>UMEH01023594.1_pt1 | contig 15579 bp, 13 predicted proteins | sample 1964681 | NCBI WGS metagenome assembly UMEH01 (sample SAMEA4836013, study PRJEB28245) | human gut metagenome | biome: gut microbiome; material: fecal sample | place: Denmark | collected 2008
GTGAGGGGACGGCCAGCGAGCTCCATCTCGTACTTGTGGTAGTTGGGGAACTGTCTGTGGGTGATGATGGTAGACATTTGTCGATCTCCTTTTTTGTAAAATTCCGTATGGGAGCCGACCGTTTAGCACTTGAAAAAACGTCGGTCACGCCGCCGCTTTTTCAACTGCTAAAGCATAGCAGGCTCTCATACGCGCGGGGAAAGTGCCAAGGGTGAAAGTGTGAAAGAAGGGTGGTGCGCATGCACACCACCCTGTTTTCAAACTTACTTACGGATACCCAGCTTGGCGATCAGGGTACGATAGCGCTCGATGTCCTTCTTCATGAGGTAGTCGAGCAGGCTGCGGCGCTTACCGATCATCTTGTACAGGCCGCGGCGGGAGTGGTTGTCCTGCGGGTGCTGCTTGAGGTGCTCGGTGAGCTGAGCGATGCGCTCGGTGAGGATAGCGACCTGGACTTCCGGAGAACCGGTGTCGCCTTCGTGGGTGCGGTTGGCTTCGATGATAGCCGTCTTCTGGTCTTTGAGCATCATAGTGTGATATCCACCTTTCTTAAATTCTCCCAACACCGAGCGGCGGGTCGGTGAGTCCTCCACGTCCTAAGTGCGGGAATGCGCACGATACGCGTGCTGAATTATGATAGCACAGCTTTTCCCTATTGTAAAGCAAAAACTGTGAAATGATACCGCTTTTTTGCTTTTTCCGTCCCACACAGCAAAACCAAGAAAAAAGAGACGGCCTAGGCCGTCTCTTTTTCAGCGTCGCAGACTTTGCCGCCGCGCACGGCGGCAAATAAATTTGAATCGTTTTTTCTGACGACAAGCGCGTCAGAAAAATACCTCTCAGGCCGCAAACGTGCGCGCCTATGGCGTGTGCGCTGCCGCGGACTGCAATCCCCTCTCAAAAAGCGGCATACCGTTTTTTGATTATTTTCTCAGTCCCGCGAAATGCTCCTTCGTCACCTTGATGACCACGGGGCTCAGCAGCAGCAGCGCAATGAGGTTCGGGATGGACATGAGGCCGTTGAGCGTGTCGGAGATATCCCACACGAGCGTCAGGTCCGCGACCGCACCGGCCACGACAACGAGGCAGAAGATGATCTGATAGGGGCGGATGATCTTGCTGCCAAAGAGGAACTCCGCGCAGCGCGTGCCATAGAGCGCCCAGCCGAGGATGGTGGACGTGGCAAACAGCAGCAGGCCGACCGCCAGAATGACCGAGCCCGCCTTCGCGCCGAAGACGCTCGAGAAGCCCGCGACCGTGGTCGAAACGCCCGCAGCCGCGTTGTTGCCGTAGTTGCCGTCCGCCGCGCCGGAGCAGAGGACGACGAGCGCGGTAAGCGTGCAGATGACGATGGTGTCCATGAAGACCTCAAAGATGCCGTAAAGGCCCTGCTTGACGGGGTTCTTTTCCGACGTGGCGGCGTGCGCGATCGGCGCAGAACCGAGGCCCGCCTCGTTGGAGAAGACACCGCGGCCGACGCCCTTGGTCATCGCAAGCTTGATGGACATGCCCGCCGCGCCGCCGGTGACGGCAGCGGGGGTAAAAGCTCCCTTGAAGATGGAAGCGAACACGCCGGGAACGGCGCTCAAATTCGCAAACACCACGATGAGCGCGCAGACGATGTAGATGATCGCCATGCCGGGCACGAGCTTTTCCGTGACCTGACCGATGCGCTTGACGCCGCCGAGCAGCACCAGCGCCACGAAGATGGCGACACAGATGCCGGTGATCAGGCAGATGAGCATCTCCTTATTCGCCGCGTCCTCGTTGAACGCGATGGCGACGGACTTGACGGAGTCCGCGATGGAGTTGACCTGCGCGATGTTGCCGATGCCGAACGCCGCGATGGCGCCGAGCACGGCGAACACGGTGCCGAGCCACTTCCACTTGGGGCCAAGGCCGTTTTTGATGTAGTACATGGGTCCGCCGCACCAGTCGCCCTTTTCGTTGCGCTCGCGATATTTGACAGCCAGCGTTACCTCGGAGAACTTCGTCACCATGCCAAACAGTGCCGACACCCACATCCAGAACACGGCGCCGGGGCCGCCTAAAATGATCGCGCCCGTGACGCCCGCGATGTTGCCCGTGCCGACGGTGGAGGCAAGGGCCGTGGACACGGCCTGCAGCGGCGTGATCTCGCCGTCGCCGGCCTCGCCCTTCTTAAAGATCTTTCCGATGGTGTTTTTCCACCAGTAGCCGATCTTGGTGAACTGGATAAAGCCCACAGCGATGCTCAGGTAGATGCCCGTGCCGACCAGCAGCGCCAGCATCACCGGCCCCCAGACGAAGCCGTTGACCGCAGTGTTGATCTTCATAAACTGTTCCATACGCTTCTCCTTCCTAAAAATCACATTCCGTAAAACGTTTGTTGAATTTCTTTCATATCTCAGAGAATACCAAATCGGCCGCCTGCTGTCAACGGGGCAAGTGTCGTTTTTTGTCGTGCGCGCATGGCAAATCATACATTCTGCATAAATTTTAATACATTCTTTACGTGCATTTAGTGATTTGCACAGCAAAACGGTGGAAAATTTTTGCATTCCCCGCTTGACAGCCGGTGTCCGCCATGCTATCCTAACTGTACTAACACACTTAATACAGCAGGAGGCGCCTATGTTTCACTTGATTTTTCTGATCCCGGTTCTTGTTGTACTGCTGCTCGGCATTTTGCTGCTCGCCGTGCTGTGCAGCCGATGAATGCAGGAGGAATGCCATGATCACCTTAAATTACCGCGACGCGCGCCCAATCTACGAGCAGGTGTGCGACGGGCTGCGGCGGCTGATCGTCTCGGGCGCGATCGCCGACGGGGACAAGCTCCCCTCGGTGCGTGCGCTGGCGACGCAGCTTGCCATCAACCCCAATACCATCCAGCGCGCCTACAACGAGTTGGAAACGAGCGGCTACTGCTGCTCCGTGCCCGGCAAGGGCTGCTTTGCCGTGCACACCTACCGCGCGCAGGACGACGCGCGCCGCTTATCGCTTGAGCATCAGCTCAAAGAGCTTTTGCAGGAGCTGCGCGCCATGGGCGTGAGCGAAGAAGACATTCAAGCATTGTGCAGGGAGGGAAAAGCGAAAAGATCGAAGTACGCGGTCTTAAAAAGACCTTTGACGGCTTTGCCGCGCTCGACGGCGCGGATCTGAGCGTGCCGCGCGGCGCGGTCTACGGCCTTGTGGGGCCGAACGGCGCGGGCAAGACAACGCTGCTGCGCCACTTGACGGGCGTTTATCATCAGGACAGCGGCAGCGTGACCTTTGACGGCCAGCCCGTCTGGGAAAACGTGGACGTGAAGGCGCGCATCGCCTCCATCCCCGATGACTGGTTCTACTTTATGCAGGCGGGGCTGCGCGATATGATGCGCTTTTACCGCGGGTTCTACCCGCAGTTCAATGCAGAGCGCTATGAAAAGCTCAAAGAGGTCTTTGCGCTGGACGAGACCCGTCCCCTGCGCCGCATGAGCAAGGGCCAGCAGAAGCAGGCGGCCTTCTGGCTCGCCATGTGCGCCATGCCGGACTACCTCATTCTCGACGAGCCGGTGGACGGTCTCGACCCCGTGATGCGCCGTCAGGTGTGGAGCCTCATTTTGCAGGACGTTGCCGAGCGCGGCACGACAGTGCTTGTCTCGTCGCACAACCTGCGCGAATTGGAGGACGTGTGCGACCACGTAGGCGTGATGAGCCGCGGCAAGCTCCTGCTTGAGCATTCGCTGAGTGAATTGCAGGACTATACCGTCAAGCTCCAGCTCGCCTTCGAGGGCACGGAGCTGCCCGAGCTGCCGCAGGAGATCAAGGTGCTGCACCACGCGCAGACCGGGCGCGTCCACACGCTCATCTGCCGCGGCAGCGCAGAGGAACTGGAACAGCAGCTCGCCGTGCTGCACCCGATCTTTATCGACGCGGTGCCGCTGTCACTTGAAGAAATTTTCATCTATGAACTGGGAGGTGAGGACTATGCGATCCGCGACATCGTTCTTTGATAAGACTTTATTCCGCAGCCAGCTCAAGCACACCTGGCCGCTCTGGCTCGGCTACACCGCCTTGTGGCTCTTCCTCGTGCCGGTCGCGCTCTTTTCAGAGCTTTCCGCCTATCAGGGCGGCTACAGCGCAGCGGATGCGTCCAGTCTGCTGCTCAATGCCGGCGTGCGCGGCGGCGTCTTTATTTCCTTCGTTTTCGGCCTTTTCTTTGCGATGCTCTCCTTCTCGCACCTGACGCAGAGCCGCGCGACGAACGGCTTCCATGCGCTCCCCGTGCGGCGCGAGACCATCTTTCTGACCGCCTACCTCACGGGACTGTTCTGCCAGCTTTCCACCATTCTCGTCACGTTCCTGCTCGGCGCGGCGGTCTCTGCCCCGCTGCACTTAAGCTTCTGGAGTGTCACTGGCGCGGCCATGGGCAGCGCCATGCTCGAAGCCGTCTTTTTCTACTCCTTCGCCGCGCTGTGCATGATGATGACGGGGCAGATCCTCGCCGCGCCCGTCTTCTATTTCGTCGGCAATATCCTCGTCCCGGGAATGGAATATCTGCTGCGCAACTTTGCGGGCAATTTCCTCTACGGCTACAGTGGGCACACCGACGTTGCGCTCGGTTTCCTCTCCCCGCCCCTCTATATGTACACCAAGGTGGGCATCGCCTCGATCGAGACCTGCGAGAGCGACTCGTACTATGTGACTGCCTACGCGCTTGAGCACCGCTCTTTCATGATCCTCGCCGCCTACGCGCTCGCGGGGCTTGTCATCGCCCTCATCGCGCTGCTCCTCTACCGCACGCGCAAGAGCGAGATGACCGGCTCGACGGTCGCCTTCCCGTGGGCGACGCCCATCTTCAAGTACGGCGTGGCGTTCTGTACCGCCGTTGCCCTCGGGCAGTTCCTCTACTATTTCCTCTTCGGCCGGTACCGCTCGAGCGGCAACGATTCCCTGCCCGGCACGATCCTCTGCATGGCGGCGGCGGGGCTTGTGGGCTACTTTGTCGCCGAGATGCTCATCAAAAAGAGCTTCCGCGTCTTCCGCGCGGGCGCAAAGGGCGCGGCCATCGTCGCGCTCGCTCTTGTGCTGCTCGGCGTTGCGATGAGCTTCGACCTCACGGGCTATGAAAAGCGCGTGCCGGACGAGAGCGAGATCGAATCCGTTTACTACACCTTCTCCGGCATGACGAACGTCACGACCGACGACGCCGATACCATCCGCCGTCTCACCGCGGCACACCAGGCCATCGTCAAAAACCGGAACGAGCAGGCGCGCATCGCAGACGCATGGGACGCGGATACGCTCTCCCAGAGCGATTATGACGACATCGAACCCTTCTCCCTGTGCCTGACCTACTACCTCAAGGACGGCTCGCAGCTCTCGCGTTCCTATTACGTCTACCTGCGGAGAAGCGAGCTCACCGTGCCCTCGTCCGCCACGGCGCGCGTGAACGCGCTCTATATGTGCAGAGAGTCCGTGCTCCGCCGCGTCCTCGGCTACGGCTGCGAGCACCTCGGCGACACGCCGCGCTTCCTCGACAGCTACTGCTACTATTACGATGAGAACTCCAACACAAAGGACTATGCCCTCACCGCCGCGCAGGCCGAACAGGTCTACGCCGCGCTGATGCAGGACGTTCAGGATTCCGATAACGGCGGCAGCGACATCTTCGCCGTGCAGGAATACCAGTACGATCCCCCCATCTCCTTCTGGCTCGAGCTGTACTTTGAGTCCACCAATGAAAAAGGCCGCCCAGAGGTATATTCGCTCGGCCCCCATGTGAATAGCTCAACGCCCAACACCCTGCAAGTACTCAGTGAGCTGCTGCCCGAGCTGAAATCCAACACCGTAACGCCGCCCAGCGACGACGGCATTGACACCCTCCCCGCCACAGAGGACGTTTCCGCCACGGAAAGCGTGAACTAACATGGCAGAAAACGCAAAGCGGCGGCGCAAGCGCCGCCGCACTGGGAGTAAGAAAGCCTTCCTTGTCCTGCTCGCGCTCATTCTGCTCGTTCTTGGCGGCGTGAAGCTGCGCTATGCGCTCGCCCACCGAGGGCTCCCCGGTTCGAATGTCAGCGTGCCGGACTTCGTCATGGTCGACTACATTCCGATAAACGAATACTCCCGCCCCGGCACGCCGCTCAGGGAAATTTCCGGCGTGGTGGTGCACTATGTCGGCAATCCCGGCACGACCGCCGCGGCGAACCGCAGCTTTTTCGCCAACCTCGCCCTGACGCACGAAACCTACGCGAGCGCGCATTTTGTCGTGGGACTGGAGGGGGAGATTTTACAGTGCGTGCCGCTGACGGAGATCGCCTACTGCTCGAACACCGCGAACGACTACACCGTGTCCATCGAGGTCTGCCACGCCGACGACACAGGCAAGTTTGACGACGCGACGATGGAGAGCCTTGAACAACTCGTCGCGTGGCTGTGCGAGACGTTCGATCTTGACCCCGCCAAAGACGTCATCCGCCACTACGACGTGACGGGCAAGATCTGCCCCAAATACTATGTGGAAAACGAGGATGCGTGGCTTAGTTTTAAGCAGGACGTGAGCGTGCGCATCGAAGAGGACAAAACCGCGAACGGTGAAACCAACTGAGAAATCAAATTGGGAGGGAGCTCATGCACGACTTTGTTTCCTATCTTTTTTATCTGCTGCAGCGCGGCATGTGCTTTGCCGTGCCTACCGCGCTCGTCTGCGGTCTTATTCTGGCCGTTTGCTACGCCGTCTGCCGCAGGCAGGGCCACCGCTTCCCGTGGGGAAAGGCGGTCTGCGCGCTGCTTCTTATTGGCTGGGCGGCGGTCACAGTCTTCGTCACGCTGCTGCGCAGCGAGCCGAATGAATTTGCCGCGCGGCAGTGCAATTTGCAGCTTTTCCTTGCCTGGCGCGAGGCGTACCAGCGCTTCACGCTGCAAATTTGGCTCAATGTGCTGCTCAACATCGCGCTCTTCGTCCCGCTCGGCGTGCTGCTGCCGCTCTTGTGGAAACCGTTTCGCAAGTGGTATGCCGCGCTGGGCGCGGGCTTCGGTGTTTCGCTCCTCATTGAGCTGACGCAGCTCTTTACCGGACGCGGCATGTGCGATGTGGACGACCTCTTCACCAACACGCTCGGCGCGATGCTCGGCTGGTGTGCAGCAATGCTCGTGCTCGCGCTGCATCAAAAGAACAGGACGTGGCCGCGCTACTGCGCGCTGCCCGCCGCGTTCGCGCTCGCACTATCCGCTATTTTTATCTCCTACGCCGCGCAGCCCTACGGCAACCTGCGCGACGCCGCCTTCACTACGGCGGACCTGAGCGGCGTCCGCTGGTCGGTCGACTTTGCGCTCGATGAAGGCAGCAAAACCGCCCGGGTCTATCGCTCTCAGGCGCTCGGCAACGCGGACGCGGATCGCTTCGCCGCGGAATTCGCCGCCGCGCACGGCGTCGAATTTCCGGATGCGTACTACTACGATGACCTTGTGATCTACGCCAACCACTCTTCCGGCGACTTCCTCAACGTCACCCTGCACGACGGCACGTGGGAATACAGCTTTGGGCGCGATCACACGCCCGTTTTCGATGCGCCCGCGTCTGGTGTCACAGAGGACATGCTGCGCGAAACGCTCGACAACTTTGGCTTCTCCGTCCCCGCCGACGCTGCGTTCACGCTCTCGCCGTATGGCGAGACCTCTTACCGCGCGGTGTTCTCCGCCAATCTTCTCCCCACGGAGGGAGGCTTCCTCCACGGCACGCTCACTTGTGATCTGAGAACACAAGGCGACGGTCAATCGACGCTCCCGCAGCTCGAAAACCGCATCACCACGCTCGCGCCCGTGCGCGAAGAGCCTATTCTCTCCCCCGCGCAGGCACTCGCCGCGATGCAATCGGGCAAGAGCTTCGAGGGCGCGTGGTTCGCGCAAAGCGTCCAGCAAATTGAGGTGCGCTCCTGCACGCTCGACTACCTCTCCGATTCCAAGGGCTTCTATCAACCGGTCTACCGCTTCGAGCTGTCGCTCGCCGGTCAGGCGGGCGGCATCACCGACGCGGTGGACTATGTTCCCGCGCTCTTCTGAGCGCCGGAGTGCAAGGAGGCTTACGATGAAACGCATACTTGCCGCGCTGCTCAGCTTCGCATTGTGTCTTGCGCTGCTACTCTTCATCCGAAGCGAGCCCGATGAACCGATCCTGCACGTCGCGCTGAAATCCGCCAGCGAGCAGGACGCCGCTTACGTCTACGAAACGGTCTACACAAGCGGCAAGAGCCGCGCCTGCGACGCCTTCACGCCCGACGCCTGCGTCTTTTACACCGCCGACTACGCGGACTTTGACACCTCCGCGCTTCGCTCGCACAGGGTCAACACACTTGTCGCCACCACGCTCTATGATTCTGTCGGCAATGTCGTTGAACCCAGCGAGACGATGATCTCGATAATGCACGCCGCCGCGGACCAGATCGACCATGCGATCTTCGATTTTCAGATCATCGTCGTGAATGGTCAGCGCTACTTTGCTTTTGTTAAGCTCAACGTCAACTGGTGGGATCCGTGCACCCTGTACGAGTACGACGGCGGAGAGCTCCGCGAGCTTTGTCAGTGGGACAACATGCGCCTGCTGTCGGTCGGCCTCATCTGAAATCCATATGAAAAAACGTCTGTCTCGGCCGAGACAGACGTTTTTTGTTTTAGCTTTTCGCTTCCAGGCTGTAGGGATCTCTGCCCGCGGCGAATTCGGCGATCATCTCCGAGGTGAGGGCGATGCCGTTGCCCGTATAGTTCTCTCGCAGTTCCTCGCGGCTGACCCACGCGCCGTCCGCCAGCTCAAAGTTGTCGAGATGGATGGTATCGTCGTCGCCGTCGAGCCTGCACCAGAAGCCCATCATGATGTTGCCGCTGATGCCCCATGGCTGGCAGCGGTAATAGCGCAGGTCCTTGACCTTGAGCCCGACCTCCTCCATCACCTCGCGGTGTACGGTCTGCTCAAAGCTCTCAGCAAACTCGGTGAAGCCCGCGACAAGCGCCGTGCGCTGCGCGCCGGGACGGTTGGCGTACTTGGTCAAAAGCAGGTAGTCCCCGTGCGTCACGGCCACGATGACCGACGGGTTGATGCGCGGGAAGATCATGTTGCCGCACTTGGGACAGCGCATCATGCGCTCGTTCACGTCGTGGACGAGCTTTTCTCCGCAGCGGCCGCAGTAGCGCGCGTCGCGGTACCATGAGCAAAGATGCCACGCGCTGACCGCCGCATAGGCGAGCTCCTTGGGCTTTTCCGTGCGGAAAAGGCCGATGTTGCGGTAGGAGTAGCCGTCGAGCGCACGCTCGTTTTCGTCAAAGAGCAGGTAATACTCCCGCCCGTCGAGCTCAAAAAGATAGGTGAACGCCTCGTCGGGCTCGGTAAACTGCGAGCGCGACGGGAACTTGAGGCCGTTGTCGTCGATGCGGCACAAAAGGTCCTGCCCGCGGAACTGCACCACGACGCTGCTCTTTTTCGGCACGGCGTTCTTTTTCCACTCGTTGTAAAGATGCTTTGGCTCGATATCCTGGATCATGTCGGCTTTCCTCCCGCGTGTTTGTTCTTTCGCAGGGCTATTCTACAACGCGCGGCGGCATTTTGCAAGATGCGCGTCACTCCTGAATGACGCGCTCGGCTTCGAGCGCCGCGATCTTCTGTTTCGCGCGGCGCAGGCCGACCGGACAGTCGATGAGTCCCACGATGCACACGAGCAGAAGCAGTGAGGCCGCCGTAAGGAGAACTATCTGCGCCGAACTGAAGCGGATGGCGGCCACACCCGCGTACCGGCCGATCACGTTTGCATTCATCAGCGTTGTCAACACATTCATCAGCATCATACTTCCCCAGAAGAAGCTCATAATCAGGCCTTTGCGCAGATAACGCACGGCCTTTTTCTGCTGGGCAATGCGGGAGTCCAGATCGGAGTACAGCTCGAACGGCGTGCCGTCCGAGCTTTTGCGCAGGATGAGCAGGTCTCCCACGCTGCCGGCCTCTTCAATGCCAAACTCCGCAAGCTCCGCCGTGTAGACAAGGCGGTCCATGCCTGCCTCCTTCACCTGCACGCGATATTCGTACTCGCCCGCCTTTCCGCGTCGATAGGTGGAAAACAGCGAGCCGAACTTTTCAAGAATCCAGCCCTCTTTTGCCATTCGGTTTGCCTGCTCCTCGATCCGCTCGGGATCGTTGGCATAGCTTGACAAATGCGGCAGCACCTTCTTGTCCTTGACCATGGCGATTCTCCTTTCACTCTTCGATCAGGCGTTTCCGCTTCAATTCTCCATACGTTTTCCCCACACGGGCAGCCTGCATTGCGGTCCTTACCGCCGCGGCGGTGCCCAGCACGCCCAGCACCGCATACCAGATGATGTGCTTTCCCCATAGCCGCAGCGATAAAAAACTTGGCTGGTGATAGGTCTCTCTTAGGTCGGCATACATCGCGTCAAAGCTGACAGCCAGATCATACCAGACCCACGTGTTATAGAACCAGTCCGCCGCCAGCAGCGCAAACGCGACCGCCAGAATGATCTTTATCCGCATCAGTCGCCGCGCGTCCATGATCTGCGCATCGAGGTCAGAATAGAGCGTAAACGGCGCGCCGTCCGCTCTCTTGCGCAGTACAAGGAATGAACCCATATCGCCGACCTTCTCGACGCCCATGTCCGCGAGCGTTTTCACATAGTCGGTACGCTGGCCGTCACGCGATTCGTAGATGTACTGCACGCGGTATTCATACTCGTTCGGCTCGCCGCGGCGATAGGTGTAAGTGCCATAGGTACACTTTTCCAGCAACCAGCCCTGCGCCGCCAGACGTGCAAATTTGCGCTCCAGTTCCCCCGGTTCCAAAAAACAATAAGGAAGGTGCCAGACCCGCTTTGTGTCCTTTTCCATCGTTATCCTCCTCTCAGTTCCATTCGCTTGTCAGCTTGTCGCCGTTTTGCGTCAGCTCATGCAGTCTTCTCAGCTCCGCGCGCACGGCCTCGCGCCCCGCGGGCGTGATCTGATACTCTTTCTTGCGTCCCTCGCTCTCGTCGCCGAGCGAGACGATCCAGCCGCGCTCGGTCAGCGTCGCGAGCGCGCCGTAGAGCGTGCCTGCGGCAAGGCGCACGCGCCCACCGCTCAAGCTTTCCACATTCTGCATGATGCCGTAGCCGTGCAGCGGCGCGTCGAGCGAGAGCAGGATATAAAAGACCGCTTCGGTCAGTGCCGTCGTTCCCATGTGGTATCCTTCTTTCCTCGGCCCCCGTTATAACGGAAACCGATATATCGTCTACCGATAAAGTATCATATTGCTCTCTCCCCGTCAACTGAAAAAACGGAATGCCCTCCCTGCCATCGCCCAAAGTTTTCCGCAAATACAAAAAGGCAGGGAATGCTTCCGCATTCCCTGCCAAAATAACTTTTCCCGCCGCCCACAGGCGGCCAAAAGCGTCGCAAACTTTCGCGTCCGCAGACGCGCAAGCAATTCAAATCCGTTTTTTCTGACGACATGCGCGTCAGAAAAAACACTTCTCGCTCCGCGCGTGTCGCAGCCGCCCTGCGGGCGGCGAGGCACGAAGCGGAGTGCATTTTCAAAATTAAATGGAAGGCGTGGCAAAAGCCACGCCTTCCATTTAAAGTCTCGTGATGACCGGCAGCACCATCGGGCTTCTCTTCGTCGCCTTAAAAAGATAGTTGCTCACCGCGCTGCGGATCGCGCCCTTGAGTTCGTTCAGATCGCGCCCGCGCTTGCCGCGGTAGGCCTCCGCCGTGGACATCGTGAGGTTTCTGAGGTCCTGCAGCAGTTCCTCGGAATCCTTGACGTAGATAAAGCCGCGCGTGATAATCTCCGGCTCGGCCAGAAGGTCGCCGTTCTGCGCGGAGATGGGCAGCACGACGACGACCATGCCGTCTTCCGCCAGATGCTTGCGGTCGCGCAGCACGACCGCGCCGACGTCGCCGACGCCGTAGCCGTCAACAAACACCTCGCCCGCTGGCGCGTAGCCGGGTACGCACTTCATCGAGCGCGCGCCGATCTCGACGGCGTCGCCGTTGTCGCAAATCACAATATTCTTGCGGTCCATGCCCATCTGGAGAGCGAGATCCTTGTGCAGCTGGAGCATGCGCTGCTCGCCGTGCACGGGGATGAAATACTTGGGCTTTGTCAGCGCGTGGATGATCTTGAGCTCCTCCTGGCACGCATGGCCCGAAACGTGCAGCATGTCCGCGCGGTCGTAGATGACCTCAACGCCCTTGCGGAAGAGCTCGTTGATGACACGCGAGACGGTGTTCTCGTTGCCGGGGATGGCGCTCGCCGAAATGATGACGCGGTCGCCGGGGCCGACCTCGATCTGCTTGTGCTGGGAGAACGCCATGCGGTACAGGGCGGACATCTCCTCGCCCTGCGAGCCGGTGGTGACGATGACCTGCTTTTCAAGCGGCATCGACTTGATTTTGTTGATGTCGACCACGGTGTTTTTCGGCGGCTTCATGTAGCCTAAATCCATGGCGACCTTTGTGACATTTTCCATGCTGCGGCCCGTGACGGCGACCTTGCGCCCGCACTCCGCCGCGGCGTCCATGATCTGCTGAATGCGGTGGACGTTGGAGGCGAACGTCGTGACGATGATGCGCTGTTTGCAGCCCTGGAACAGGCGGTTGAAGGTCCTGCCCACCGTGCGCTCGCTCATCGTATAGCCCGGGCGCTCAACGTTCGTCGAATCCGCGAGCAGCGCCAAAACGCCCTGCTTGCCGAGCTCGCCGAAGCGGGCAAGGTCGATGACCTCGCCGTCGATGGGCGTCGAGTCGATCTTGAAGTCGCCCGTGTGGACAACGGTGCCAAGGCCTGTGTGGATGGCGAACGCGACAGAGTCCGCGATGGAGTGGTTCACGTGGATGAACTCCACGCTGAACTTGCCGGCCTTGACGGTCATGCCGCTTTCCACCGTGACGATCTTCGTCGATTTGAGAAGGCCGTGCTCTTCGAGCTTTAAGCGGATGAGGCCCGCGGTGAGCCTCGTGCAGTAGATGGGAATATTCACCTTTTTGAGGATGTAGGGCACAGCGCCGATGTGGTCCTCGTGCCCGTGGGTGATGAACATGCCGCGGATGCGGTTCTTGTGCTTGACAAGATAGCTCACGTCGGGGATGACGCAGTCGATGCCGTACATGTCGTCGCCGGGGAAGGCCATGCCGCAGTCGACCACGATGATCTCGCCGCCGTATTCGTAAACGGTCATATTCTTGCCGATCTCATTGAGACCGCCGAGGGGGATGATTTTTAACTGTTCAGCCAATGCTGGTTCAACTCCTTTTGATTCGTTTCACAATAGAATAACGATAGATTTGTTTTGATTTTGTCATGTGCGTCCGGACCAAAAAGCGCAAAGCATTGGAGACGTCCGTGCTCTCACTTCGCCCTGCTTCACGAAGCGATCGCACCTGCGGCGCCTTTTGGATCCCTATGGACTTTCTATGAGAACCGCGAAAATGCGGTCAAAACCCGTTGTCGCGGAGGCTCTTGCGCGCATTTTTCCCGCGCGGCCATCCGCTATTACGGGATAGTATAGCACGTTTTCCACCAAAAGTATACCACATTTTTTGTCGACGCCGAAAAATAAAATATTGATATTGTATCCGCCCGCCCCGCCGTGTTATAATGAAATGGATTATTCCCGCGGTTTGCCGCAGTAATATCGATCATAACGGGAGGGCAGCTTCATTATGCGGAACAAAAAGATCAGCAAACTGGTAGACCCCAGCTTCCGGCTCTACTTTCTTGTCGGCTTTCTCTTTGCCGCCGTCACGGTGCGCGTGAGCATCCCGCTCGCGATCTGCGAGGCTGCGGCGATGGCGTTTCTCTGGTGGTACTTCCGCCACACGGCGCAGAAGCGCCGCGAGGGCATCCGCCAGTACATCGACGACGTGACCGACGACATGACCACCGCCGACAAGGCCTCGATGCTCTCGGCCCCGTTCGCGATGATGGTCTTCCGCCCCGACACGCAGGAGATCTTATGGAGCAACGACAGCTTCATGCAGCTCACCGGCGTGCGCGAGGATATCTTCGACAACCGCATCGACGACATTCTCCCCGATTTTCCGACGCACTGGCTGCTCGAGGGCAAGAGCGAATGCCCCGAAACGGTGGTGATGGGCGGGCGCCACTTCCGCGTGTTCGGCAATCTGAGCCATCCCTCCTCCCGCCGCGGCGGACAGAGCCTTCTTGCCACAACATACTGGACGGACGTGACCGAGCAGGACTCGCTGCGCGAGGAGAACGAGAGCCGCCGCCCCATCGTCTCGGTCATTGTGATCGACAACTACGAAGAGCTGATGAAGGCTGGCAGCGAGGCGTCGCGCAGCGCGGTGCTCGCCGCCATCGACGAAAAGATCAGCACATGGCTCAAGGATTCGCACAGCCTGCTGCGCAAATTTGACCGTAACCGCTACGTGCTCGTCACGACCGAGCAGGAGTATCAAAAGCTGCTTGAGGGTAAATTCTCCGTGCTCGACGCGGTACGAAGCGTCGTCACCGGGGACGGCGTCGCCGCAACGCTCTCGATCGGCGTGGGCAAGGACGTGGATGACTACGAAACGCTCTATCAGAACGCCATGCTCTCGATCGAAATGGCGCTCTCGCGCGGCGGCGACCAGGTCGTCGTGCGCAACCGCCTTGACTTTGAATTCTACGGCGGCAAGGCCAAGTCCCCCGAAAAGCGCACGAAGGTTAAATCCCGCGTGATGGCCAACGCCCTCGGCGAGCTCATTTCCGACGCAGGCCAGATCTTCGTCATGGGCCACGCGCACGCGGACATGGATGTGGTCGGCGCGGCGGCCGGCATCTGCTGCATCGCGCGCAAGCGCGGCAAAAAGGCGCAGATCGTCATCGACATGGAGGACAACGTCGCAAAGCCGCTGCTCAGTAAGCTTGCGGCTCTTCCGGAATACAAGGACGCCTTTATCTCCGGCAACGACGCGTTCATCTCCGCCCAGCCGGGCGCGCTGCTCGTCGTGGTGGACACAAACCGTCCCGACCTTGTCGAATCCGAGCAGCTGCTCGACGCGTGCAACCGCGTGGCGGTCATCGACCACCACAGAAGAGCCGCGAATTATATCGAATCCGCCGCGCTCAACTTCCACGAGCCCTACGCCTCGAGCGCGTCCGAGCTCGTGACGGAGCTTTTGCAATACCTCGCCGACCCGACCGATCTTCTTCGCGCAGAGTCCGAGGCGCTGCTTGCGGGCATCGTGCTCGACACGAAGAACTTCACGATGCGCACCGGCGGGCGCACGTTTGAAGCCGCCGCGTTCCTGCGCCGCGCGGGCGCGGACACGTCGGACGTACAGCGACTCTTCCAAAGCGACCTTGCCGGCATGATCGAGCGCTATGAGATCATTCGCCACGCAGAGCTCGTCAACGGCGACATTGCCGTTGCCGCCGTCGAAAAGGAGATCGACCGCGTGACCGCCGCCAAGACGGCCGACGAGCTTCTGACGCTCTCGGGCATTCATGCCTCGTTCGTGCTGTTCAAGAACGGCACGGGCGTGAACCTCTCAGCGAGATCGCTCGGTGAGATCAACGTACAGTTCATTATGGAAAAACTCGGCGGCGGCGGCAACTCTACTACCGCCGGCGGCC
>UMEH01010587.1_pt1 | contig 14216 bp, 10 predicted proteins | sample 1964681 | NCBI WGS metagenome assembly UMEH01 (sample SAMEA4836013, study PRJEB28245) | human gut metagenome | biome: gut microbiome; material: fecal sample | place: Denmark | collected 2008
TGTAGGGCAGAAGCGGAAGATGAATCAGGATTACGTGTTTGTGTCTGAAGGTCCGGTAGGAAATCTGCCTAATCTATTCACAGTCGCGGACGGGATGGGTGGCCATAACGCCGGTGACTATGCATCCTCACATGCAGTACGGATCCTTGTGGATGAAATCCGTGAAGATGCGGATTACAATCCGGTGAAGGTTATTCGTCATGCGATAGAAACTGCAAATACGGAGATCAGAAACCGTGCGCAGGAAGACGAGAACCTCCGGGGCATGGGAACCACTATGGTAGTGGCGACTATTGTAGATCAGTATGCCTATGTGGCCAATGTAGGTGACAGCCGTTTGTACGTGATCCAGGACGGAATCCACCAGATCACCAGAGACCATTCACTGGTTCAGGAAATGGTGAAAATGGGTGAGATCAGTGAAGAGGAAGCACGGAACCATCCGGATAAGAACATTATTACACGGGCACTTGGCGCAGAGAAAACGGTGGATGTGGACTTTTTTGACCTGAAACTTGAGGAGGGATGTACGATCCTTATGTGTTCAGATGGTCTCAGCAATATGGTTGCAGATGAGAAGATTGAAGAGATCATATCCGATCCGGAAGCAGATATTGATCAGAAGGGCAGTGCGCTCCTTCGGGAAGCAAATCAGAATGGTGGTAAGGATAATATTGCAATCGTACTGGTAGAACCATTCACGAATGAGGTGGAAACATGTTGAAGACGGGAATGATCATAGCCGAGCGCTATGAGATCGTAGGAAAAATCGGAACTGGCGGAATGGCAGATGTCTATAAGGCTATGGATCATAAGCTGAACCGCTTTGTGGCAGTGAAGGTCCTGAAACCGGAATTTCGGGAGGACACCACGTTCATCAAGAAATTCAGAAGTGAGGCTCAGGCTGCAGCCGGTCTTACCCATCCGAATATTGTCAATGTATTTGACGTAGGAGATGACGGTGGTGTTTATTACATTGTCATGGAACTGATCGAGGGAATCACCCTGAAGGAATATATTTCCAAAAAAGGCAAGCTCTCTATCAAAGAAGCTACAAGTATTGCTATCCAGGTTTCAATGGGACTGGAGGCTGCACACAGCCATGGAATCGTGCACAGAGATGTGAAACCGCAGAATATCATTATTTCCACAGATGGTAAAGTGAAGGTGACGGATTTTGGAATTGCCAGAGCTGCGTCATCCAACACCATCAGTTCCAATGTGATGGGATCTGTACATTACAGCTCTCCTGAGCAGGTGAGAGGCGGATACAGCGATGAGAAGAGTGATATTTATTCTCTGGGAATCACACTGTATGAGATGGTAACAGGAAGAGTACCTTTTGACGGAGATACGACCGTTGCCATTGCGATCAAGCATCTTCAGGAAGAAATGGTTCCGCCAAGTGTGTATACACCGGATCTTCCGTACAGTCTGGAACAGATCATACTGAAATGTACACAGAAGAGCGTGGATCGCCGTTATACCCGAATGGAAGATGTGATCGCAGATCTGAAACATTCACTGATCGATCCGCAGGGGGATTTTGTGAAGCTGACAACTGTGGATACAGATGCGAAGACAGTTGTGATCTCAGAGGAAGAGCTTGGAGAGATCAAACACACTCCGAAGCAGATCACCAAGGCGGAAACAGCTGCTCTTGAGAAAGAAGAGTATGATGATAATGACTATGATGACGCGGAAGATGATTACGAATCCGGGAAAAGATCCGGAAAGAAAAAGAAACATGGAGCTGGAAGAGGACTGACGATCGCTGCATTACTTGGCGGTACAGTTCTGCTGGTTGTTCTGGTGGTCGTTCTCGGACGTGCAGCCGGGCTTTTTGGAACAGGAAGTTCGAAGAGTAACAAGGCAGAACAGAAAGCAGAAAGCGCATCAGACAGCATGGCAACAGTTCCGGATCTTGTAGGAAAGACAGAGGATGAGGCCAAGGCTCTTGCAAATGATGCACATCTCGGTGTACAGATGGCAGGAGAAGAGGCATCTGATCAGGAGAAAGGCAAGATTTCCCGTCAGGAAACAGCAGCAGGAACTCAGGTTGCGGAATATACAACAGTGAAATACTGGGTAAGTACCGGAACACAGCAGATCACGATTCCGGATCTGGATGGACGTACAGGAATTGATGCCCAGCAGACACTGGAAGATCTGGGCCTTAAGGTAACTGTTCAGAAGGAGTACAGTGATACCGATGATAACGGATATGCGCTTGTAGATCCTGGATATGTATACAGCGTAGAGCCGGCAGCAGGCACTTCTGTTCAGGCTGGTTCTTCAGTAACGCTGACAGTCAGCCGTGGCGTTGATTATGGCGATAATGCCGAAGTTCCAAGCGTTGTTGGAATGAGCAAGGATGATGCACTTACAACTTTAGGTAAGTTTATCGATATTCAGATTACAGAGCAGCAGAGCTCAGAAGCAGCCGGAACTGTGATTGCACAGGAGCCGGAAGCTTACGCGGCAGCAGATCCGGATCAGCCAGTCTATCTGACGATCAGTTCCGGAGATCAGGTACCGTCTGCAGACAATACAGCATCTGCAGACAGCACGGCGACGACAGACAGTACAACAACTACAGATAGTACCGCAGCTACAGACAGTACGGCAGCTACAGATAATACAGCTTCCACAGACAGTACAGCATCTGCAGACAATACTGCCTCCACAGGAAGTGCAGCCTCCGGTTCCGGCTGGAAATGTACACAGGTTCTGGATACACCGTCCGGTTATAATGGAGGAGCGATCCGTCTGGAACTGATCCAGGATGTCAATGGAGAGCCGACAGCAACCAAGATCATTGACGGACAGAAAGTAAGCTTCCCGTATCAGCTGGATGTGACCGGAGCAGACGGAGTCTCAACCGGTACGATCTATCTCTACGAGGAGACAGATGGAAATTATCAGCAGCTTGGAACCTACACCGTTACTTTCAAGAAAGCTGACTGATCATGCAGGGAAAAATAATCAAAGGTATTGCCGGATTCTACTATGTATATGCAGAAGACGGCAATACATACGAATGCAGGGCGAAAGGCATTTTTCGAAAAGATAAGCGAAAGCCCCTGGTAGGTGACAATGTGGACATTACAGTCCTGGATGAAAAAGAACTGGAGGGAAGCGTGACCGGGATCCATAAACGCAGAAATTCCCTGATCCGTCCGGCGGTAGCCAATGTGGATCAGGCACTTGTGATCTTTGCCATGGATAACCCGAAACCCAATTTCATGCTTCTGGATCGTTTTCTTATCATGATGGAGCGGGAAGATGTTCCGGCAGTCATCTGCTTTAATAAAAAAGATCTGGCAACAGCGGAAGAACTGGAGTTTCTGTATGAGACCTATCAGAGCTGTGGCTATCAGGTAATATTATCAAGCGCACTGAAGGGAGAGGGGCTTGGCGAGATAGAAGCCGTGCTGAAAGGCAAGACGACAGTTGTAGCAGGCCCTTCGGGAGTTGGAAAGTCTTCTCTTACCAATTCTCTTCAGGAAGAAGTGGAGATGGAGACCGGCGAGATCAGCCGCAAACTGAAACGCGGAAAACATACCACACGCCACGCACAGATCATACCGGTTTCACAGGATACTTTTCTTGTGGATACACCGGGATTTTCCTCCTTATATATTGAAAATATGGAGGAACAGGAACTGAAGGATTATTTTCCTGAGTTCCGAAAATATGAAGGACAGTGCCGTTTCCAGGGCTGTCGTCATATACACGAACCGGGCTGTGCCGTTAAGGAAGCCCTTGAGAACAATGAGATCAGCAGACTCCGGTATGAGGATTATCTGGAGCTGCATCAGGAATTAAAAGAGAAAAGGAGATACTGAGTCATGGAATACCGATTGTGCCCGTCGATTTTATCCGCAGATTTTAACCGACTGGGAGAACAGATTAAAATTCTGGAAAAAGAAGGCGTAGAATATCTGCATATTGATGTTATGGATGGAGATTTTGTCCCGAGCATTTCTTTTGGAATGCCGGTGATCAAGTCGATCCGGAAAGAATCCAACATGTTTTTCGACGTACATTTGATGGTAACAGAACCGGAAAGATATATTCGCGATTTTGTGGAGTGTGGAGCAGATTCCATTACCGTACATGCAGAGGCATGTGAGGATCTGGAGCGCACACTGGAGCAGATCAAAGCTGCCGGTGTAAAAGCGGCTGTTTCTATTAAACCATCCACACCGGTCAATGACATCAGTCATCTTCTCGAAGACGTGGATATGGTTCTGGTGATGACTGTTCAGCCTGGATTTGGCGGACAGAAGTACATGGATGAGTGCACAGAGAAGATCCAGGAGCTTCGTGAGCTTATTGATGAGGAAGATCTTGATGTTGATATTCAGGTAGACGGCGGCATCAATGATGATACACTGGAGACAGTTATGCGTGCCGGTGCCAACTTCATGGTTGCAGGATCCTGGGTATTTAAAGGCGATGTAGCCGCAAATGTGCGACATATCACAGACAGGATCCACGATATTAAAGAAAAGCTGGACTGAAAATGATCGATACAGTAATAATCAGCGGGGGCAATATCCAGAATGGTTTTGCCCTCGATTTTTTAAAAAAAAGAATAAAAGAAGGCGGAAGAGAAAGCCTTGCCCTTGTTGCGGCAGACAGTGGAATGGAATGGTTCATGAGGAACCGGGAATTTATTCCGGATCTTGCAGTAGGGGATTTTGACAGCCTTTCAGAAGAAGGAAAAAAATACATGGAAAGTCTGAATGGACTTAAGATCATCAGGCTGAAACCGGAAAAAGATGATTCAGATACACAGTCAGCAGTCAATCACATGATCAGTGAAGGAAGCAGAGAAATACTGATCTTGGGGGCAACCGGAACAAGGCTGGATCATGTGCTCGCCAATCTCGGACTGCTTTCTATGGGAAGAGAAAAAGGAGTTCATATCGCACTTGCAGATCAGTGGAATTACATTACCCTGGTCGACAGTGGAACAGTTTTGAAAAAAGAAGAACAGTTTGGAAAATATGTTTCTTTCTTTACAGTTGGAGGGGATGTATCCGGGCTGACTCTGAAAGGTTTCAAATATCCTCTGGATGGATATGATCTGACTGTTGCTGACAGCGGCCTTACCGTCAGCAATGAGATTGCTGCGGAAACAGGGGAAGTTACATATGACAGAGGATCACTGCTTATGATCATGTCCAGAGATTAACACAGACCGGGAATTCATCCACAAAAAAGGACTTGTCAGAAAAACCACCAAAGATCCGGAAAAGTTGACAGTAACTGGTTGCAGACAGAGTTTGTGGGTGGTAAGATGAAAAAAAACTGTCAGGGAAGAAGGAAGAGTATGAAAACTGGAAAGAACAGACAGACGGGAAATCAGAACCCCTTTAATCCACAGTCATCCGGACAGGGAAGTCCTTATGGAAATGCCGGAGGAACACCGTTTGGAGGCGGAATGGGAAATGCCGGGGGAGCACCGTTCGGCGGTGGCTCCGGAGGTTTTGGAGGCGGCTCATTCGGAGGTGGAATGGGAAATGCCGGAGGAACACCATTTGGCGGTGGCTCCGGGAAATACAATGGACAGTTTGGATACAATGGAATGTCACCGATGAATACCAGGAAACGTACACGCTTTTCGAAATTGTTTCTGATCGTCTCACTTATTGTTTCTGTGATCTTTTTCCTGCTTGGAGAGGTTATTTACAGAACGCTGATCACAGGAGTGAATTCTGTGGTATTTATGGGAGTTTACTTTGCTTTGTTCGGACTGCTTTTGTCCATTGGACTTTTTGTTGTGGCGAAGATTTCTGATCTGGAGATCACATCGAATAAGATCCTGCTTGCCGGTGGCTGTGTCCTTTTGCTGTTAATACTTGGAATCCTGTTTGAATTTATTTATGAGCTGGATTTCAGTTCTGTGAGGACAGTAGCGGATAATTATGTTTTTGCGATCGATAATTCCGGTTCCATGCAGGACAATGATCCCAATCAGGAACGAGTGGCCGCGATCAAACAGCTTTTAAGTAACCGTGATGAGGATGTGGAATTTGCGGTATATACATTTTCAGAGGATATCCGCTGCATTCGTGAAATGATGCCGGTTTCCGCAGGAATCGAAGACTTTACCACAGAACCAAATGGAGGAACCCCTATTGTAGGTGTGCTGGGGAAGATCATGGATGACATGGAATCCGGAGCATTGCCCTACGATGAGGGAACACAGGTGATCCTTCTGACAGATGGATATGCAACGGATAATGGTTTCTTTGACTTCCGGTTAAATAAGATCCTGAAGAAATATAACAGCAAAAAAGTAAGCGTCAGCACAGTTGGACTGGGAAGCGTTGATGAGAATATGCTGAATGATATTTCCGGAAAAACAGGCGGAATCAGTGTGAGAACAGATAATGTAGACGAGCTTGCAACGGCAATGGCATCTGCGGTGCGTGTAACAGATACCAGCAGAAACCTTCTTTCTGCCCGTGCGAGAACGAATTATAACTGGGCATATGCGCTGATGCGTATTGTTTTCCTGATCATTCTTGGTGCCGGTTTCCTGGGGATCAAGCTTTTGGCAGTGGACAATACAGCGAACCTGGGAATGATCCTGATCTCGTCACTGATCGGGATCGTGTTGGGAGCTCTGATCATGGAAGTAGGCCTGAGCCTGATCCTGAACGAATTTTTTGCACGTCTTCTGATGACGCTGCTGTTTGGAATGATGATCACGACTCTGGAAAAGACGATCGTAGAAACAGCAAGCGGAAATATAGGTGTCAGATTTATGTGATCATGTGACTGTCGGTCACTTTGTAAACAGTGATATTATGTGGGATCCACTGGTATATCAAAGATACAGATAAGGTGTACAAAAGAGCTTCGGTGTGGTATAATTCATCCGTATTGAGGCTCTTTTTACGTGTGAAATACTGTAAGATCAAGTTATTCATAGGAGGAATATAGAGAAATGAAACTGGGAATCGTGGGACTTCCGAATGTAGGAAAAAGTACACTTTTTAATTCACTGACCAAGGCCGGAGCAGAGTCAGCCAACTATCCGTTCTGTACTATTGACCCGAATGTGGGTGTTGTAACGGTACCGGATGAAAGACTGAATCTTCTGGGAGATTTTTACAAATCAAAGAAAGTAACACCTGCAGTGATCGAATTCGTTGACATCGCGGGACTTGTAAAAGGTGCATCCAAGGGAGAGGGACTCGGAAACCAGTTCCTTGCAAACATCCGTGAGGTAGATGCTATTGTTCATGTAGTACGCTGCTTTGAAGATTCCAATGTTGTCCATGTAGATGGAAATATTGATCCGCTCCGTGACATTGAAACGATCAATCTGGAGCTCGTTTTCTCAGATCTTGAGATCCTTGAGAGAAGAATTGCCAAGGTTACCAAGACAGCACGTATGGACAAAGAGGCTGCCAAAGAGCTTACATTCCTCGAAAAAGTAAAGGCTCATCTGGAGGACGGACAGCTTGCCATCACTCTTGAGACAGAGAATGAAGATGAGGATGCATGGCTTGCAACCTATAACCTTCTTACAGCGAAACCGGTGATCTATGCAGCCAACGTTGCAGAAGATGATATTGCGGATGATGGAGCAAATAATGCACATGTACAGGCTGTGCGTGAGTATGCATCCAAACAGAACAGCGAGGTATTTGTGATCTGCGCACAGATCGAGGAAGAGATTTCCGAGTTGGACGAGGATGAGAGAAAGATGTTCCTTGAGGATCTGGGACTTACTGAGTCAGGACTTGAGAAACTGGTACGTGCAAGCTATCATCTTCTCGGACTTATGAGTTTCCTGACAGCAGGAGAAGATGAGACAAGAGCATGGACGATCAAGATCGGAACCAAGGCACCTCAGGCAGCAGGTAAGATCCATACAGATTTCGAACGCGGATTTATCAAGGCAGAGGTTGTAAATTACCAGGATCTTCTGGACTGTGGTTCCTATGCAGGTGCCAGAGAGAAAGGCCTTGTCCGTATGGAAGGAAAAGATTACGTTGTACAGGATGGAGATGTGATCTTATTCCGATTTAATGTTTGATCATCAGCAGTCAGTAATTAACGGGCAGAGAAAAATCGGTATCAAGAATATATAACAGGTGATTTTATGGATATGTCAATTCGTTTTCCCGGCCTGAAACTGGTTTTGGACTATGTTCCGAAATCATTTGAGATTTTTGGATTTGAGATTACGATCTATGGTGTTCTGATCGCGGTCGGAATGCTCCTCGGAATCTTTTTTGTGGTGCTGGAAGCCAGAAGAAATCATGAGGATCCGGATGGATATCTGGATCTGACTATCATAACGCTGATCGCAGGCGTGATCGGTGCAAGGCTTTTGTATGCGGCTTTTTCGTGGAGTCTGTACAAAAATGATCCGGGGCAGATCCTGAATGTACGATCCGGTGGAATGCTTTTTTATGGTGGCCTTCTGGGCGGAGTCCTGAGCGGCGCGGTTTACTGCCGGCTCCGCAAAAAGCCATTCTGGAAAATGGCAGATCTTGCCTGTATGGGAATCCTTATCGGGCAGATAATAGGAAAGTGGGGAAGTTTCTTTAACAGAGAATCGTTCGGAGAATATGCAGATAATATTTTTTCCATGCAGATTCCGCTGACTGCGGTAAGAGCAGGAGAGGTAACTACCGCGATGCGCGAAAATCTTCAGACCGCAGACGGATTATCCTGGATCATAGCGCAGCCACTGTTTTTATATGAGAGTCTCTGGTGTCTGCTTGTATTTCTGATGCTTATGATGCATCTTCGAAAAAGGGTATTTCAGGGAGAGATTTTTTTGAGATATCTGGCGGGATATGGTCTGGGGAGAGCTGTGATCCAGTGGTTCCGCACAGATAAGGTATATTTTCCGGGAACAGAAATTGATGTTTCCTTAGTGATTTCAGGTGTGCTTTTTGTCTTATGTACAGTGATCGTTACGGTGAAGCTTGTAATGGCGAGGAAGCGTGCCCGGGTACGAAAGAGAAGAATCGAAAAAGATTACCAGGCAGAAAAAGAAGCCGCAGAACAAAGAGAACAGGCAATGGAGAATCTGGAAACAGAAACTGTACAGGGAGAAAAATATGAGTCAGGAGAAAATACGTCAGAAGGAGAAGAACCTCCGCAGAGCAGCACTTCTTCAGCAGCTGCAGGAGGAACGGAAGAAACTGGACAACCAGATCCAGTCCCGGAGCGACCTTCTGAAGAATCTGGAAGCCAGTCAGAGAGTTGACCGCATTCTGGAATTATACTATCAGAACTGAAACGATTTCAGAACATAAGAAAGCACTGTCCGGCAGGAAAAGTCAGAAAGACATATCCTGCAGGACAGTGCTTTTTTATATAATACAAAAGAACTTCCGGGCAGGTGTGTGCCATGGCAATATCAGTACATTTTACGAAAATCCAGAGGGGTGGTCCCGGTGATCTTACGGAACATGGCAATAAAATGACTGGCATCGGAGAAACCGGAAGCACCGGCAACATCCTGGATCTTCATATCCGGTTTGGACAGAAGGAGCTCTCTGGCGCGGCTGATACGGTACATTGTAACATACTCATAAACAGAGCAGCCAAGGAAGCGCTGAAACAGACGGGAGAGATACTGAGGAGAAACAAAAACACTCTGGCTCAGCTCGGCGGCTGTGATGTCATTCTGGTAACTGGTTTCGATTTCTTTTATTACAGGGAGCACATATCTCTGATAAAGCGGATTATCCTGGATTTTGGGAGAGGCAGCGCAGTCCATGAAATTCATTAGAAGATTGTAACAGTCCGAGGAAAGCGATTTCATATTCGGTGTCGGCTGGTGGTATTTTCGAAGGGAATAGGAGATCAGTTTACGGATATTTAAGCCCTGCTCTTTCGGGGTGAGGATCACTTCCTGATTGTCTGTCATAGAAGGGATACTGCCTGCGAGAGTCCCGGTAAATGTGGCAAACATGGTAATCCATGAGGTGGATTCCCGGTGATAGGAGTGGGGAACCGATGGTGCGATGAGAATCCCCTCGTTTGCACCCAGGGTATATTGTTTCCCGCGGACTTCGATACGTCCGGTACCTTTTTCCGTCTGGAGATAATGGTAGTAGGGATAGCCATCCGGGCGTGATATGTTATCCTGGTTCCAGTGATTCCCAAGAGATTCAAACATAAACGGAGCACTGACGGGAGTGTTTCTGAAATAAATAGACATATTCTTCACCTGTTTCTAAATGTTATATATTTTGGTGAAACATATTATACCATAATCTTTAAGTTTATACTATAATAATGTACAGACAGAAATGAAGTAACGAAAATACAACTGTAAAACACAGTATTTCAGGAAATTCAGTCAATATTTACCGGAATACAAAAGCCGGACAGGAGGAAAACATGAAAAAATTTGATTATTCTCTGGTGAAAGATCCACAGTATTTCTGTGACGGAAGAATGGAAGCGCATTCGGACCACATGTATTATCGCAGTGAGGAAGAACGGGAAGATGAGGAAACTTCCTATCGCCACAGCCTCAACGGACTCTGGAAATTCCACTATGCAAGAAATTATGCAAGTACAGTTGCAGGATTTGAGGAGGACGCATATTCCTGCAAGGACTGGGAAGATATTTATGTACCGGCGCATATCCAGATGGAAGGATATGATGTACCACAGTATGCCAATGTCCAGTATCCATGGGAAGGTCACGAGGAACTTCACCCGGGACAGATCCCGGAGCGTTTTAACCCGGTGGGAAGCTATGTGAAATATTTCCATGTGCCGGAAAACATGAAAGGAAAAAGAGTATTTATCTCTTTCCAGGGAGCAGAAAGCGGACTGGCTTTGTGGCTCAACGGAACTTTTGTGGGATACAGTGAAGATTCTTTTACCCCTTCAGAATTTGAGCTTACAGAGTATCTGAAAGAGGGCGAGAACAAACTGGCAGCCCAGGTATTCAAATGGACAGCCAGCAGCTGGTGCGAAGACCAGGACTTTTTCCGCTTTTCCGGAATTTACAGAGATGTTTATCTTTATACCGTGCCGGAGGTTCATGTCTATGATCTTAAGATCCGTGCGATTCCGGATGAGACCCTTAAAAAAGCAAGTCTTGAGATCGTGACAAAAACCTGGGGAAAAGGAAAACTGAAACTTATACTTTCCAGAAAAGGCGAGATCCTTTTGCAGGATGAAAAAGCTCTGGACGGTGAAGATACCTGTACATGGGAAATTTTAAACCCTCTGCTCTGGAGTGCGGAAGAACCGAATCTCTATGATCTTGACATGGAAGTGTATGATGAGAACGGAATGCTCCAGGAGATCATTCCTGAAAAAGTCGGTTTCCGCCGCTTTGAGATGAAAGACGGTATTATGACCCTCAACGGCAAACGTATTGTGTTTAAGGGAGTAAACCGTCATGAATTCAGCTCCGTCACGGGAAGACACGTATCCCGGGAGGAACTGATCCAGGATATTGTGACTATGAAGCAGAACAACATCAATGCCATCCGTACCTGCCATTATCCGGATGCTTCTCCGATCTACCGCCTCTGTGATGAGTACGGCCTTTATATGATCGCGGAAAACAATCTGGAATCTCATGGTTCCTGGGATGTGGCAGAACTTACAGGAGACTACACAGATATTGTTCCTCATAACAAACCGGAATGGCTTGGTATGATGCTGGATCGTGTAAATTCCATGTACCAGCGTGACAAAAATCACCCGGCAATCCTGATCTGGTCATGTGGAAATGAGTCCTTTGGTGGAAAAGATATCTTTGAGATGTCCGAATTTTATCGTAAGAATGATCCTACAAGACTTGTGCATTATGAAGGCCTTTTCCATGACAGAAGCTATAATGCAACCAGCGATATGGAAAGCCAGATGTATCCGTCTGTAGAAGCAATTAAGGAATTCCTAGCAAAAGATGACAGCAAGCCGTTTATCTGCTGCGAGTACACTCATGCAATGGGAAATTCCTGTGGCGCAATGCATAAATATACAGATCTTACTGACACAGAACCGAAATATCAGGGTGGTTTCATCTGGGATTACATTGACCAGTCCATTTATAAAAAAGACCGCTACGGAAAAGAATTCCAGGCATACGGCGGCGACTTCGGCGAGCGCCCGACGGATTATAATTTCAGTGGAAACGGTATTGCATATGGCGGTGACAGAACCCCGTCTCCGAAGATGCAGGAGGTCAAATTCAATTACCAGAATATCACTGCGGAGGTAACAGAAAATGCTGTAAAAGTTATCAACAAAAACCTGTTTGTAAATACCGATACGTTCCGCTGTGAAGTGACTCTTGCAAAGAATGGACATGTCCTTTGTACAGAGACACTGGAGACATCCGTAGAGCCGTTAAGCGAAAAAACATACGCCCTTCCTTTTGGAAAACAGCAGAGAGCGGGCGAATATACAGTGACCGTATCCTTCCTTCTCAGAGAAAAAACACTCTGGGCAGAGGCAGGACATGAGGTTGCATTTGGACAGTATGTTTACAAGGTAGAAGGAGAGGAGAAAGCTCCGGTTTCCGGTGTGGAGATCGTGAGAAGCCTTCACAACATCGGCGTTCGCGGAGAGAATTTTGAGGTGATGTTCTCCGTTCTCAATGGTGGGCTGGTTTCGTATAAATATGCAGGAAGAGAAATGATCGAGGCAATTCCGAAGCCGAATTTCTGGAGAGCACCTACAGATAATGACTGTGGAAATCAGATGCCGATGCGTTACGCACAGTGGAAGATTGCCAGCATGTACGCAAGCCACAAAGAGTTCCGCAGGGGAATGTATGGTCCGTCCAACGCCCCGGAGACAACTGTCCATGATAACAGTGTGGAGGTTGCCTTTACTTACATCATGCCGACGACACCGGTCAGCGAGTGCCGCCTTGCCTACGAAGTATTCGGAGATGGAAGGGTAAAAACTACCCTGACCTATGATCCGGTAAAAGAACTGGGGGATATGCCGGAGTTTGGTGTACTCTTTAAATTCAATGCAGATTATGACCATGTCAAGTGGTATGGACTTGGACCTGCGGAAACTTATGCAGACCGCAAACATGGCGCAAAACTTGGCATCTATGAGAATATGGTGACAGACAATCTGGCACGTTATCTGGTACCGCAGGAATGTGGCAGCAAAGAAGGCGTACGCTGGGCAAAGATCACAGACAGAAAGGGCAGGGGAATGCTCTTTGAGATGGATGAGAAAAACGGCCCGATGATGTTCTCCGCACTTCCATATACCCCTCATGAAATGGAAAATGCCATGCATCCATATGAACTTCCGGAAATCCATTATACTGTTGTCCGTGCCGCAAAGGCACAGATGGGTGTGGGAGGAGATGACAGCTGGGGTTCCTATACCCACCCGGAATATCTTCTTGACACCGATAAAAAAATGGAATTTTCTTTTGTATTCAAAGGACTTTAAATGTCATAAAAAAACAGAACATAAAGGCTGAAAAAAAGCTTCCGGAAACCATCCGGAAGCTTTTTTATTTCATAATAATGCACAGAAAATATACATGCTGAAAAAAAACCTGTGGATATTTCATGAAAAGAAAAAAAACTTGGATATGCACTTGTTTTTTCATGGTAAATAGTTTAGAATGATTACATAAGTGGTAGAAAGTGGTGAATAGTGGTAGCGAATGGGGCTGAGTGGCAGAACACACCATTTGCACCCTGGAAACACGAAGGGGAGAATCGTGTTTCACGAGAGTAGGTGGGTTTCATGTTCATGGGCGAGTATAATCATACGATCGATGCGAAGGGGCGTCTGATCATCCCATCCAGGTTCAGGGAACTCTTAGGGGAAGAGTTCGTACTGACCAGAGGGCTCGATGGTTGCCTTTCCATTTATCCGATGGATGAATGGGCTGCCTTTGAAGAGAAACTCCGAGCATTACCACTTACAAATAAAGACGCAAGAACCTTTTCACGTTTCTTTGTAGCCGGAGCTACGACATGCCAACTGGATAAGCAGGGGAGAATTCTGGTGCCGCAGACGCTGCGCCAATTCGCTGGTCTGGAGAAGGATGTGGTGCTTACGGGTAATCTGAACCGGATTGAGGTATGGAGCAAGGAGAAGTGGAGCGAGAATTGCAATTATGATGACATGGACAGCATTGCGGAGAGCATGCAGAACATTGGAATCGTCATTTGAGCATAGCGCAGGTAGAAATCCCACAGGAGACGGATATGGAATTTAAG
>UMEH01049624.1_pt1 | contig 14112 bp, 12 predicted proteins | sample 1964681 | NCBI WGS metagenome assembly UMEH01 (sample SAMEA4836013, study PRJEB28245) | human gut metagenome | biome: gut microbiome; material: fecal sample | place: Denmark | collected 2008
TTCCCGGCGCAGGTGAATGTGGCGGTGACGGCCTCAAACACATGGGGCGCGGCCACAGCACACAGCAGCTTGCAGCAGACAAGGGACAGCAGTTTCTTTTCGCCCTCGGTCAGCCCGTCAAAGCCTTTTCGCACAAACTCCATTGTAGGGATAATGGCGTGGTGATCCGATACCTTTTTGATGTTCAGCACCCGGCCAAACTGCGGGGCAATGTCAAGGCCCGCCGCAAAAGGAAGCAGCGGCCACAGGCCGGACACGATGCTTTCCGCCGCAGGCTGCATATCGTCGGTAAGATACTGGCTGTCAGTGCGGGGATAGGTCAGCAGCTTCTTTTCATAAAGCTGCTGGGCGTAGTCAAGGGTTTGCTTGGCGGTAAATCCAAACAGGCGGTTGGCCTCCCGCTGCAACGTCGTGAGGTCGTAGAGGCGGGGCGGCTGATCCGTCTTTTTCTCCCGCTTCACCGCTACACAAACGGCCTGCGCTCCTGCACAGGCCGTCTTGGTGGCGTCGGCGTCGGCAGCACTGGAAAAGCGGTCGCTGGCCGCCTCCATGCCGCCCGCCGCGATATGGACAACGTGGTATTTCTCTTTCTTGAAATTGTCGATTTTGCTTTCCCGGTCAACCAGCATTTTTAAGGTCGGCGTCTGCACCCGGCCCACGGTCAGGGTCTTGTGGTAGAGGATGGAGAAAAGCCTTGTGGCGTTGATCCCCACCAGCCAATCGGCCTGCGCCCGGCACAGGGCCGATTGATACAGGTTGTCGTAGTCGGCCCCCGGTTTCAGGTGGGCAAAGCCCTCCCTGATGGCGGCGTCCTCCATGCTGGAAATCCACAGCCGCTTGAACGGCTTTTGGCAGCCCGCCATCTGATAAACGAAACGGAAAATCAATTCTCCCTCGCGCCCGGCGTCGGTGGCGCACACAAGGCCGTCCACGTCGGGGCGCTCCATTAGGGAACGCAGGATGTCAAACTGCTTTTTCTTTTCATCCGGGATAATGTACTGCCATTCCTGCGGCAAAATCGGCAGGTCGTCATAGGCCCATTTCTTATAGCGGGGGTCATAGGCCCCGGCGTCGGCAAGGGAAACAAGGTGGCCGATGCACCAGCTCACCAGATAGCCGTTTCCCTCCATATAGCCGTCCTGTTTCTTGTTGGCTCCGATCACGCCCGCAATGCTGCGGGCGACGCTCGGTTTCTCTGCAATTACAAGCTGATAACTCATACTTCATCCTCCTTTTTCGGTTCATCTTCATCCAGCAAATAGTCGTCTAACGGTCTGGCTTCCACCTCGCCGGTGTCGTCCTCCACCTCCGGGGCCGGTTCGTCCTCGTCGTCGTCCTCGTCCTCCCCGAAGTCGTATTCGTCCAGATCGTCATTGCCCTTGGTATCGGCTTTCGGCTTCTTAAACTTGAAGAAGTAAAGGGCCGCGCCGCCGCCAATGAGCAGCACAACAAGGAACACAATCAAACCGCCCATGCTGTTCCCGGCTTCTTCCTCCGGCTCGGTGGTTTCTGCCGGTTCCTCGGCCTCCGGCGCTGCGCCTACGCAGGCGGTGAGATTGTCCTTGCATACCGGGCAGGCGGTGTTGACGGCCCCGGCCTCGCATTTCTCCGTACAGGTACAGGTCGCCGGGGCGGTTTCGCCGTCCTCGGTCAAGGCCATCAGGTCGGCTTCGTCCACTTGGTTGAGAAAATGCACGGTTTCCTCGCCCTCGTCGTCCCGGTCGATAATCAAATAAAAGGTGTTGCCCGCCTTGGTTTGCAGCGTGATAAACTGCTTGCCGCCGGTGGTGCCGATGTCGTCAATCAGCGACAGGTTGCCGTCCGGGGTCAGGGCGGCGCTGCCGCCTGCCGATCCGCCAAACTGTTCCAGCAGGGCGGAAAGTTCGTCCCCATTCAGGGTAAGGGAAAAATCCCCGTCGCCGGTGGCGGCGTCGCTCACCGTCAGATAGTCGCCGCAGACGTAGCCCTCGCGCTCCGGCAGGAGAATTTTCACCCAGCCGTTATCCTCGGTGCCGATCACTTCCACCTGCGTCCCGTTGGGAAGCTGGGTAAAGGCTTGGTTGTCTGTCCCCGCGCCGGTACGGACGTTGAGATTGCCCCCATTCGTGACGACAGTGCCGGTCTGGTTGGGGGTGCCGTCGTCCTTATTGGTGAGCTGGATGCCTTCGTCGGTGACAGTGACATCCACCTGCGATCCCAGCAGGGAAGAAAGCAGGTCGGCCATTTCCTCGTCGGTCATGGTTTCCGCTGCGCCGGTGCTTTCCTTGTTGCCGGTATCGGTGCTTTCGGTGTCCTCGGTGGTGCTGGACGTATCGTTGTCGCCCTCGGCGTCCTCGGTGTCCAGCTCAATGCCGCCGGTGGTGGGGGTTCCCGTTTCCTCCGGCAGCGGTGCCGGGTCAGGGTCAGCGCCCCCGGCAAAAGCGGTGGTGGAAAAGGCCGTGAGGCACAGCACAGCGGCCAGCGTCACGGCAAAGGTGCGGAAAAACTTATTCTTCATCGGCGTTGTCCTCCTGTTCAAAATCCGGCTGCGGGGCCGGGGGTGCCTGCAATGCGCCGCCGCGCACAAAGGCGGCAAATTCCTCCGGCGTCATGTTCAGGCCCCGCACAAGCTGGACGATCTGCAAATTTTCCTGTTCGGTCTTTGCGGCTTCCAGCTCCCGAAGCTGCTTTTGCAGCTCCGCGATCTTGGTCTTGGTTTTCTGAATATCCCGTTCGATACGGTCAAGTTTGTTGGTTGCCATAGTCATTACTCCTTTCCAAATCGCTCCTGCCATGAGTAGTTGCGCCCTAATCCTTTTACGGTTTTGAGATAGGGCATGGCGTTAGCTTCCAGTGCAAGCGCCCTTTGATACAGGGCGGGATGGTGTTGCTTCAAATCCAAAATTTCCTGCTGTTTCATGCTGGGACAAAAAAAGCAGGAAGATTTACCCGGCTGTGGCAAACCTGCCATCTGAATTACCCGGACACAATCATTCCTGCTCCATCCCCATTCTTCAATCAGGGGATAATGGTTGTTATATTTTTTGTCGGTTTCATTGAACTTTTTTGAATGAAGATACCGCTTCATTTCCCCGGCGTCATAGCCAATATAGCGGTTAATTTTTCCCCCGCGCTTCCATACCTCCCGGCATGGCGCATACTGATTGCAAAATTTTTCCTGCGGCCCAATTTTGTGTTTTTGAGAACACCGCTTATGCCCGTAGGCAATCGACGGCAAGGTGTGAGAACATAAACACTCCATTTCAAGGGTCAGGCGGTTTCCATAACGGTCAAACTTTTCAACCACGGTAATCTGCGGCATCCTGTGAGCGGTCAGCCATTCGTCCATCTGCCGGATAAAGTGATAAGTATGGGGATGTTCTGCGCCGGTATCGGCAAACAAAATCAGGTCAACCGGGATGTGGTGCTGATAAAGGCCAACAAGTAAGGCGGCACTGTTCGTACCGCCTCCAAAGGAAACAATATTGATAAAATTCCTCCTTTCTGGCGTCAGGGTAGACGCCCGTAACAGTAAAGATGTTGCTGCCAGTAGCTTGAATTAAGGTTCGTGTAGGAAATGGGGTCGCCGCAATGCAACATCACGGAATTGCCCACATACAGCCCCACATGGGACACGCCGGGGGTGTCGTAGGTGCCGACGAAAAACACAAGGTCGCCGGGCTTGGCCTGCTCCGCCGTGACGGGGGTGCAGATGTTGTAAAGGCCCTGCGCCGTCAGGCGTCCCACGTTCCAGCCGGAATGATTGATTACCCATGAAATAAATCCGCTGCAATCAAAGGAAGTAGACGGGCTGGAACCGCCCCACACATAGGGATAGCCGACGTATTTATCTGCCTCCGCAATCATGGCCGCAAAGGTTTCATCCTCTAAAGCCTCCGGCGGGATTTCATAGTAAGTCGGCTCCTTGACGGTGGAAGCGTTGGGGTAGCTGCCGCTTGGGAACAAGTCGGGCCGGTTTCCTAATGTCTGCATATAGGCGGCGTACAAGCTCAACTGTTCCTCGCTCATAATGGAAACGGGCAGGTGGGACAGGTCGTTGTTTACCAGCTCCACGTTGCAGATGTAATAGGTGTACGGCACTTCCACCTCGTACTCGTATTCCTCCGTGGTGGTTTCGCCGGTTTCCGGGTCGGTGACGGTGCGCGTCCCCGTCCGGGTTTCGGTGCGGTAGCGAGTTTCCGTTTCAATGGTCTGCGTCAGGGTGTATTGCATCCCAAACAGCCGGTCAAGGTCGCCCTGTACTTCATCCAGCGTATAGGCCCCGCCATGAAGCGCCGACAGGATGGAAGTCAGCACATAGGGGTCATGGCTGATGTCGTCCAGATCATAGCGGTATTCGTCATAGCCGGGGTGCAGGCTTTCGTAGTTGTCAAGCTCATGCTGCAAGTCAGCTTCCAACTCCGCGTAGGCGGCTTCGGCCCCCAGCATATCGTCGTCCTCGGACAGATAGGACGTGGCCGCCAAACCGGTTCCGGCGCTGCCAAACATGGCGGTGCAGGATTGCAGGCCGCCCATAATCAGCATAAGCATGAGGCCGACGCCGCCGATCAGCAGCGCCCCTTTCCAGTGACGGACAAGGAACGACGCCCCCTTTTTGCTTTCCTTGGCGGCTTTCTTGGCGGCTGCGGCGCTGGCCTGCGCCGTCTTGGTGGCGGCTCCCGCCGCGCCCTGTGCCGTCTGGCCTGCGGCCCTCGCTGCTCTGGCATAGTCGCGCTTGATTTTCTGCTTCTGCCAGAACCGGGACACGGGATTGCTTACTGCCTGCGCCAGCTCCGGGTTATCCCGCAAAGATTTCTGGTAGATATACTCGGCATTGGCGGCAATGGATTTCCTTTCCGCCTTGGCTGCGGCCCGGTAGGGTTTGAGCTTGTGGCGGCGGATGCCGCTGCGGATGGCCTTGCCCGCCTGCCGTTCGGCAAGTTCTTCCCCCTTGTGGCCGCCCTCGACGCCCACGTTTTCGCCCTCGACTTCATGGATTTTGCCGTGGACGAACAGCCCGGCTTCCTGAACCGGGCGGCTCATGGGATTGGGCTTTAGCTTGGGGGCCGGTTTTTCCACCTTGTCAAAGCGCAGCTTGGTCTTGGCCCTGCCGGATGCCTCGTCGTAGACGGTTTCGGTGGTGACAACGCGCTTTTTGGGCAGCGCGTCTTTGGCGGCGTCCAGCTTATCCGCCTTTTTCTCTGCCTTGTGGATGTACTTGGAAAGCTGGGGGTCAGCCCGTTCCTCGGCGGTAAATTGCAGCCGGGAAGATGGCCGGTGCAGGGCTTCGCCTGCCTCCGTCACCACGTCCCCGGCGTCCTTGGCCGCCCGTTTCGCCTTGCGGCGGTCGCGGATGTCCCCGGCCCGTTCCAGTACCTTTTCCGCAGCGCCGTCCGGCTCGGCGGCAGAATATTCCTGCTCGGCCTCCCGGCTGGACACGTTGACGCTCTCGCCGGTGGTCTGGTTATCCAGCGTCAGGCCGTCGCGGGTCATGCGCTGCGTCACCTTGTCACGGGGTTTTAAGGGCTTCATGGCAAATCACCTCCTTTTTCGGCCCCGCGCCTCATACCGTGGCCCCCTCGCCTAACCGGGTCGTCATAATCCTGTAAAGCTGGGTGTTCTGCGGGATGGGGTTCTTAAAGGGTAGGATCACGTTCTCGTAAATCAAAAGCCCTTCGCCGGGTTCCGAATTGTCCACATACCGTAGCTGCTGCGGGGAAATGTTCAATCGCTCCGCAAGGATTTTTCGGTCGCCGGACGCCTGATTTAGTAAGCAAATGAAGTCGCTGTTCTCCAAAATGTTCTCAATCTCCGGGGAAGAAAGTAAGTCTTTGACATTCTGGGTGGCACCTGTGGGGACGCCGCCCCATTTTCTGAAACGCTTCCAAATCTCGCAGGAAAAGGCCGCCGTCTGTTCCTCCCGCAGAAGCAGGTGGGACTCGTCGCAAAAATACCATGTTGCCTTGCCTTGGCTGCGGTTCTGCGTCACGCGGCCCCAAATCTGGTCTTGGACAATGAGCATCCCCAGCTTTTTCAGTTGTTTGCCCAGCTCTTTAATATCAAAGGCCACAATGCGGTTTTCGATGTTGACGTTGGTTCTGTGGTTAAACACGTTCAGGGAGCCGTTCACATACAGGTCAAGGGCTTGTGCCACCCGGTCGGCCTCCGGGATATGCTGGTCTAACAGGGCTTTGTGCAAATCCGAAAGGATGGGCATATTTTCCGGGCGGGGGTCTGCCAGATAGGGCCGGTAGATCACCTGCACAGCGCGGTCAATCACCGTCTTTTCAATGGCTTCCAGCCCGTTCTTTCCGCCCATGACAAGCTCACAGAACGACAGCACAAAGTCGGATTTTAAGGCCAGCGGGTTTTCATCTTCGCTGTAATTCAGGTTGATGTCCAAAGGGTTCACATAGGATTTGCTGGTTGGGGACAGCCGGACAACTTGGCCGTGGAGCCGCTGCACAAGGGGATAATACTCTGCCTCCGGGTCGCAGATATACACGTCGTCCTGCGTACAGAGGAACACGCTCAAAATCTCGGATTTGCAGCTCATGGACTTGCCGCTGCCGGGCGTCCCCAGCTTCAATCCATTGGGACAGCGCGCCCGCTTCCTGTCCAGCATAATCATGTTGCCGGTCTTGGCATTGATGCCGTAATACATGGCATTTCCGCCTTGAAACAACTCCTGCGTCACAAACGGGACGAACACGGCCACGGCGGAAGTGGTAAGGGAACGCTCGATCTTGATGTGGCTGGCCCCCAGCGGCAGGCTGCTCATAAGGCCCTGTTCCTGCTGGTAGTCCAGCCGGACAAGGGAATTGTTGTATTTCTGCGCTACGCCAGAGGCCCAGAAGATTTCGTTCTCCAACTTCTGCCGGGTGTCGGCGGTGTTCAAAACCAGAAAGGTGATCTGGAACATCCGTTCATTGCGGCTTTGCAGGGTTTTCAAAAGCTCTTTCGCGTCCTGCCCATAGGTGGCAAGGTCGCTGGGAAGTATATCCATGTCATAACCGCTGCGGACGGCCCGTTTCTGTTCCTGTATCTTCATGGCGTCAAGGTCGGTGATTTTCCGCTTGACGGTTTTAATGGCCTCGCCTTGGTCGATGGCCTGCACATGGAGATTGACAACGATGCCGTTTTCCGTGTTCAGGAAGTCGGCCAGCATTTCGTCCGACAGCTCCGGGGAGAGGATTTGCAAAAAGCTCACGGCCCCGTACTTGCCGCCCAGCCCGAACATCCGGGCATTGCCGAAGCGGAACGAGGACGGGGCAATGAAATCCTTGGTGGAAAGCCCCGACGGGGCAAGCCACTTCCAGTTAAATTGAAACGGTTCCCCGTCCGGGTGGAAGATGCTGTGCATGACTTCCAGACGTTCTTTCGCGTCCAGCACCCATGCAACGGCGCTCATGCTCTTGAAATAGCCTAAGAGGTCGGTTTCAATGCGGCGAAGCCTTGCGCGGGCCATTTTCAGGCTGTCGGCCTCAATGGTGAATGTCAGGAACTTGCGCTTTTGCAGGCCGTTGTTGCCTTTCACAAGCTGGTCTTGCAGGATGCCGGTGTACTCGGCCCGGATGTCGTCGAAGTCGTCCCCCTGCGCCTTGATCTCAAAGCTCTTGGCATACTGCTTGGGGTCGATTTTGCGGTTGACAAAAGAAAACTGGACGTGGATGGAAGCGTCCAGATAGTTGTAGAGGTCGCACAGGTTTTCAAAGACAGCGGTTTTCGTGTCTGCCTGCGCCAACTGATAGCTGATGTCCATAAATTCAATGCACTTAGAAAACGTGTTTGCCGTCACCCGGCACACACCGTCCTGATACATGGCCTCATACGGGATGCTGTCCTGCGCCGAATGAGGCTTGCCGTCGCCCTTATACTTTCGGATGATGGCCTGTATCTCTTTCTTTTCGGCGCGGGTGAGCTTTACCGGCGTCTTTGCCTGCGCCTCTTGCTTTTGCTTTTTGGACAATCGCATTTACCTCCTTTTCCATTTGGTGCTGCCGCACAAGGGCAGAGTAAGCGTTATTGGTCTGGTAGGGCCGTTCCTTTGGCTGGATGAAGCTGCACTGGATAATCTGCCAGACTACCACTTCAAGGGGCTGGCCGTGCCGTTCGTACAGGGCCAGCAGGAAGCCGGGGAGCATGGCGAATACCATAATCAGCGCGGCGGCGCTGGTGGGGACGCGGCCCCGGATCAATAAAAAAAGCGGAACGCCAACAAGAAGCGCACCGCCAAAACAGATCAGTTGTCGTTTCGTTAGTCCCAATACCACCTTGGATTTCACACGGGTTAAATCCTTTGGGACGGTCACATAAGCCAATTAGATCACCTCGTTTCTTTCAAAAATCAGGTCAGGGTCAGGTCGCTTGTTACCTCGTTGCCCCACACATCCCAGCCCGGCGTTTTTTGCCGGGCAAACAGCTCCACGCGGGAGAGGTCGCCCGCCAGCTCCACAATCTTGTCACGGGTCACGTCCGGCTTTTTGCTGTGTTCCTCCACCGGGGAGATAATGAACTGGTGGACACCGGCGCTGTGGCGTTTGGGCTTGCCGCGTTTGGCAAGCAGACAGATTTCCGCATTGCCCCGCGTCCAGTAGCCCAGCCCGTAAAACCATGTGGGGCTTTTCTTGTTCCGTTTCAGCCAGACAAAGGCCACGGTCTTAAACTGGAAGCCCCATGCCTTAATAAGCTGCAATGCCTCCGGGAGTTGCGGGAACGTGGCCCACAAAAACAGCAGGCAGTCTTTTTCTGCCAGCCGTTCCACCGGCAGGGCGCACAGCTCGTCAATGCTCATGGTGGGATAGTGATGCTCCGCCGCCCCTGTTCGTTTACACTCATACCGCCACGGCGGATCGGCGTATATGATGTGATATTTCTGCGGTTCCTCGATAAGTCTTTTTCCTCCTGCGTAAAAATTTCAACGTCAATGGGCTGTGAAAACTGCTTTGCTTATGCTTCCCGTCTTGAACAGGCAGAAGCACAAAAGCACCGTGTAGCCCATACAGCCCCAAATCGCGCCGGAAATGTCCTCCGCTGTCCCGATGTCCTGTATCAGCACCGCATAGATGCCGACGACAACCATAATCAAGAACGCTTGGAAGCCCAGCGCCAGCAGGGATTTCAGATAGTTTTGGCCCATGCCGCGCCACTCGGCATTGCCCAGCGTGGCAAGGGGGATCGGCCCCAGCGCGGTCACGGTATATATTTCAATCATTCTCCCGTAGGTCACAAGGAAAATGCAGATGGATAGAATGTTCATCGTCAGCCCCACAACAAGGGTCTGGAACCACAGGCCCAGCAATGGCCCGATGTCCATTGCTTCAAGGCGGCTTTCCAGATCGGGCAGCAGCGTGTCAAAGTCGATGCTGGTTTCCCCGATGATTACCCCGGCGCTCTGGCTGACGACGGCTTGGGTGGCGTCAAATACGCCCATGACGATATTCCATGTGTTTGTCACAATGAGGATGGCAAAAGCAGATTTGAACATCCAGCGGAAGAACATGGAGCTGTCGAAGTCGTGCATATTGTTTTTCTCGACGATCATTTCGATTAACTCATAGCACATGACAAGGGCAAGGATGGCCGCCGCAATGGGGACAATCACCGTTTCGGACAGGGATTGCAGCATACTAAAAATGCCGCCGTTCCAGTCCTGCGGCGTCGCCCCCACGTCGGAAGCGATTTCCCCGACTTTGGTATTGACCGTGTTGAACAGGCCGGAAAGGTTGCCCATAATGCCGTCAATTAAAATGCCTTTGATCCATTCCCCAATGAGATCGCCTATCATGCGGGTACACCTCCTTTCCCGCGCCCTCCCGGTTCCGAGAGGGCGCGGCGGGGATTATTTCAGGTTTCATGTCGTGTCAGTGGTTACGGTTCGGACAGGGCCGGGGCCATCAGCCCAGCAGCCCGGACAGCAGGGGAACAAGGGTCAGGCCAATCAGGGCCACACCACCGCCCGCGACCAACTGTTTGACACCCTGCGATTTGGATGCCGGGTTATCCTGCCCATAACCTTCCAGCAGGTTCACGCCGCCCCACACACAGAGGGCACCGCCGAGGCCGATCACGATAGTCTGCAAAGTATCAACTGCGCTATTGAAAAATTCCATATAGTCCTCACTTTCTGCCGGTATCCGGCGAACAAATTTGATTGATTGCATGAAAAAGGCCGCTTCATTCAGCGGCTAAATCTTCGTCCGACAGGTCAATGTCGTAAAGCTCAAAGGTTTCTGCCTCTGATACCACGCGCTGCTTTTTCCGGCGCATGGACGACAAATATCTGTCCACATCAAACGTGTTCTTCTTATCGGCATCCGAGAGGTATTTATACCGGGGATGGCGGGTAATATCGTATTTCTCACTGAAAAACGGTCTTACGCCCCGCACCTGCAAAATACACTTGCCTCCGTCCATTGTTGCGATTTCGTCCTGTGACATCAACTCCTTTCCTAATTTTTGATAGTTCAGTCCGTGGGAAGTCTGTGCGCCCCGGTTCTCGCTCTGATTGTAGCTGTCTATGGTTTCTTTGCCCAGCACATCAGCGATTTCCTTGGCGTTTTTGCCTCGCCCACTAAGGAAAAGCGTACAATCGCAGTTGTCGGAAATGATTTCCGCAGCGTCCTTGTAGATCGCCTTTAGCTGCGATTGGCTTTGCAGAATGATGGATGCCGAGATTTCCCGGCTTCGGATGGTGGCAATGAGCTTGTCAAAGTTCGGTATCTGGCCGATATTGGCAAACTCGTCTAAAATCATCCGAACATGGACGGGCAGCCGCCCGCCGTATTTATCATCGGCACGGTCACAAAGCAGGTTGATAAGCTGGCTCTGTACCATTGCCAGAATAAAATTAAACGTGGTGTCTGTGTCGCTCATTATGAGGAACAGCGCCGTTTTCTCGTCCCCGATGGTGTCAAGTTCCAGCTCGTCGTCCTCCATCAGCTCCCGCACCTCGCGGATGTCAAAGGGCGCTAAACGTGCGCCGCAGCTAATCAGGATAGAGGAACGGGTTTTGCCAGCGGATAAGAGAAATTTTTTATACTGTCTGACAGCGAAGTGATCCGGGTCTTTTGCTTCCAGCCGTTCAAACATCTGGTCTACCGGCGACTGAAATTCCGGGTCGTCCTCGCGGGCCTCCGACGCATTTATCATCTCAAGTAACGTCGTGAAGTTCATTTCCTCGTCCGGCGCTTCGTACCAGATATAGCCGATCAGGGCCGAATACAAAAGCCGTTCCGATTTCACCCAAAAATCCTCGGCGGATTTTTCGCCCTCGCCCTTGGTATTGCAGATCAGCGTGTTTACCAGCTTCAAAATGTCTTTCTCGCTGTGAATGTAGCGGAACGGGTTATACCGCATGGATTTTGAAAAATTGATGGTATTCAAAACCTTAATGCGGTAGCCGCTGCGCTGCAAAAGCTGGCCCACTTCACCGATCAGGCTGCCCTTGGGGTCGGTTATCACAAATGAGGTCGGGTAGTCCTTGGACACGCATTGCATCAAGTTCGGCTTTACGAAGAACCTTGTCTTGCCGCTGCCGGAACCGCCGATAACCAGCACATTTTTATTCCTCGCCGTTTTGGGGTCTTTCGGACGATTATTCATCGTCAGCCGTTCCGTCTGCGTCAAGAGGATGTTGTTGTCAAAGTTGGGGTCGATGTACGGCGCAATGTCTTTGGCCGTCCCCCAACGGGCGCTGCCATATTCCGCGCCTTTGCGGTATTTCTTGGCATTTTTCCCCTTGAAATACACCATCAGCCGCAGGGCAGCGGCACCGGCGACGCCGATCAGCAGGTCAAAGGGGTGGATGCTGGGGGCGGCATTGGCAAAGGCCGCTGAACAGCCGTCCATGAAATGCAGCAGCTTTTCCGACAAGTCCACGCCTGCCGCCAGCCGGTATGCCTGCCCCAGCTTCCCGAACAGGTAAACGAAAATCAGGTACGGGAGATTGGACAGGATCAGCTTCTTTACTTCTGGCTTCATAGTGACAGCCCCCTTTCCTTGACTTTCTCCTTGGCCCGCTGCTGGGTCTTGGCCGCAGCTTTTTGTTTCAGGGCAGACAGGGCCTTTCGGATAGAGGGCCGTTCCTCCCGGTTCAGCTTCTTGGCGGTGAACTCCTTGAACGCCTGTTCCAGATTGTCGGCCTGCTTGGTCTTGAAAATCACGATATAGCGCGGCGGGTGGGTGGAACTGTCTTTCCGCAGCGTGTAGTCAATATCATATTTTCTGGCGCAGGGGCGGAACATGCCAATATTCGCATCGGTGATTTCGATGTTAGAGAGTGCCGAACCGTCCTTTTTGAGCTGCCGCAGGCTTTGTTTGCCGTGGTGTAGCTTGGTTTTGCCCTTTTGCCGGGCGGCCAGAAATTTCTTCATGGCCGCCTGCAACACTTGGCCGGTCAGCTTCCCGGTTTTCATCGCTAACGCTATGGTTTTCTGGTCTACTTCTTCCTGCAACTGCTATCCCTCCTTTGGAAGTCCAGCAGGCAGGCGGCGGGATGGCTTAAATCCGCACCCGCAGGCCGGAAAGGTCGTCGGCGCGGATGCCCACCAGATACCAGTCCTCGGCCATTTCAATGCGGGTGGGCTTCCACCTGCCGCCCACCATCACGTCAAAGGTTTCTCCACAGTGCAGCCCGCCGTAGTAGTCTGCCAGATCAAAGCGGATGTCGTAGCGGTCTGCCTGCTCATCAAAGATCAATGCACCCTGTTTCATAGGGCCGTCCTCCTTTCAGATTTTCCCGGTCGCCATATCATGGGCCACAAGGGAAGAATAGTAATTCCCAATCGTGGACGGGGCGTTGAACAGCGCCGCCCGTAGATACTGCTTGATGTTTCGGATTTCCGTGGTGTTCTTATTCAGGCAATCCAGCACAAAGCGGATGTGTTCGCTGTCCAGCTTCATAAACTTGGATTTCACCAGCTCCGCCGGATAGTCGTCACCGGCAACACGGATGGTCTTGCGCCGGGTGCAGACGGTTTCAAGGATCAGGTCTACAATCTCGTCCAGACGGTCGCCGTCATAGGGCAGATCGGCTTTCAGAATGTCATAGCTGATATTGTCCTTGATAATTTCCTCATACACCCGGTATGCCTCATTCGCATCCTTTCGCTTCCGTTCCGGCGGCTGTGCCGCCTTGCCCTCCGCAGGAGAGGGGTTTGGGGAATGGATAGGAATGGATTGGGTACTTGATAGATCAGTATTTGATTTTTCTTTACTTGGTATATCTTTATTTAATTGCATTGGATTTCCCGATACCGGGTTTTCCGACGTTGGATTATCCGATGTTGGATTTTCCAACACCGGGTTTTCCAATCCCGGCTGTTCTTCATCCTCTGCCTCTGGCCGGGGCTGCGGCTGTTCGTAGATGGTATAAACCATGTCGGCCATCTTGCCCTTGCCGTCCCGGTTCTGCTGGCGGGTGATATACCCGGCCTTTTCCAGTTCCCACACCGCCGTCCGTATGGCGTCGATGCTTTCCCGGTTGATAAGGGACAAGCCTTTCAAGGTATAATCCCAGTTTTCGGGCAGGGACAGCATTTGCGAAAGCAGCCCTTTGGCTTTCAGGGACAGGTCTTTATTCCGCAGGTGGTGGTTGGACATCACCGTGTAGCCCCGGTTTTTCTCCACGCGAAAAACTGCCATCTCGTCGTCAACTCCTTTCACTTGGAATAGAACCGCGTCAAGGGCGGTGAGCTTGCCCGGCTGGTAGGGACACTCTGCATACACGCAAAACTGATATTTCCAGTCGGGACGGTAGAAAAGGCAGTCGCCGCAATCCTCCGGCGCTCCGGCGTCGCCGCTGTCGTAGTGGTCGAAGCCGGGCTTGCCTTGCATAAGGCTTTCAAAGGCGCGGTCGCCGCCGGATGTGAAATACATGGCGTCGCCTCCTTTCTGAATTTGGGCGTAAAAAAAGCGGCGTCCTTTTCTCCCACAAGGGGATCAGAGAACGCCGCTTCTGCGGTGTCGTATTCAATTTTAATCTGATGTGCCGTCTGGGTGGCGGGGCAGTTCACGGGAAGTAGTAAGCGTGTCGAGGCTCATCCCAAAAGTAGTAATTTGGTAGTAAATTCGGTGTCCCTATCCCGTGATTTGCCCGTATTTACAGGCTTTTTCGAGATAATCAGAGTTGTT
>UMEH01053151.1_pt1 | contig 14005 bp, 11 predicted proteins | sample 1964681 | NCBI WGS metagenome assembly UMEH01 (sample SAMEA4836013, study PRJEB28245) | human gut metagenome | biome: gut microbiome; material: fecal sample | place: Denmark | collected 2008
CAACGGTTCTTCTGGATACACAACAAACCGGGAAAGAGCTGATTCACATGCCGAAGATCGGCAGCGAGGATACAGCAACCTGGTGGAAAATTTTAAAAGCGGGCTTCACAGCCTATGGCCTGGATGAATCCCTTGCGATATACCGCAGACCGCCCCAGTCCCTGTCCTCTAACAAAGGAACGGCAGTGAAACGGATCTGGAACCTGTACCGGACAGAAGCAAAGATGTCCGTTGCGACAGCGTTTATCTACATGTTCTTCTGGGCATGGAGGGCAACGGTGCGCAGAGTGGTGGCGGACACGATCCGCAGCCATGTGGAATCCGTCAAACGGTTTGTAACGCTGGAATTATCACTGGTGGGACTGATCGTACAGACCTTACTGTTCGCACATGTCTGGTTCCAATGGTATTACCCTTTGATCAGCAGCTTCCGGTTCAGCCAGGAAGGTTTTGCGTTCGGTACGGGCTTAAAGCTTTATTTCAGAGGACATTTACTGATCCTTGCAGTTTATCTGGTTGTCCTGCTTTTTTTGAGCAAGATCATGGGAGCCCTGAAAACCGGTTATCTCAAACCGGCAAACATCTTTGCTTCCCAGATGACTGCGCTGGTCATTACCAATATTGTGATTTACTTCCAGCTCTCTCTGATGAGAAACTGGCTGATCCCCGGAGAAATTATGGCATTTCTTACGGTGGTACAGATTGTTGTAGCGGGTATCTGGTCGTATTTGAGTAACTGGATTTATCTGTCTGTATTTCCTCCGATCGAAACGCTTGCAATCGAAGGAGAAGAAAGTATCAATTCCGTGGTTCGGGCATTTGATACCAGACGGGACCGGTTCAAAATTATGAGAACCCTGAAATTGCAGGACAACAATCTGGAAGAAATCAAGGAAGAATGCCTGCGCTGGTACGGTGCGGTTATTCTGGGATCGATGGAAGAATCGATCCGAAGAGAGCTGTTGGAATTTTGCTACAGCCATTATATCCGGGTTTATCTTTCACCGGATATACCGGATATTCTGATGCAGGGAACGGAAACGATGGATCTGTTTGATACGCCGCTTCTGGAACTGAAGGAATATCCGATCAGCTTGGAAATGCGAGTTCTCAAAAGACTGACAGACCTGGTGATTTCAGGCGGACTGATGCTTTTGCTTTCCCCGATTCTTCTGGTTCGGATTCTGTACGGCAAAGCAGTCTGCGGCACTGTTTTTGAAAAACAGGAGTGTACAACAAAGGGTGGAAAGTCCTTTTTCTTACATACATTTGTCAGGAAAGATGGAAAGACAACCTGGATGACATCCTTGCCGATGCTCTGGGATGTTTTCCGGGGAAAAATGTCTGTTGTCGGTCCGCGTCCGTTGACCAAAAAGGAAATGGATGCACTGATTAAGGAAAATCCCAGATATTTTTATCGCCTGAGAGTGCAGGCAGGTCTGACCGGCTATGCACAGGTTTATGGTAAAAAAACGTCCGTACAGGAAGACCTGCTGAAGTTGGATCTGATTTATATTCAGCATTTTTCAGCACTGATGGACATGAAACTGATGCTGCTTTCTCTGCAGGGAGAAAGTCGGCAGTAATAGCTTCAGGGTGGAGGTAGTGGTTGACAATGAAAAAAATGAAACATGACGTACCGATCAGACTGGTCAAAGTGTTAATTCTGATTCTCATGATGGTAGCGTTTGGCTTTGTATGGTATGGATATTATGCCGCACGGGCACAGGTACATTATTATCGCAGGGGCGACTGGGTCGTGATCCTGCTGTTTGGAATCCTTTACTACGGATTCTGCAGATCCTATGACGCGTTCCATATTTCTATCAGTCCGATTTCTGAGATTATTTACAGCCAGACGCTGGCACTGATCATTTCCGATTTTATCATGTATGTGGTTATCTGGCTTTTGTCCCTGTACATGCCGAATGCCGTGCCGCTTCTGATTACGTTTGGGGTACAGTTTTTGATTTCGGTGCTGTGGACTTTTCTGGCACATCAGTGGTACTTCCACAATTTCCGGCCGGGAAGGACAGCCGTGATCTATGACCTGCGTGAGGGCATGGAATCTCTGGTCGGCGAGTACGGAATGGAGAAAAAGTTCCATATCGAAAAGGTACTCGGCGTAGAAGAATGCCTTGCAAAGCTCTCCGTACTGGATGAAATGGATACCGTATTTTTATCCGGCATCCACAGCCATGAAAGAAACATTATTTTAAAATATTGTATGTATCAGGATATTCAGGTTTATGTGATTCCGAGAATCGGTGACGTTATCATGGGCGGAGCCAAGAAGGTTCACATGTTCCACCTCCCGATGCTGCGCATCGACAGATACCGTCCGATTCCGGAATATACCATTGCAAAAAGAGCATTCGACATTCTGTTTTCCGGAATCGCAATTGTTATTGCATCGCCTTTTATGCTGGTAACCGCAATCGCGATTAAGAGCGACGGAGGACCGGCTCTCTATAAACAGAAGCGCCTGACCAAGGACGGAAAGGAATTCAACGTCCTGAAGTTCCGCAGCATGCGCGTCGACGCCGAAAAAGACGGCGTTGCCCGCTTGAGCACCGGCGACAAGGACGACCGTATCACACCGGTTGGCAAGGTCATCCGCAAGATCCGTTTTGACGAGCTGCCTCAGCTGTTCAACATCCTGCGCGGCGACATGAGCATCGTCGGTCCCAGACCGGAGCGCCCGGAGATCGCCAGACAGTATGAAGAGGAAATGCCCGAATTTCGGCTTCGCCTTCAGGCAAAGGCAGGCCTGACCGGCTACGCCCAGGTCTACGGCAAGTACAACACCACGCCGTATGACAAGCTGCTGATGGACTTAACCTACATCGGAACTCCCAGCCTGTGGGAAGATTTCAAAATCTGTCTTGCTACAGTAAAGATCCTGTTTATGCCGGAAAGCACCGAGGGAGTGGCCGAAGGTGCGACTACGGCAATGGGCGGAGAAAAACACTGATTCGCCGCAACCTACCGGATTGAGTGAAAATATTGAAACGGCTCAGACTCTTGGAGAATGAGTCTGGGCTGTAATCTTTGATATGCGGAGAGAAACTATGAGCGTTGTGGAATACAGAGAATACTCCGTTCTGATGTCGGTTTACCACAAAGAGAAGCCGGAGTATTTGAAGCAGGCGATTGAGAGCATTCAGGCACAGACATTCCCAACGGATGATTTTGTGCTGGTATGCGATGGACCGTTGAACGAACCATTGGATAACGTTATTACTAAAAAGCAGCAGGAGATGGGTACAACGTTGAGCGTTGTTCGGTTAGCGAAGAACGGTGGTCTTGGTAATGCACTGAATCAGGGAATCAAGCACTGCAAAAATGAGCTGGTCGCCCGGATGGATAGCGATGATATTGCCTATCCAGACCGTTGCGAGAAACAGATTAATATGTTCAATACGCACCCGGAAGTGAGTATTTGCTCAGGTGTCGTGGAGGAATTTACGACAGACCCAGAGGTTGTAGACACGAGGCGTGTTCCGCCGGAAACCCATGCGGAAATTGTAGAGTTTGCAAAGAAGCGGAATCCGTTCAATCACCCCTGTGTGATGTATAAGAAGTCCGCAGTCGAAGCAGTTGGCTCCTATCAAGATTTCTACTTACTGGAGGACTATTACCTTTGGCTAAGGATGCTGATGGCAGGGTATCAGGGCTATAACATTCAAGAGCCGTTGCTCCATATGCGGGCAGGCTCGGATATGTATAAACGGCGTGCGGGTTGGAAATATGTTAAAACGCAGAAAAGACTATTTAAGTTCATGAAGGACAGCAGGTTTATTGGGAACTGTCAGTACATCAAGGGTTGCGTGATCCGTAGTGGATCGGCGCTGGCTCCCAACTGGCTGCGGAAGTTTATGTTTGAGAAAGTGTTGAGAAAGTAAAGAGGAGTTAATTAGATGAAGATTGGAATCCTTACTTATTACGGCGTACATAATCATGGTGCCGTTTTACAGGCTAATGCATTGAAGACAGTAATGGAAGGTAAAGGGCATGAGTGCGGTTTCCTTGAGTTCGAGCGTAGTTACTCGAACATTTCTCAGCAGCAAGCTAATAAGTACAAATTTGGATTGGGCAGTATTGGTTTCTATGCCAAGTACATGATGGAAAAGGGCTTGGGAAATATTCTTTATAATGTAAGTAAAAAACGGACACTAGGGAAATTTAGAGCTGTCAATATTCCGATGATGGGTAAGTACGAAGATTTTACAGGAGACTTGGCTGTAATCGGGAGTGACGAGGTGTTCAGCCTTGAAATCGGTGTTAATCCGTTTCTGTATGGTAATGGTTTGAAGGCAAAGCACATCATCAGCTATGCAGGGTGTTTTGGTCCTACGACGTATGATGAGGTCGTTAAGCAAGGACAGCAGAAGATGATTTCAGATGGACTTCGTCGGATGGATGCAGTTTCTGTGAGAGATCAAAACTCGATGGATACTGTGAAAAAATCTGCCGGAATTGACGCAACACTTGTATGTGATCCAGTCATTCTCTACGGATATGAGAAAGAGATGAAATCCTTTGTGCCTCCGATGAAGGACTACATTCTTATCTACTCGTATGATAAGAACTTGAATGATGAAACAGAATATAACCATATCAAGAAATACGCAGAAAAGCACAATCTGAAGATTGTATCAGTGGGCTACTACCATAAATGGTGCAAGTCTATTGATGCGTCACCGTTTGAGCTACTGGGATGGATCAAAAATGCAAAACTTGTTGTAACAGATACATTCCATGGTTCCGTGATGTCTATCATTTGCAATACCCCGGCAGTTGTAAAACTGCGTGGCAATCAGAATAAGTTGCGATTCCTTTTGTCGGAATACGGTCTGCTGGACAGAACAATTTTGGATTTTTCGGAAATGGAAAGCGTTGCAGACAAATCTGTGGATTTTGCTAATGTGAATGCCGCAATTCAGGAACGCCGTGCTGCTTCTATGAAGTTCTTGGATGATGCACTTGCTGGCTGCCGGTGATGAGGAAAAAGTATGTTGACGGTTGATTATGAAAAATGTACAGGCTGCGGGGCGTGCGTTCAGCGTTGTCCGAAGCGGTGCATTTCATGGACAGAGAGAGAGTTTGGATTTCGATATCCACAAATTGATAAAGATGCCTGTGTAAATTGTGGTCTGTGCGAAAAAGTGTGTCCTATCGATAAGGAACTCGAGGTTTCTGCCGAGCAGAAAGCGTATGCGGCTGTACATAAGGATGATGAAGTGCTGGCGAAAAGCACAAGCGGTGGGGCGTTTACTGCCATCGCCGATGCCATCTTTGCGCAAGGCGGCATTGTGTATGGTGTAGCGATGCTGGATGGTATGCAGGTTAAGCACATTCGGACAAGCGGTAAGGATGACTTTGAGGGACTGCGGAGCTCTAAATACTTGCAAAGTGATACCGGTACCACCTATCAGATGGTTGAGCAAGATTTAAAGCAGGGAAAAACAGTCCTATACTCTGGGACTCCTTGCCAGATTGATGGGTTGAAGAACTTCTTGGGGAAGGACTACGAGAATCTTTATACCGCAGATATTGTGTGCCATGGAGTTGGTTCTCAAGCCTACTTTGACAAGTACATGGATTTTGCTAGGGAAAGATATGGCAAAATAAAGGCACTGCGGTTTCGATCCAAAGAGTACGCAGGGTGGAGTTACGGCGGTGTCGTCGTCGTCGATACTTCTGATTGCCTGAAAAAAATCCCGTATCGGGATTTTGATAATTATTACTACTCCTATTTCTTATCAGGGGATATTTATAGAAAGTCCTGCTATACCTGTAAGTATGCAAATACGAAAAGAGTCGGTGACTTTTCTCTGGGAGATTACTGGGGTGTGGAGAAACTTCATCTCACGCTTAATACTCAGGAGGGTTGTTCCCTGTTGCTTGTAAACAGCGACAAGGGACACAGAATGCTTGAAAAAATACATTCCCTCATTCTACAGGAAACGTCTGTTGAATCTGCAATAAAGCAAAACGATCAACTCAAGGCGCCTTCTAAATTGCCGGCATCGAGAAAAGACAGGATTCTTGAGTATGAAGGAATGACAGGAATCCAAATTCAGAAAGCTTACCTCAAAAATTACAAAAAGAGATATTTGAAAGGACGTTTGAAGAGTATGATTCCTTATAAAGTGAAATTGATAATTCGTGGGGGGGGGTACAGAAGTAGGTGAAACTACTTTTGTACATTTCTCCGATGAATATAGGAGGGACATCGTATGTGCGGCAGCGTGACGAAAAGAGCTGCCGTATCAGTGGTAGTTCCGGCCTATAATGTTGAAAACTATATAGAACAATGTGCTTTGTCTGTGCTGAATCAAAGCTATCCTTGTTGTGAGTTGATCATCGTTGATGATGGCTCAACGGATAGCACAACACAGATTCTCGATAAGCTCAGAGAGAAAAATGACCATGTTCGAGTGATACACAAAGAAAATGCTGGCGTTAGTGCAGCAAGAAACACCGGCATTGAGACAGCTAAGGGAGACTACATCGTATTCGTAGATGGAGATGATTACCTAGCTCCAAACTTTATAGAATATATGGTCAGCATGGCTCAAGATACTGGAGCAGAGTTTTGTCTGTCTAAAAGCTGTTTTACCCGTAAAAATGAGGGTCAAACAGAAAAAGAGAGACTGGACGTGCTTACTCCAGCAGAGGCGACGGCATTACTTCTTTCACCGACAGTAATTGTTGGATGTTGGAATAAGATGTTCAGTCGACAGTTGCTAATTGATAAGAAGATTCACTTTGTGACGGATTTGTTCTATGGTGAGGGACTTCATTTTATTACTACGGTAGCACAACGAGCTAACTGCGTAGCAGTGGGCAATCAAAAGGCTTATTACTATCGCAGGAACAACGCCCTGTCAGCAACAACAAAGTTCCGGATTGAAAGTGTGTACAATGGAGAAAAATCTATAAATCAAATTGAGAATGAACTCACTGTTTCGGGAGATGACGTCAATGATATGTTACTGCTTCATCGATCCATGTATAATATCGGCGCAATTACAAAACTAATCAACAATAATGTTAAGAAACAGTACCTTTCGGATTATAAAAGATGGCTGAAATTCAATCGTAGAAACATTGTGGGGATTCTGTGCAGTAAAAGAATTTCAATGTATCGAAAATGTTTGCTGTTAGGCGGGTGTGTCTCACCGGCACTAATGGCACGGTTGGATGTTTGGCGCAGAAAGAAAATCTCGGTAGATAGTGTGACAGGCAGATGATAAGCGAATATTATCGTGCTGCCTGCACTCATAGTATTATGTGAATTCTAAGGAGAATATATGATAACAGTTAGAGCAAAAGGCGGTTTGGGTAATCAGCTTTTTCAGTATGCAACGGGATATTCTCTTGCAAAAAGGCTTGGTCAGGAAGTATCAATTGATATTTCGTTCTTTCCACAGCAAACGTTAAGAGGCTATAAGCTTGATAAACTTAACCTAAACAAAATGAGAATTGATGCACAGCAACCTGCGAAAATTAGAATTCTAAAGAATAAGTACCTGAATAAGATTCTCAGACAGTTGAATAGAAGTGTGATTCATCTTGGAGGTGGCTCAATCTATCTTCTCGAATGTAGAAGTGATCTGGTTAAGGCGTTCCCCAAAATTGAGGCGAAAAACATCTATCTGGACGGCTACTATCAAAGCGAAAAGTATTTTAGGGAATACAAAGCCGATTTGATTAAACAGTTTACGCCCAATTATTCTAGTGAAGCGGAGTATGAATCGATTTTTGCTGAGATCCAAGGCTGTGAGGCGGTTGCGGTTCACGTGCGCCGGGGAGATTTTTTGAGTGCGCAGAATGATCCGAATCCGAATCATTATTTGCTGGGAGAGCAATATTACCACAATGCGCTTAAATATGTTACAGAGCATCTGGAAAATCCAGTGTTTTTCTGGTTTTCCGATGATATTGACTGGGTTAAGAAGAACTTTGGAGAAAAAGGGAACTTCCGTTTTGTGAGCTTGCACACAAAGCATGCTGATATTGATGAAATGATGCTGATGAAAAATTGTAAGCACATCATTGCTGCAAACAGCACGTTCAGTTGGTGGGCATCGTGGCTCAACGAGCATGAAGATGCAATGCATATCTGCCCGGCGAAGCGGTATGGCAATCTGTATATGATTCCGGATGGGTGGATTAAAATAGCGGTGGAGTGAGGCAGGTGAAAATTGGATGAAGATTATTCATATTATGGATAACCTTGGAGTATCTGGAGGTGTGAATAGCTTTGTTTACGATCTTTGCTATGCACTTAAGGAACAAGGATGCGATGTGTCTCTAATAGGGATACTTGATTCTCAAGATAAAGACAATGCTGAAGTAGTAAAGCTCCGAGATCACGGAGTTCAAGTTATATGTTTGGGGGCAAAAAATAAAAAAGACGCTATTTTTCATTATATTGGTCGTCTAAGAAAAACAATCAAGCAATTAACAGACGGAAGTCCGACTATATGTAATCTTCATCTAAAACTTAGTGTTCTGCTTGGTGGAATTGCGACAGTTGGAATGCAAAATGTGAAGTGTGTAGAGACGTATCATTCACAGTACAGTCACTATGCACTGGAATATAATTTGATGAAGCATCGCATTTCCTTGTATATTCCGTGTTCTGAGTCGGCAGGAACGGAAATGAAAGAGAGATTTCATGTGCCACAAAAGAAAATGTGTGTGATACAGAATGGAATCAATAGCGTGGAAATTAGAAAGGTAGTACCCAAAAAACACACTGGCACGACTTTTCTATCTGTTGGAAGATTGACCGAGCAAAAGAACTATCCGGTAATTATTGATGCGTTCAATAGATTGTATTGCACAGACGCTAAATATCTAATTATTGGAAAAGGCGAGGATGAACAAACATTAAAACAAAGGTCTACATCGAGCTGCATTGATTTTCTTGGCACGATGGATCGAAAAAATGTCTTGAGCTATACAGCTGGAGCGGATATGGTGTGTATGCCATCGTTATGGGAAGGGCTTTCTATTTATATGATGGAGGCATTCTCTCTTGGCCGCCCAATGATGTTGTCAGATATACCAAGTTTTCGGGAGGCTGTTGGGGAGAGGACGCTCGAAAACGAGCTTTATCGTAAGTGTGAATGGGGATATCTTATAAAAGCAACTGATTCGCAATCATGCTATGCGGCACTCGTGGATTTTATTGAGCACAAAAACGAGTGGGTCAATATGCAAAATGCAAGTTTGAAAATGGCGAAGAGATTTAATATAGAATTAACCGCTCAAAACTACAATAAAGCATATTTGAGTGTCTGTTCGTTGAATTAAAATTTGATGTAGGAGATACTGTATGAAAGTAAGTCCGAATATACTGGGGGGGGTACGCTACCCTAGTATTTTTCCTATGGACATCAGTTGCAATGGATTACCAAAACGGAATCCATCGCACAATTGTATACATAGGTAATAGAAAATTAAAATTAAATAGAATCATACTGCGCGTGATATTTTTAGTGTTGGGGTTTATGGCCGCATTTCGAGGCATGGATATTACGAATGATACGGCCGCATATTACCGAACATACCAGAAAATCGCATACAGTGATTTTGCGGGCGAAACCCGAATGGAAATCGGCTATGTTGCACTGAATGTGTTTTTGACATATATTTTTCAGGATACACTAGTTGGATTTCATGTCCTGCTATTTATCACGTCGGTATTTAGCTACTGGGCATTAGAACAGTGGATAGAGCGACATGCAATTACTTATGGCATATGCGTAATTACATTTTACTTCCTTTCAAATCAAAGCTATATGTCTGCTATTCGTCAGTCTGTGGCGGTTGGATTTATTCTTTGGGCATTGATGGCAATGGAAGATTTAAATGGACGAAAACGCTATATTGTTTATGCTTTGCTTATAGTTCTTGCAACTCTTTTTCACAAAACTGCAGTTGTTGCACTGATATTCCCTTTTTTGATGAAAAGAAAATATACACGGAACACAACGTGGTTATTAATGCTCATAACATTGGTGGCAACACTCACAAATGTCGTAAGCAGCGTGATTTCTATTTTAGGTCTCGGAACGGGATATGTTACCACTGAGATTGGTAATGCCGTAAATGTAGGTGTAGTGTCTTTACTGTACTTTGCGTTACTTCTTCTGAGATTAATTTGTGATAATAGCAGTTACATCATGGATGAAGGGGCAACTGATATAGAAAATACTGCTTATGGAGACAACTTCTACACATATTGCATAGCACTAGCTTTGGCTGTTACGGTAATGTCGTTGAGAGCAGCTGGGATGAGTCGACTCAATATGTATCTTCAACTTGTAGGTCTTCCATATGTTTCAAACATCATGAGACGTATAGAAAATCAAAGGGTTGCATTTATTGTGAAAGTTGTTTTTAGCATGGCAATATGGGGCTATTCGGTTATATCATTGATATACAGACCGGAATGGCAGCATATTTGGCCTTATCATTTTTACTGGCAATAAAGCAAAAAATGAAGCAGACATTCAGACATTATGCCATAAATAATTAAAGGAGAATTTATGGGTAAACTGAATGTTAATAAAACTGCATTTTGGGTGACTATTGTATTCATCATGGTATCACCAGTAGAAAATATACTGAGAACCGAACAGATTTTCTATTTAATAGGAATTCTTTCGCTCGGATTTTGTGTTATTAATAGACATCAATTATATATTGATGATTCAAAGTATATTCCATTATTGATGGTATATATGTTTTTGACGTGTTATTGGAGTGCGGATGAAAACGCATTTGGATCGCTAGTTGTTATTTATGCTGAATTGTTGTTTCTGTTTTTACAGTTGCAATTTCAATATAGCAAGGATGAATACAAAAAAATCAAGATAGCGTTTCTTATACAAAATTGGATCTTACTTTTCCTATGCTTTACAAATGGCAGCTATATGGATAATCGCTTCTGGCTGAAATCAGCGACATCAGGTGCAGATCCCAATTATCTGTCGGGATGGTTTGTAATCCCATTGTGTTTTGCTATTGAGTATCTGTTTTCAGAGAATGTGAAAAAAGTATGGAAGATGGCAATTGTAGCACAAGTTGTTTTGTCTTTTTATTTTATAATGCAAACAGCTTCTAAATCGGGTTTGATAACAAATGCTTGCGTGGTTACGATTGCAACAATATATACATTGAGAAGTATAATAAAGGATCATCCTGTGCGTGCGATTTTAATTATAGTAATCGCTGTGACAGCTTTTGTATTTGCTGTAAATCATATGCCGGCATATCTAATACAGAGATTGACAAATGGAGATACAAGCGGAACGGGAAGATTTCCAATGTGGCTGACGCTTGCAAAGGAAATGATTAATAATCCGGTTAAAATGATTATTGGTTTTGGAACTGGATCGGTTAAGTATTATACGGGAAAAGGGCTAGTATCGCATAATACGTTTCTAGATGTTCTTTTTAATGAAGGATTCCTAGGCTTTTCAATACTGTGGTGTTATATTGTTAAATCAATAAGAAAGAAAAGAGAAAAATTTCCGTTTACAGTAATTGCCTTTGCAGGAATGTCTGTTTTGCTCCTGACATTATCAGCTTTTAATACAAGGTTCTTTATGTTGATATTATTTTTGATTGGTGTAGATATAACAGAGCAAGAACCAGTTGCTGAATAATTACAGATACTTTTATGAAAAAGGAGAATAGCTAGTATTGCAATGACTAAAGAAAAAAAGATATTATTCTCGACAATACAAGTAACAGCAATAACTTTGTTTGTGAAATTCTTGGGGCTAATTAAACAATCAGTCCTTGCGGCCTGTTGCGGGGCTACAATGGAGACTGATGCCTTTTTTCTTGCAACTGGAACGATGGTGAATTTGAGCACGATTCTTTTCTCTGCAATATCAATTTCACTGTTGACGATACACACAAATGTCCTCTTTCAACAAGGGAGAGAGGCATCAAACAGACTTATAAATGCTGTTTTAAAGTTTTTTGTGCCAGTGGCAGTTGTATTGACGGTGATATTTTATTCTTTTTCAATGTTGATTGCTAAAATTCTTGCCCCTGCATATCAAGGAAACGAACTGGCAATATTAGCTGACTATATTCAGACAATGTCGGTTTCCTTTATTCTTTGGTGCTATTTCCTTACAGTCAATGTTGTGCTGGAAACAGATAAACAGTTTGTTCAAGGAAAAGGTCAAGGCCTTTTCCAAAACGTTTTTCTAATTCTGGGAGCGGTGCTCCTTTATCCAAAGTACGGCATGAAAGTGCTGGTCTACGCATTCCTGCTTTCTGGAGTTGCGCAGTGTATTTTAGTTACATGGTATGCCCGTGACAGATTTAGAATAGTTGCGAGAAGTAGAGAGTCAAACGGATATGTTAAACGGTTGGTTGCAGTAGCATTTCCGTTACTTCTAGGCAATGCAATGTATGAAGTTAATACGATTGTTGATGGACAGGTTGCAACGAGCTTGGGAGCGGGTGGGGCTTCTATTTTAAATTATGGAGCAACAATCAATGACATGGTTGTAGGCGTCATTGTTACATCGGTTTCAACGGTTTTGTTTTCTCATTTTAGCACATGGATTGCAAAAAATGAAATTGACATGGTGGAATTGAATTTAAAGCGAATCTTGGAAATTTTGTCATTGATTTTGTTTCCTGTTATGATTATGTGCGTAATCGCAGGAGATCAAATTGTAGAGATATTCTATGGTCGCGGAAGCTTTGGATTAAAAGAAATAGGTATGACATATGGTGTGGTGATTGGTTATGCACTTGGGTTCTTGTTTCAAGCGGCTCGATCGAATCTAGTTAAAGTATATTATGCGTTTCAGGATTCAAAACGGCCAATGGTTAATGGATTACTGGCAATCTGTTTGAATGTAGTATTGAGCGTTACATTGTCAAAACCGTTGGGAGTGGCGGGTATTGCATTAGCTACAAGCATATCTATGGCGTTTGTTACTGTTTTACTGCTCGTAGGTGTTAAGCGATATCTACCGAATTTTTCAATGATGAAAAGTTACAGAGAATTAGGGAAAGGGGCTTTTTCTGCGGGAATAGCGACAGCTGTTGCATTTGGCTTAAAAAGAATTCTACACGCGAATTTGATTGCGTCCTTCTTTGTTGAAGGGATTGTTGTTGTGCTGTTTTATATCGGTTCGCTTTTCTTTTTGAAATCAGAGAATATCAGAGCAGCCCAGAAGTATGTGAAATCAAGATTAGGGAGGTAATGGAAAAGTGTCAATTAAGAGCGTTTATAAGAAGATTCGATTTTGCGTTAGAGATGTTTTTCATAATAAAAAACAAAGAAACAGCCTTCGGAATTCCAATTTTTCACTTATTACAAGCGATTGTACGGGTGGATGTGTTGCAAAAGACTTGAAAGTTCGCATGAACTCCCCAACACGTAATTTCTATTTTAATGCTGATGATTATATTAAGTTTTGCAAAAATCTTGATTATTATTTAACACTTCAGCCGGAGCTATATACCGGAAATTATTCCGGGGGGGGGTCAGAGTATCTCATGGCATCTCTCGGAGACTTGAAGATGTTTCTTGTTCATTATTCGAGTGTTGAACAATGCCGAGATGAATGGATTCGTCGGAGAGAACGAGTAAATAAGGATAATATGTTTTTTGTAATGAATGATCGAAATTTTTGTACAGAAAAAGAAATCAGGGAATTTGATGAGTTGCCATACAATAATAAGGTCTGCTTTACACATATAAAATATCCGCAATATAAATCAACATATTTTATTTCTGGAAGTGAATCAGATAACTATCTGAAGAGCGTTATGGATTATGTCCACCAGTGGTGGATAAAAAGATACTATGATCAGTTTGATTTTGTTGCTTGGCTGAATCATGGTGGATGTGATTGGAAATCAAAAGAATAAGATTGACAGGAGAGGCGAGATGAGCGACAATCTGACAAGCAAGCAAGCAAGCAAGCAAGCAAGCAAGCAAGCAAGC
>UMEH01033796.1_pt1 | contig 13729 bp, 10 predicted proteins | sample 1964681 | NCBI WGS metagenome assembly UMEH01 (sample SAMEA4836013, study PRJEB28245) | human gut metagenome | biome: gut microbiome; material: fecal sample | place: Denmark | collected 2008
TGCCGAAGCCCGCAAGGCCAAGGATTTCGCCCGCGCCGACGCCATTCGTGATGCCTTGGGCGCAGCCGGAATCGCCATCGAAGACACTCCCCAGGGTCCCACCTGGACCCTCAAATAATCCGCAGCGCTCTTAATAAGCAATAATCCCGTCTTCTCCTATTGGAAGAGACGGGATTGTCATTTCTCATGCAAATAGCATCAAGCATCTCACCGAATATCAACCGAACATCATCAACACCATTAATTGGAATGCGAAATTTCCCGCGGGACGGCTAGACTGAGGGACATTATGGCAGCATTTAGTTCTTTGACAGATAGGCTCTCGAATGCGTTCAAGCATCTGAAGAGCAAAGGCAAGCTTTCCGAGGCTGATATCGATGGTACGATCCGCGAAATCCGCCGCGCGCTGCTCGACGCCGACGTGGCGCTCGACGTGGTGCGTTCCTTCACCGGCCGAATCCGCGAGCGTGCGCTCGGCACCGAGGTTTCCCAGGCGCTGAATCCGGCCCAGCAGGTCGTGAAGATCGTCAACGAAGAGTTGACGGCCGTGCTTGGCGCTGGCGTTGACCGACCGCTGAATTTTGCGAAGAATCCGCCGACCGTCATCATGCTCGCCGGTCTTCAGGGTGCTGGTAAAACCACCCTCGCAGGCAAACTCGGCTACTGGCTGAAGGATTCCGGCCACACTCCGCTGTTGGTCGCGGCCGATTTGCAGCGTCCGAACGCAGTGACGCAGCTGCAGGTGGTTGGCGAACGTGCAGGCGTGCCCGTGTACGCTCCGGAAAAGGGCGTGCAGTCCGACGGTGGCGAAGCCGTTGCTTCCCCGGGTCTGACCACCGGCGATCCGGTGAAGGTGGCGCGTGACGCTGTTGCGCTGGCCAAGCAGAAGCTGTACGACACGGTCATCATCGATACCGCAGGCCGTCTCGGCGTTGACGAAGAGCTGATGAAGCAGGCTCGCGATATTCGCGACGCCGTGCAGCCGAACGAAATCCTGTTCGTAATCGACGCGATGATCGGTCAGGATGCCGTGCAGACGGCGAAGGCGTTCGATGAGGGCGTGGACTTCACCGGCGTGGTGCTTTCGAAGCTTGATGGCGACGCCCGTGGCGGTGCCGCGCTTTCGGTCGCCTCCGTTACCGGCAAGCCGATTCTGTTCGCTTCCACTGGCGAAGGTCTGAAGGATTTCGAGGTTTTCCACCCGGATCGTATGGCTTCCCGCATTCTCGATATGGGCGATATTCTTACCCTGATCGAGCAGGCGCAGAAGCAGTTCGATGAGGAAGAGGCTCGTAAGGCCGCCATCAAGATTTCCGATGGTTCCTTTGGTTTGGATGATTTCCTCGATCAGCTGCAGCAGGTGCGCAAGCTTGGTCCGATGAAGAATCTGCTTGGCATGATTCCGGGTATGGCCGCGCATCGTAAAGAACTTGAGCAGTTCGACGAGAGGGAAATCGATCGTACTGAGGCCATTATTCGTTCGATGACTCCTGCGGAACGTCGTGATCCTTCGATTATTGACGGTTCTCGTCGAGCTCGTATCGCTTACGGTTCCGGCGTGACCGTTTCGCAGGTGAACGCGCTGTTGCAGCGTTTCGAGCAGGCCGCGAAGATGATGAAGCGTATGAGCAACAAGGCCGGCGCTGGCATGCCTGGCTTTGGCGGCCCTGCCATGGGCGGGGGCAAAGGCAAGGGTAAAGGCAAGAAGGGCAAGAAGAAGGGCGGTAAGTCCGGCAATCCGATGAAGCGCGAGGCTGAAGAGAAGGCATTGCGCGACAAGCTTGCCGGCAAGAACTCCGACGGTAAGTCTTCCGGCGGTTCCGCTTTTGCCAAGAAGCCGCAGAATCCTGCACTTCCCGCCGGATTGCAAGACTTGATGGGCGATGCCGGTGAGCTGCCGCCGAACTTTGGCGGCGGACTGTCCGGCTTGCTGCACTAAAGCAAGCGACGCGAAAACGGTAACGTATAAAAAGGGGATGTGATTCAAGACGAATCGCATCCCCTTTTTGCGTACTCCAATCAGCTGTTTTCAGCTGAATCGACTACCTTATAATCGCCATCAACTACTTCAACGTCAACGTGGCAGCAAGCGCAAGATGATCGCTACCTTCAACGCAGAACGAACTCACGTCGGAAGCGTCCAATCCCTTGGTGAAAAGCACATGGTCGAGAATGATGCGCGGCCACGGCAGCCATGATGGGAACGTGGCATGACGGCCCTTCGCCTCGCACAAGGCCGCATCCTTGAAGCCCGCATTCAGCAGCTTGCGGAAGCTTGGATGATCGGTACCGGAATTCAAATCACCCAACACAACGGTGATGTCGCCCTGCTTCTGAGTGGTCGCCAACTCCCCCAAACCGATGATGCCGGCGGACCATTCCCTGCATCCGCGCATCGGAGACTTCGGATGTGCCGAAACAAACGTGATGCCGCGCATCGAATCGATCGGGAAGCACACGCCCGGCACGTCGGCCGCGGGAATCACCGCAGTGACCGGAGACATGTCGCTTGGTTCAATACGAATCCACACACCGTTGAATCCGCCATTGTCCGTTCCCTTGCTCTCCCCCAACTGACGGTACGGAAGCAAATCAGACAATCCCGAAGCGTCCAATTGCGCAACCAGATCGTCCGTCAATTCCTGCAATGCAAGTACTGCAATATCATGTTTTTTGACCGCACTGACGATTGCCGCAGCGTTGGCGCGACCGAATCGGCAGTTCAGCGTCATCACACGGAAACGGCCATGTTTCGCGGATTCCGTAACAGCTTCATTGCCTGTTTCACGAGATGTTTCACGCTTTTCCGCAAGTTTTTCGGCAACCCTCTGCGCAGTATTGGGAGAATTAAGATTTTCCATCCAATATGCGATTTTGCGTAGCAGCGACGCAAGACAGACCACCGCAGCGACTCCCCCGAGAGCCGGCTCATGCAACGCGAAACCGGCGACGGCGATCGCAAGCGTCGGAATCCACAGCAACGGAATCAACGCAATCAAGTACGGCAGCGGCAAATGGCCATCCCAACCAGCCGGCATCTCGCCAAGCGCAATCCATACAACGCAAATAATCAACGCAATCCAAAGCGCGATAATCATTCAGGCAACTCCCCCTATGCAAACCGTTCACTCCGAACGGACATACGCAAACTCGGAACCTCCAAGTGTAGCCAGCCTGCCTGATTCCGACGATTCCGCCATGTAGACCCACGCAAACATCTCACGAATGCCAGCAAATGTCCGATTCTGCCGATTCGGTCATTCAAGGCATCACATTCGCCGCATAATTGACCGTTTCCGCAGAATCAGACAAACGACTTCCCGGTTTTGCACGGATTCGGAAAGTCACATAGAGCGGGAAACATCCTAAGACCCATCCGTCCGTACCCCACGGTTATACTTGGTAAGTTATTCGCGCGCGCGAGGCCCTCTAACTATCGCGTGACGTGAGGAACATGTGGGTTTCGGATTCCGTGCCCCACACAGAAAACGAAACGCACACCCCTAGTTATACAAGGAGAGCCATTTTGGCAACCAAGATTCGTCTGAAGCGCATGGGTAAGAAGTTCTACGCGTTCTACCGCGTGGTGATCATGGATTCCCGTACCAAGCGTGATGGCCGCGCCATCGAAGAGATCGGTACCTACAATCCGAACACCCAGCCTTCGACCATCGTTATCGATTCCGAGCGCGCTCAGTACTGGCTCGGCGTTGGCGCTCAGCCGACCGAGCAGGTGCTGAACCTGCTGAAGATCACCGGTGACTGGCAGAAGTTCAAGGGCCTTGACGGTGCTGAAGGCACCCTGAAGACCGTTGAAGCTGGCCCGGATGCCGCCGCTCGCGTTGAGGCCGTTGAGGCTCAGGCTCAGAAGCTGAAGGCTGCAAAGTCCGAAGCTGACGCCAAGGCCAAGGCTGAAGCCGAAGCCGCCGCTACCGAGGAAGCTCCGGCTGAAGAGCCGGCTGCGGAAGCTGAGTGATCATGCTCGCCCAGGCTGTGGAACATCTGATTAAGAACATCGTCGATTTCCCCGACGACGTTTCGGTGAAGTCCCATGAGAACGCGCGTGGCGAACTCATTCGCGTGCGCGTCAACCCGGAAGACATCGGTCGCGTCATCGGACGCAGCGGACGCACGGCAAATGCGATTCGCGCCGTGGTGCAGGCACTGTCCGACCACAAGGTGCGCGTCGACATCATGGACGTGCGCAGGTGAGATCCTAGCGTGGTGCGTGATATGCATTCTGACGACCCTCAACAGCCCGAGCTGCTGAGGGTCTGTCGTATCGGGCGTGCGCAGGGGCTCAAAGGCGAAGTCACCGTGCAGATCTTTACGGACGAACCGGAATACCGGTTCGCTCCCGGTGCTGTGTTGTACACGAAAGACGGCGAAGAAGAGTATGTGGTGGAGAACTCCCGTACCTTCAAAAACCGTTGGATCATCAAGTTCGAAGGCATTGACAACCGCGACCAGTCCGAAGCGGCCAACGGCATTGTGCTGTATGGCGAGGCGGACGATCCGGAAGACATGCTTGAAGCCGACGAGTGGTATCCGAAAGACCTCATCGGTCTTGAGGCGCGACTGACTGAAGACAATATGCTTGGTCTCGAACCGGGCGTGGTGGTCGGCAAAGTCGTTGACGTGATAGAAGTGGCCCAATGGCTGCTGAAGATTCGTCTCGCCAATCCGGTGAAGGATGCCGACGGCGTTGTGGTTGAGAACAGCGCGCTCGTGCCATTCGTGGACGAGCTCGTGCCAGACATCGACCTCGAAGAGGGCTATCTGACCCTCGATCCGCCTGGAGGTCTTATTCCGGGACTGTGATCGTTTGCGATCCTGCGTAAGCATTCATGATTACGCGCTTTCGATCACATATCCATTCAAGTGGGCATTGGAATCCAGTGCCCACTTTTTATGTTTCCTGCCACTTGGCAGGCATCCCGGTATTCTGAACATTATGAAGATCGATATCGTGTCTGTTTTCCCGGAATATTTTGAAGTGCTGAACCTCAGTCTGCTCGGCAAAGCGCAGTCGAAAGGGCTTGTGGAGGTTACCGCGCACAATCTGCGCGACTGGACGCACGACGTACATCATTCCGTCGACGACACTCCTGTCGGCGGTGGCGCAGGCATGGTGATGAAGCCGGAAGTGTGGAGCGAATGCCTCGACGAGCTGCTGCAGCTTGAGCCTGCGGTAATCGAAAATACGGAAAATATTGAGGATTCTGCGGATTCCTTCGATACTGGCGATTCTTGCGATACTGCAGATTCCGACACTGCACAATCTTCCGCAGGTCCTGAGAATTCCGAAAAAACTGATATTGCACCATCTTCCGCAGGTCCTGTGCTGATTTTTCCGAATCCTTCCGCCCCGCTGTTCACACAACAGGATGCGACGGAACTGAGCCATGCCGATCATCTGCTGTTCGGCTGCGGCCGTTACGAAGGGTATGACGCGCGCATTCCGCAGTATTACCGCGCGCAAGGCATTGACGTGCGCGAATATTCGATCGGCGATTACGTGTTGAACGGCGGCGAGGTCGCAGTGTCGGTCATGTTGGAGGCGATCACGCGGCTGCTGCCCGGTTTTATGGGCAATGCCGCTTCGATTGTTGAGGAATCGTATACGGGCGAGAACGCGCTGTTGGAGCACCGACAGTACACGAAGCCCGCGGAATGGCGTGGCATCAAGGTTCCGGACGTGCTGCTTTCCGGCAATCATGCGAAAGTGGATCGTTTCCGCCGCGATGAGGCATTGGCCAAAACCGACGAGCTGCGTCCGGATCTAATTGAAGCGTTGGATTGCACCAAGCTCGACAAGGCCGATCGCAAGACCTTGATGGCGCTCGGTTGGGAGGTTTCCGCCGCCCATCCGCGCAAACGCTAGCTTTTAAACGCTTGTTTTTACGCGGAATAATCGCAAGTTTTTTCTTGCGATTATTGCTGACCGTTATCTGAGATTGGCTCGCTGGGTTCAATGTAGTAGACGGCGGTTTCGCCATAATCGCGCCGATCGGTGATTTCCCAGTTTTCTGGAGCCGTGGGCTCTTCGGAACGGGTGGATCGTTCCAGCATGATCACCGTGTTGCTGGAAGTCAGTTCACGGCTGGCAAGATCGGCGAGCAGCTGGTTGCAATCATTCGTTTCGAAGGCGTACGGCGGGTCGATGAACACCATGTCGAACGGTTCAACGGCCGAAGCTGAAGCCGCGTATTTTTCTGCGCGAGCCTTCACCACGCGGGCACTCATGCCATGTTCCCACGAACGGTTGTGTTTCAACGCGGTCAGCGTCTGCGCGATCAATGCGGCCGCCGGAGCGGATGATTCCACCGCCACCAGCTCTCGTGCGCCACGGCTCAATGCTTCGATGCCCAAAGCGCCGGTTCCTGCAAACAAATCGAGCACGCGGGCATCGTCCAACACTCCCCATGAATCGAGATGCGAGAAAATCGCCTCTTTGGTGCGATCGGTGGTCGGTCGAGTGCCCGCTTTCGGCGTGGTCAATGCAACGCCTTTGAATCGTCCTGAAATTACGCGCATACGCACCACTCTAGCGTGCCAGGCGATTAATTAATCGCACCAAACTAATTACTGGTCAGGAACGTTTCATTGCCGCGCGTGAAATCAAGCACCGCCCCGGCCAACTGCACATGTTCGAGTAAATCAGGATCCTGAGCGACAAGCCTCGTAGCCTCAACCCGCGCATGCTCAATAATCTTCACATCCTTAACCACACGAAGCAGCTTCAAACCTGACTTTCCGCCAGATTGCGCGTCGCCGAGCACGTCGCCGGCGCCGCGGAATTCCAAATCGGCCTGCGCTATTTCGGCACCATCCAACGTGCCCTGAATCACGTCAAGACGGCGGGCGGCATCACTGTCCGCGGGCGCACGCGAAATCAGGAAAGCCCCCGAATCGGTGCCGCCTCGGCCGACGCGCCCACGCAACTGGTGCAATTGCGAAAGCCCATACCGGTCCGCATCGAAAATCACGATGCAGCTGGCTTTCGCCACGTCCACGCCGACCTCGATCACCGTGGTCGCCACCAGAATCGGTGTTATGCCGGATTCAAAATCGGCCATGACCTGCGATTTTGTGGTGTCATCGTCACGCCCGGTCAACGTGGCGAATCGAATGCCTTTGAACTGCGGCAGCGATTGCAGACGCTCCACGATTTCCGCCACGGAATGCAACGGGGGGCGTTGTGCGCGCCGGTCGTCGTCTTCGCCAAGATCGTAGGCGTCGTCAAAAGCCGCGGCCGACGAACCTGCGGTTTTCGAGCCTGAAGCCGCTGACGCCGCCAGCGCGCCGTCCGCATCTTCGGCATCGGCGTCAATGCGCGGGCAGACCACGTAGGCACGTTCCCCCGCGTCGATGCGCTTGCGAATCAGGGCAAACATTTCGCCCATCAACGACGCATTGTCTTCCGGCACCACGAATGTGCGAATCGGCTTGCGGCCGCCGGGAAGTTCGGTCAGCGAGGAAATGTCGAGATCGCCGAACCAGGTCATGGCTGCGGTGCGCGGAATCGGCGTGGCCGTCATGACCAACAGATGAGGCGCCGTAGAACCCTTGGAATTCAACGATTCGCGCTGTTCCACACCGAAGCGGTGCTGTTCGTCGATCACCGCCAAGGTAAGGTTCGGCGCCTGGAAACTCTTGGAAAATGCGGCGTGCGTCGCCACGACGATACAGGGCATGCCCGATGCGGCTGCTGCGAGCACGCGACGACGTTCGGCAAGTCGCATACTTCCCGTGAGAAGAAATACAGGAATCTCCCCATCTTTTGTGCCAAATATATCGCTTCCTTTGCCGGAAAATCCGGTTTCCACATCATCAGATGCGGCCAAATCAAGAAGGTCTGCAAGTTGTACACCTTTATCCACAGCATTATTGTGAATTGTTTTTGCGTCGAATTCCCCATCTTTCGAACTTTGCGCGGACCGTTTATTGCTTCGCCGCGCATTGGCATCATCTAGATTTTTCTGATTATCGCTCGAATTTGCGTCGCTTTTTCCCAGTTTGGATACCATTGTGGAAATGCTCGCATAATGCTGTTCGGCAAGAACCTGCGTTGGCGCTACAAGCACGGCCTGGCCGCCTGATCCGACGGCCTGCATCATGGCAGCAACCGCGACCACGGTCTTACCGGAACCGACCTCGCCTTGCAGCAATCGTTGCATGGGGTAATCGTGCGCCATATCGGCGGAAATATCGGCGATGACCTGCTGTTGGCCGTTCGTAAGGGCGAATGGCAGCGACGCGATGAAATCGTCTTTCAACCGCGTTTCAGGGCATGCGGTAGCCTTGGATTTGCGCGATGCATCGCGTGATTTGACGAGCGCGGTCTGGCAGATCAGCGCTTCCTCATATCGCAACGTTTGCAAGGCGTTATCGAAATTCTTGCGATCAACCGGATCATGAATCGCCATGAATGCCTCAGCACGATGCATAAGCCCATATTCCTCACGAAAATCTTCCGGAATAATATCGGGAATAGCATTACCGAGTACTTTAATCTGTATTTCTCGATCAATTTGGGGAATATCAAAATCCCCTTCTTGCGTAGGATTATCTAAGAAATTCCCTGCATTTTGCGTTGCCAGATATTCGGCTCCGCGCAACGCATCCATATATTTCAATACCGATTCATGAATATGTTCGCTGGAAATTCGCGAAGTTGCATGATATACCGGTCGTGGACGGCAAACTCGTTTCAGCGCTTCGTCGATCGTTTGCGCATCGTATTTCAGATTGCCGAGAGGCGGATTCGCAGGATCGCCGAAACCGTCGTTCCATTCCCCGTTTTCCGACTGCGATTGCACGGGATTGATGGTGAGCAGGTCGGGATGCGTGAATTGCAGACGATTGTCGTACACGCTTGGCTCGCCTGCGACGACGAGCAGCGCTCCCGCGTGCAGTTTGCGCTGCACCCAGTCAACATACGATTTGCGATACGAAAAGAAGACCAGCGACGCCAACGATTTTGGGGTGTTGCGACGCGCTGCGAAATCGTCGTCCGTGACTGTTGCGATCAGGCGGAAGCCTCGACGTGCCATGGGGAAAACGCGCGTTTCGAGCACATGCGCGGCGAACGCCATTTTCTCCCCGATTTTCGCTTCATGCAGTGAGCGCGCAGGAACCGGATCGGTTACGCGGAACGGATAATAGGTCAGGGCGTCGCCAACTGACACCACACCAAGCGATTTCAGCGCGCCGACTCTGCGGCGGTTGCTCTCGATTGATGAAATCGGTGTTTCCAGTGTGGTGCTCATAACGCACCATTCTCCCCAGTTATGCCGACAGATGCGGCTTCTACCACTGGGTACGACTCAAACCGCCCAAATTCCCCACTCGCTGGAGGAATACGGACGCAAACCAGCCCCTCAGCGGGCAAAAACCTCCACCCACTGGAGAAATCACCCCGTCCACAAGCCCCTTAGCGGGCAAAAAGCTCCAGTCGCTGGAGAAATCAGGACGCAAACCAGCCAACCAATGGGAGTATTCCTCCACCTACTGGAGGAATACGGACGCAAACGCCACTGTAAGCGGGAAGATTTCTCCATCGAGTGGAGAAATCCGAACGCTTAAAGCCCTGGCGGGATCAAGATAAAGCAAAACCCCGGTGACCATTGGTCTACCGGGGTTTCAAGCTGTTATTTCGCGATTCACGCTTCAACGCGCTGAACCTTGCCAGCCTTGATGCACTTGACGCAAACGCGAACGCGAACGTTCTCGCCGTCGATGGTGGTGCGAACCGGCTGCAGGTTCGGGCGGAAGGTGCGCTTATTGCGAATATGTGAGTGCGAAACGGTGAAACCGGTCTGCGGTCCCTTGCCGCACACTGCGCAACGAGCTGCCATAATGGACTCCCTATAATTACTATTGACTTGCAAGTCTGCGCGTTCGATGCCCCGCAACTGAATGCAAGGCAGAACACACAACTTCTCAACTATACAACCAGCCCCAGCCAATCGCAAATTTGTGGATAGCAATCGCCTTAAATTCCCCGGAATGCCGCTGTCTGGTCAACATGCGTCAGGTCGGCAGACAGCGCATCCAAACCACCATTTGCCCGCGCATAGACGTCGCCAGCCAGTCATAGCCCGAGCCGCCAGCCAGTCAAACCGCCCAGCACACCCCACCCGGCGTCGTCGCGCTAGTTCTTCGAACGCCCTTCGGCTCCAAAACGCAGGCTCATCGCAACCGCGCCGATCACATCACCGCCATCGCGCATTCCAAGCATCCAAGCCGCATCCTGAGCCAGTAGCGGGAAACCAGCATCCGTCAGGCAAATCGCGGCGCGGGCAATCGTATCTAACACCTTGTCTTCCGGCGCAACCGGCACGCCGCCGGATCGCAGCGCATCGCACGCATCCCCATATTTCATATCCGGCGAAGGCAATCCCATCTGCCTACTCACTTCTTCGGCCTCATCGCGCGCGGCCGTACGGAATGGCGTGCCGCCGTTGACCATCATCGCATAGCAGGCGAGCGCTTCCGGCAGACGTCCCAACTGCCACAATGCGTAGCCAAGTCGATAGTAGAGTACTTCGCAATCGATAGGCAGCACTGCGATTTTCAACGCGCCGATGAGCACGTCGGCCGCTTTGCCGTATTCGTCGGTTCTTGCGTATACCTGCGATAGTTCCTCGTAGAAACGTACGCTGGTTGGGGCAAGTTTGATGCAGGCGCGCAGCTCACGTTCCGCGCGCTCATAGTCGCCATTGTTTTTGGCGAGTTCCCCAAGATTCTGGTGTACGTCGACTACAGCATCCGGCAGTTTCCAGTAGCGCGTGTGTTCGTCGCCGTCTAGCAGGGAGATGATGAGTCGCACGCCTGGACGGCTGCAGTAGAGCGGAATTTCGCCATTTTCGCCAATTTTCGCTACGCCTGTCTCGTCAGTTCCGCCCGCTTCGCACACCCCACCTGCTTCACCGCTTTCGCCAAGTTGCGCCAACGCGGCTTCCAATTGGAGTTCGGCAACCATGGGGGATCCTTCGTTTTCTTCCATAATCGCGTTCACATCATCGGTGGAAACCGGCGATTCGTCATGCATCACGTCAAGTTCGCAGGCACGGTCGGCACGTAGGAATCCCCGCAATCCTTCAGGCAGCGCACGTTGATCCTGCCATTCGGAAACACGTTTCTCCAAGAATACGGCTGGCGTTGCCAGCGGTGTGATTGGCGTCAGGGCACGGTTCCCATCAAAGAAACCCACATAACGCACCGGGCGCAGCAAATTGAGCAGCGCCAGCGGATCGACATCCAACGGAACCACGTCGCATTGTCCGTTTTTCATGGCAGGCAGCGCACCCATCATGAATGGCACGCGATCGAATCCCATGGAAATCACGGGAATGCCGTCAGCATCCCCCACGCAACCGGTCAGATCGACTTGCGTCAGTCGTACGCTTGACGAGAACGCCGCCCACGCAAGCATGCCCGCCAATCGCACGGCATACGCGGAGGCGAATCCGTCGCGATATTGCGACGCAACCGGCATGATCGCCGTGTTCGGTATGCTGAAACGCACTACCATCACGCCGCTGGACGCATCGACGTCAAATCGGTAATGCAAGCGGAAAGGCAATTCGAGATTTTCGCAAACATTGGCGAATCTGGTGCTGATATCCCAATTTCCGCCGCGCGCCCCTTCCGTACCCCTCATTCTACGGAAGTTGTTTTCACCTTCCTGCAGACTGTCGATTGCCACGATCGCACCCGACACGTTTCGCAGATACTGTTGCGATTTCGCAATATAGAAGTTTTCGTCGATGCACGCTTCCGGCATACCTCCGTGCACCGCCCTGCGCGCTTCGTCGTCGGCATAGTCGATGCGGTTAAGCGCCGATTCGACCGCCTGCACAACATTGAATTGTTCATTGGAAAGATCGTTGCCGTTGCAGCGCAGCCAGAATCGTTTCGTCGTGCTCAGTCGGATCACATCAAAATCGTTTTCGGCAGCAATGTCTCGGATGCCCGCAGCACCGGCTTCCACCAAAAGTCGTGCCGCGAATCGTTCGAATGGCGACGCTTGCGCGGAGTTCGTGACGCCACGCCAGATGATCATGTCGAGCGTGTCAGGCAATGGCTGGCTCAATATCGAGCGCAATATTTCAGCGTTCGCACCAAGCATGTCCGGAACTTCCCCACTCATACAGACTCCTCGACTCTTCGCAGAAATATGCCGACGCAACAGCGCGGCGGCAGTCACACACAGCAAACTTAGTTCGTGTTTTCCCAGTATTTTGACACGTTCCAATATACCGTTCTGCGAACGTTTTTCACGACATCAACATACGACATCAACATACAGATGGTGCAATCTACAATCTGCACATGTTCATCTCCGTCATTTCAGTATTCCCAGTATTATTTGCAGCATTTCGATATTTCAGATTTTTTATGTCGATCACACATCAGTCGCAATGTTCATGCAATGTTCATGCGTAACGGCAGAGCGCTCCCCTTACAGCCGCTTAAGATGAACTGTAATATATACAATAGTGAATTGACGGTTTATTCGAAAGAGTCAACAATCATGTCCGAACGCGCAACAGCGCCCGCATCCGCACCTACGTCCGACATGGCCACAGAGACTGCCCCAGAGCATATGCCGGACCCCAACGCAAAACTTACCACCCGCGAAAAGAAGTGGATCGTCTACGATGTCGGCAATTCCGCATTCGTGATGCTGTCGACCGCAGTCGTGCCAATCTACGCGAACTCGCTGCTGCAGTCCGCCGGCCAATCGAATATCGTGTCGACATGGGGGTACGCGCAGACCATCGCGTCGCTGATCATCGCGGTGATGATGCCTGTGCTTGGATCCATGGCCGACGTGCAGGGCATGAAGGTGAAGTTCTTTACCGGATTCTTCCTGACGGGCGTGGTCGCCTGCTGTGCGATGGCGTTGCCGCTCAGCTGGCTCGTTTTCTTGGTGGTGTGCATTCTCGCCACGGTCGGCCTGAACGGTTCGCTCACGTTCTACGATTCCATGCTGGTCGATATCACGTCGAATGAACGTATGGACCGCGTGTCCTCGCATGGTTTCGCATGGGGCTATATTGGCTCCACGATTCCGTTTATCGCCTGTATCGCGCTGATTTTCGGCGGTCCGTCGTTGCTTGGATGGTCCACGGTGGCATGCACGCGCGCTTCGTTCGTAATCACCGCATTGTGGTGGGTGGCGTTCACCATTCCGCTGCTCACCAGCTATAAGCAGGTGCACTACCGCGCTACCGCGGGTCAGACCGGTGAGGCCATCCGCGGCACATTCGCAGAGCTCGGCTCCACTTTTCGTGCAATCCGCAAGAACAAGCCGTTGTGGATGTTCATGATTGCGTTCTTCTTCTATATAGACGCGGTGAACACGGTGATTTCCATGAGCACCTCATACGGCACGCAGCTGGGCATCGACTCTACGCATCTGGTAATGGCGCTGCTGGTCACGCAGTTCGTGGCATTCCCGAGCGCAATCGCGTACGGCAAGCTTGCCGGTCGTTTCGGCGCGAAAACCATGATCACCACGGCTGTGGTCGCCTATATCTGCATTGTGTTGTTTGCCGCGCTCTTCTTGCGTTCCGCAACGGAATTCTGGATTCTTGCGATTCTCGTAGGCCTGTTCCAAGGCGGTATTCAGGCGTTGTCGCGCTCGTATTATGGCAAGATCATTCCAAAGAATCGTGCCAACGAATATTACGGTTTCTATGATATTTTCGGCAAGACC
>UMEH01034155.1_pt1 | contig 13630 bp, 10 predicted proteins | sample 1964681 | NCBI WGS metagenome assembly UMEH01 (sample SAMEA4836013, study PRJEB28245) | human gut metagenome | biome: gut microbiome; material: fecal sample | place: Denmark | collected 2008
GCGAGAGAGCTTTCGCGCTCACGCACCGCCTGCGGCGGAAAATACTTGACATCTTGCTTGACAAGAATGGGTGGTCCAGAGATAGATTGTACCCATGCCTGGCACACAGCAACAAGGCCCGCGATCACACAGGTGTTCGCGGGCCTTGTCATTCTGTCTTCGGACTCGGAAATCAGCCGCCGTAGGGCTTCCACTCGCCGCCGTTCTGGCGGAAGTATTCGCGGCCCTGATATTCGAGCGTCTGAACGGTGCCGTTCTCGCTCACGGGGTTGGTCTGCGGCAGATCATGGACGAGCTGCTCGAGCGGAACCGTGCCGCCGTCCTTGGAAAAGTAGTCGGTCTCGAGCGTCTTGCCGATGAGCGACGTGAGCGCCAGGTAGCTCGTGTTGCCCGTCACGTGGATGGGCTCGTTGGGCATGCCCTTGAGGCCCACGAACTTGACCATGACCGGAACGCGCGAAATGCGCATGGTCGGGATGTCGCGCAGGCGCGGGACCTGGATCTTGTCGCCCCTCACGGCAGCGCCGTGTTCGGGCACGATCACGACCATCGTCTTGCGGCCGGAGCGTTCAAGCTCGCGCAGGAAGGTGCGGATGTTGTCGAACATCTCCTGAGCACGCGGCTTGAAGGGCTCGGCGCGGCCGCGGCCGGGCAGGCGGTTGCCGTCGTGGAGCGCGATGAAGTTGATGAGCGTGGCCGTGCGGCCCGCCTTCGACTTCACCTGCGTGCGCTGCCAGTGGCGCAGCACGGCCAGGCTGTCGGCGATTTCCTCGTCGTCAAAGCCCATGTAGCGCGTCGGGTACTTCGCGTTGTCAAGCGTGGCGGTGACGCCCGCCTTGTCGCGCATCGACTGCAGGAAGTTGTCGTACTCGCCCGAGTGGTCCATCAGCAGGCGCTGCGAATAGCCGAGCGTGCCGAGCCTCGTCATGATCTCGCACTCGGGACGGCGCTCGCCGTAGAGCTCGCTGTGGGACGGCTGCCCGCAGGCGCCGTTGAGCAGGCGCAGCAGGGCCGGACCCGAATAGGCCGTCGCCGCGTTGAACGAGTCAAAGCGGATGTTGAACTCCTTGAAGAGCGGATGCTGGTCAAGCTGCGAGACGGCGAGGTCGTCGTTCGAGACCGAGCAGATGCTCAGGAGCAGGATGTCGAACGGCGTGTCCTTCTCGGAAAGGCCGTTCGGGAAGCGGGCGCGTCGGTCGTGCTCGTAGGCGAGGAAGGCGTCGTACCACTCACCCACGGCCTTGGCGTCGGCCTTGCCCGTCTTGGCGGGCGCGGCGGCCTCATTCGTCTGACCGCCTGCGTCGGCCGTCACGACGGGCGCGCGTTCGGGCAGGATCGACTGCACCCACGGCATCGTCACTGCGCCGAGGAAGTAGACGATCGTGAAGAACGTCACGCGCACGTAACGGCGCACGAGGAAGTAGCCGAGGAAGACGAGAAGGCCCCAGCCCACCATCTTCACGTTGATGAAGTCGAGCGCGAACTCGGCCATGTAGAGAAGCGAGAAGCCCGCGATGCCGCCCTTGTTGGCGAGGATGCTGTCGACGCCCGGCAGCCAGCTCTCCGAATAGAGGAGCACGGCAGCCGCGGCGACGCCGAGCGTACCGCGCAGGATGCGCAGCCACTTCGGGCCGACGGGCAGCAGGAGCCAGGCCATCAGGAGCGCGTTGCCCAGAAGGTTGAGCTCGATGTAGCCGAAGGCTGCAAGCGCAAAGGCAATGATGAAGTAGACGTTCCAGACGCCGAGCCCCGTGAAGCGGGGGCCGGCGCCGTTTTCAATTCTGGTCTGCATGCGTCTTATCGTCCCTTCGGAAAGATCAGGCGGCCGTCGGCGTCGAACGCGAAGCGGCCTTCATCCCAGCCTCGGCCGTAGAGCGCGAGCATGCTCGAGTAGTAGCTCTCGCCCGAAAGCCTTTCGGAGTCGACCACGCTGCGCACGAGGCCCGCGGTGCGGTCGTTTCCGAGCATCGGGATGAGGCAGGCGCCGAAGCCGAAGGGACCCGTGTCGTTGACGGTGAGATTGACCGTGTGGATCTTCTCGGGCGGCATGTTGAGCGCCCTCGTCGCCTCGACCATCGGGCTGAAGTGCTTCATGAGGATCGCGCGGTTGGGATCGTCGGGCGACATCATGCCCGCCCACAGATACGTGCGGATGGCGTTGTAGCTGCCGATCTCGTAGTCGTCGCCGTTGGGCGGCACTAGACGGCCGCCCTTGTCAAAGAGCGCCCAGTCGGGGGCGATGCCCGCGGGGGAGGACCTCAGCAACATGCGAAGCGATCCCTCGTAAACCTCGTTCCAGTAGGCGTCCTCGAGCGCGAAGCGCTTGAAGAGGAAGAGCGGGTAGTAGCTCGGATTGAGCTTGACCGTGCCGTTGTCCTCAAAGCCAACGCGGCCCGGCAGCACGACGCTGCCCAGATTGTCGACGGTGCGGACCTCCTTCTTGAGGAGCTCGAGCATCGCCATGCCCTTCTTCGTGTACTCCTCGGACTTCCAGAGACGACCTGCCTCGAGGAAGCACCAGGCGATCCACATGTCGGAGTCGGTGGCGTTGTTGGTGTCGAGAATGCCCCACTTGTCGCCGCGTCCCCTGCCCCAGAGCCAGGCGGGAAGCGTCTTCGTGAGGTCGCCCCCGGAGAGGTTGTCGGCGGTCCAGGCGGCGAGGCCGTCGAAGGTCACCTGATCGTTGGTGACGAGCGCGAAGAACATCGCATAGGACTGGCCCTCGCTCGTCGTCACCTTGCGGTCATCGCTCTTGTCGACGACGCGGCCGTTGTCGAGCGCGTCATTGCGGAACTCGTCCCAGACGGGCCAGGCGGCCATGGCGGACGAAGCGCTGCAGAAGGCGCAGGCAAGCGCTGCGGAGATAATCATCTTCTTGAACATTACGAGCGGCTCCTGATCCAGTAGCGCATGAAGAGGAAGATGCCGAAGCCCACGAAGAGCGCGCTCAGCAGAGCGGCCGCAACGAGGACGCCCGGACGGTCGATGACGGTCATCCAGACCTTGTGGTACCAGGGCAGGTTGCCGACGGTGTAGTGCTCGCCCACGTCAAAACCCGTCACGCCGGCAGCGTTGACGACGGCGACGGAACCGGTCACGGAGCCGAGGCCGGCGGGATTGACGAGCTCGGCGTTGAGACGGGCGGCGCCGGACGCGCCTTCGGAGAGGAGCGCCACGAGCGTGCGGCCGCCCGCGAGCGGGGACTCTGCCGAGACGATGGCGGCAATACCGTTGTCATAGGCACCTTCGGCCGTCTTCTGCACGGAGGGGGACTTCGCCCTGAAGGCCTCAACGAGCTTCTCCTGAATGCGGCCCGCATTCTCGACGTCGATGTCGGTCACGGGGGCGGGGAAGCGCGCAAAGGCGAGAATGTCACGCTTGGCAAGCTCGGGATCGTTCATGTCGCCCGTCACGTGCACGTGCATCGCGGGGGCGCCCGTCATGGCGGACATGCGGCCCATGGTGTTGAGCATCGTCGTGAGCTCGCTCCTGCTCGCGTCCTGCGGAATGAAGACTGCGGTCTGCGAGAGGTCGGCGTACTTCGTGAACGGATAGCCCGCACGCGTGAAGAGCTTCAGATTGGGAAGCTCGGCGTGGTGAAAGAGGCCCTTGACCGTCAGCGTGGACGTGGGCTCGATCTCCATCTGATGGCCGATGAGCGAGACGGAGCGGCAGTTGTCCTGGGAGCCGCCCTGAATCGTGCGCTCGTAGCTCACGGAGAAGCCGAGGCTCGTCGAATGGGTGAGCGTGGCGCCCATCGGATCATCGACGGAGATGGCGCCGTAGAAGGCAGGAAGCTGAACGGTGCGCGAACCGCGACCGTCCCTGCCCGCGAGCGTGTCGCTGTCGGCGAGGTAGCCGTTGACGAAGGTGCGCAGCTGGGCGGTCTCCTCGGGCATCGGCTTGGCGTAGCGGTAGCGGATCTGCATGCCGAGCTCGGCGTCGCCCACCATGAAGAGGTCGGGGGCGAACTTGACGGGCAGTTGCACCGGGGCCATTACGTGACCGCGGGCGGAAAGCTGACCCGGATACTGCATGAGCTTCGAGAACGGAATCTCGGCGTCGGTGTTGATCCAGCGCGGAGCGTCATAGGCCTCGCGCACGGGCGGCACTTCGGCCTTCTTGACGCGGAAGGTCTCGCCCACCATCACGGGACGGTCGGTGCCGAGCGCACGCACGGCAGCGAGGAGGTCCTCGTCGTTGCGGCCCTGAATGACGAGCATCTTGCCGGAGAGGCTAGCAGGCGCGTCGGCGATGGTCACCATCGGACCGTCGGCCTTGGGCAGATCGTGCAGGAAGTCAGGACGACGCTCGTTCGTCGCGAAGACGACGAAGTGGCCCTCGGCGGGCGTGCCGTTGTAAAAGACGGGGAAGTCGGCACCGCGCCAGTCGCTCATGCGGCCGACGATGCTCGCGAGCACGGCGGCGGCCTGCTTTTCCATCGAGGTCGGAGCCGAGGTGAAGACCATCGGCAGCACGGAAGGCTCGTTCGAGGCGGTGTCGACGAACGGCGCGGGGAAGGCCGCGAGATCGTTGGCGAGCCTGACGCGCTGCTTGACGAGCGTGAGGCGACTTTCGGCCGCGATGTCGAGCCAGATGGCGGCGTCGGCCGGATTTTCACAGACCGACGGCGTGTGTCCGATGAACTCGACCGTCAACTGATTGACGGACTCGATCACCTTGGGCGAAAGCTTGAGCGTGAGCTGCGAGGGTTTGCCCACCATCGAGGCCGAGATGGGCACCGAGCGTTGCAGGCGGCCGTTGAGGTAGAAGTTGATCTGCGAGCCGGACGGGGCGAGCGCGGGCGAAGGCGTAAAGCTCAGGTCGAGCGTCGCCTCAGAGACAACCTCGTCACGGCGCACGCCGAAGTCGAAGGCCTGCACACGGGAGAGGCCTGTAAGCTTGACGGCCGCGGCACTGCCGCCGGGCACGAGCTTCATGAGGGGAACGACTTCGGTACGCGAGCCCGTGACGTCTGTGTGCCAGACGGGCTGGAGCTGAGAGACGGACTTCATGCCGTCAGAGGGCGCGCTCCAGGCGGGAGCGGCGAACGCAGCGGCCATGAGGCACGCGGCAGCGGTTCCGATGAGTGTGGGATTCTTCATGTCTTCTCAGTTTGCGTTTGCCGTCAGGACTTCCTTGCGGCCGGCTGTCGCGGCAGCATGGAGAGAACGGCGTCCCGGACGGCGGGCAGAACCCGGCCGGGCAGGAATTCGATCATGGAGCGGTAGCCGTAGAGCGCATGGCGGCCGAGCATCAGGAAGCCCGTGAGGAAGCGGTCGTCGACCGTGCCCTCGGGATTCATCGCCCACATGCCGCGGCGGGAGAACGTCACGCTGTTCCAGCGACGCTCGCAGGCCATGTCGGGAAGGTCGACGGCGATGTCCGTCCAGCCCTCTCCGTTTTCAATGACGGTGCCCTCGAAGCGGACGGGGCCCGCCTCTTCGGCGAATTCGAATGCAACGCGCTCGCCGGCCGCAGGCATGGTGAAGGCCGTGTCGAGGGCGCGCACGCGAAGCTCCTTCTGGGAGTATTCGACCGTACGTACGTTGTGGCGCATGCCGTCTCCGGTCTCAAGGACGATCGGCAGGTTGAGGCCGACGCGCGGGAAGCGGTGCGCCTCCTTCTCCTCGACGGCGACCGACATGGCGGCGCCGAGCACCATCAGGTTGTAGGCGATCCAGCCGAGGTTGATGACAAGCGTCACGTACTGCGGATCCGGATCGAAGAAGGCCTTCTCAAGGCCGATGAACAGTCCGACGGCGTTGAGCGCGATGAGCGCGACGAAGGGCCAGGAGATGTGCCAGTCGAGGTACTTCTCGCCGATCGTGCCGCCCTTGGCCGTCACGTTGAACTTGCCGTAATGCGGGAAGATGAGCGCGACCGTGGTCGGGATGAGGATGTACCAGGAGAGGACGGCCTCGTACACGCCGCCGAGGAACGGATAGCGGTAGCCCTTCTGCAGGATCGAGTTCGTCACGGCCGTGTGCACCATGTGCGGGATCACGTAGGCGAAGACGGAGGCCGCCGTCGCGTAGATCACGTAGATGTCCGCATACATGTAGGGAAGCGGGGCCAGAAGGAAGATGATGCGCGGCAGGCCGTGCAGGAAATGCAGCATCGCGTTGAAGAAACACAGGCGCTGCGGAAGCGTCAGGCCCTTGCCGAGCATCGGATTGTCGAGTCGGAAGATCTGGATCATGCCGCGCGCCCAGCGAATGCGCTGGCCGATGTGGGCCGCAAGGGTCTCCGTGGAGAGGCCCGAAGCGAGCGGACGCGAGATGAAGGCCGAGTTCCAGCCCCTGCGGTTGAGCTTGAGAGACGTGTGGGCGTCTTCGGTCACGGTCTCGACCGCAATGCCGCCGATCTCCTCGAGAGCCTTGCGGCGCATGACGGCGCTTGAACCGCAGAACATCGTGGCGTTCCACGTGTCGTTGCCCTTCTGGATGAAGTCGTGGAAGAGCGAGTTCTCGATCGGCATGGCGCGCTCGAGATGCATGTTCTTCTCGAAGGGATCGGGCGAGTAAAAGTGGTGCGGCGTCTGCACGAGTGCAATCTTCGGATCACGGACGAGCCAGCCCGTCGTCGAGACGAGGAAGTCGTTCGAGGGGACGTGGTCGCAGTCGAAGATCACGATGTACTCGCCGCTCGTGACGGTCATCGCGTGGTTGATGTTGCCCGCCTTGGCATGATTGTGCTCTTCGCGCTTGATGTAGCCCGCACCTGCGGCCTCCGCAAAGGCCTGGATGAAGTCGCGGCTGCCGTCGTCGAGCACATAGACGTGGAGCTTGTCGGCGGGCCAGTCCATGTTGAGCGCGGCGTAGACCGTCGGCTTGATGACGTCGAGCGACTCGTTGTAGGTCGGGATGAAGATGTCGACGTGGGGCCAGACGGAGCGGTCGGCGGGCAGCGCGGCAGGCTTGCGGTCGAGCACCCAGCAGACCTGGAAGTAGCCGAGCACCATCACGGAGAACGCATAGACCTCGGCCACGAGAAGCAGGACCCCGAAGAAGAGGTCGAGCCCGTTGCCCGTGCTCACGGTCGACGTGCAGCGCCACCAGAGGTAGCGGCCAGAGACAACGAACGAAATGACGAAGAGCAGCATGAGCGTGATCCGTGCGCGGATGCGCATGAGCACGATCATGGAGACGAACATGAGCGCAAGGAAGACGATCTGGCCGTGCAGGTTGAAGGGCTGGGTGATGCAGAGCGCGGCAAGGACGAGTCCCGGCACAAGCAGGACGACGGGCACCCAGCTGGGAAGCCTGCGGCCGCCCGGCTTTTTCTCCTCGCTGTCATCGACGACGGCGCGCACGCACCTGAGGGCCGCAGCGCCGAAGGCATCGCCCGCGCGGTTGATCAGGGCGCCGGCGGCGCGCAGGATGTCGACGACCGTGCGCACAAGGCGCGGGCCGTGACCGCGCGGCGGAAGGACAGCCAGGAGAAAGACCGTCTGGATGATGATGCGCAGGGGATCGAGAAGCTTCGGGGCGCTGAAGTCGACCTGGGGATAGAAGAACGCCTTGTTGCGGCGCAGCGAGACGAGCGGCTCCGACTCAAGCGGCGCCATGAGCCAGAGAAGGCCCAGGCAGACGAGATTGAACGACGCGGCGATGCGGCCGGAGCCGGCGGCGCGCCAGTTCTTGTACAGGCTGCGGGTGCTCTCGAGCGCGTGCTTGATGGAAGTCGGAAGCATTCCTTGAAGACGTAAAAGGGATCGGAGGCGTGCAGCTCAGACCGCTACGCCCGGGGCGAAAGTCGCCCTTGTTAAATTTATGGATTCTACTCAGATCCACAAGGGATTTCGAGGAGGGATTTTCCCGTCCCCCAGTCTTGCGAACGTAAAGACCGCGTGACATCCGTCCCCCAGAACTCATGGCATCCCTGTTTTTATCTGCCTTGGAAAGCCTTTCTGTCCAGAGAAAGGCCCCGATTGCGCTTTACGCAATCCAGAGTGCCTTGCAAACGCTCGAAGCATTTACATTTTCTTTCACTAGTCACCCCTGTTGCACACCTCCCCACCTCGTCCCATTCAAGCAACGGATTTTTTGAGAGCTTACCTCACACGGAGCCGCCAAAGACTTCAGGCTTTCCTCTCAACAGGCTCAGAAACGATGGGCATACAGCCCATCGGTCCGAAATAGAGGCTCCAGAACATCCGTTCTACGACGTTATGTGTTACTCAACCTTTGGAAGCTTTTCTTTTGGAGGGTACATGGTGCTGACTTGCTTTTGGAAAAACTTCATCATGTCATTTGCATCGCCTGTTTCATAGAACTGTCCCAGCTTCTCATGAAACTCTTCCGCATCACGATTCATCACCGTGATTGGGTAATAGCCATCTCTCATCAAGCAACCGTTCATCATGATAGAAGCTGTCCGCTTGTTTGCGTCATAGAAAAATTGACTTCTGGACATGAACAGAAAGACGGCAATGGCTCGTTCCTTCGGATCCTTAATCTGCGTCTCCAAGAACTCAAAACCTTTGGCAGCAAGCTCAGGCAGATTATTCGCATCGGGTGGCGTGTACTGACAGCCTTGAATGCCGACGTCTCCAGTGCGAAAACTTCCCCAAACTAAAGCGTCTTCTTTCCCTGCAAAATTGTGAAGATGTGACGCACACGCTTCGCTCAACTCAAACTCATCAGCACGAATCAAGCGAACAAGCTCCTTACCGGCCTTACCGTAGTTGACAACCTGCATCATTTCATATTGATCGAGACCGCCAACGGTGTAACCGTTCAAGATCGTGACTGTCTGAGGCAATGTCGTTGGATTATTTTCCAACGTGCTCATGGCATTCCATGTAATGGCTGCACGATTTTGCTGATAGATGAAGACCGCCTTTTTACTGTCTCCGATGTATGGAATGTCAAAAGAGAGAGTCCCGACATCCCAAAACATGCCATTTAAACAATCTTGCATGACTTCTTTCATAAACTTTTCCAAATCTTGAATGCGTTGTTCTACGACGTTATGTCGCAGAATCGCCATTCTATGAAGGATCGGCAAATGCAAGTGTAAATTCTGTTAATTACTGAGCCGATCTAGCCACTGAGACATAAGAATAAAGTACTTTTAGATCATAATCAAGGGCTTCAAACACCCGAAAGGAAATCTTTGCTGTATTGCAAACATCTGCTGCTGGAGCTGCATTTGGATTTCGAAAGGCTGCATTGAGTCGTTTTCGCTCTGACGGTGAAAGAGATGTCGTTAGCTCGGTAAATATTTCTAGACTTTTCTCTTGGAGCTTTACTACCTTCTCTTGTGATATTTGAATTGGCTCTTGCTCTTCTAGAGCTTCAGCTTTGATAGCCTTCGTATGCATTGTTAAAACGCGAATCACTTCTTTTGGACTCAGAGAAGCGAAAAACTTTTTGATAAAAGGAGCATATTGTGGATTTTGAAGTGACTGTGAATCCGCACTGAGAGTAAATCTTTTACAAGCTTCATCTGGTAATGCATAAGTTAATTTCCCTTGAAATGTTATTATTGCAATAACATCTTCTGCAGGAAGTCTACGATAACCAAGCATAGCCAGTTTTTGAGGTATTAATTCATATTTATCAACAGTAGTAGCGTCTACTTCAAATAAAACACGCTCTGCGATACGTTGATCTGATAGATTCTTACGAACCTCTCTCACCAACTCCTGCCTAACTGTATCGTTCAAGCCATACATACGTGCTTGTTGATTCATAAGTGCGACTTGCCCATCAATAATCGCATCTTTCATATAATTGATTTCTTTTTGGCTATATGCCATTGCAGATGTAGACATTAAAGCCAAAGAAAGCATAGTCGCCATTAAGTTTTTTACCATTTGCTTATCTCGTTAAAAATTAAAGAATAAATGAATAGGCCAATATATCCACCAGAATACCGACGAAACTGCTGAAAACAAAACTAACGGTATAGCATTTAACAATGTCCAGTTAGGCACGTTAGCAATGATATATATAAACGTGGCAGGTGTTGCCAAGCTATATAATGTAATCAATGTCATTCCAAAAAAATTAATAAGTCTTTCTCTCATAATATGTTTTAGTTCCTAAGTAATGCGCCGTACCAAATCGTACAACCGTAAATGCAAATCATCCCACACAAGTAGTTGCCTTGATACAAAGACTCCTTTAAGTCTTTTGATCTAAATACTTGTAAGCCGTCGTCCGACTAATCCCAACTTTTCTTACCGCCACCGACAAAGGCACTCCTATTTTCATCATAGCCCGTATCTCTTCAATTTGAGCATCCGTCACCGATCTCTGGCGGCCTTTATACACACCACGCGCTTTCGCTAAGGCAATCCCCTCTGCCTGGCGACGCTTAATCATCGAACGCTCAAATTCTGCAAAGGCCCCCACCATTGAAAGCATGAGTTTCGCCATGGGTGACGACTCCTCTGCCCGCATCGAAGTCAAGCTTTTCATGGATGAACCGCACGCTGACACCACGACCAGTCAAATCTTGAACCATGGTCAATAGGTCAGCAAGGTTCCTAGCCAACCGATCAAGGCTATGAACGACCAATACATCACCCTCGCGCACGAAATTGAGCATATTCTGAAGTTCTGGGCGCTCAATGTCCTTACCGGACTGCTTGTCGACAAAGATCTTTTCAACCTGCAAAGCCTAAAGTTCTTCTAGTTGTCGCTCTGGATTCTGATCTAAGGAACTGACTCGAACATATCCCACCAACATGGTTGTTCCTTTGGATGTTTGATTGACAGATATGTTCATTATGTAGAAATCAACCAAAATTTGACAAGTTTTAAACGAGGGTTGAATTGTTCATTGAGGGTGTACCATGCCTGGCACACAACCAAAAGAGCCCGTTCGCTGTCGAACGGGCTCTTTTGGAAGATTGTCAGTGGTTCACGTTCCTGGCTGATCAGAGACGGGCGATCGTGGACATCACGCCAGTGACCTTGTCGCCGATCGAAACGGTGATCTCGGCGTCGAGCGGCAGATAGACGTCAACGCGAGAGCCGAAACGGATGAAGCCATAGCGCTCGCCCTTTTCGAGACGTTCGCCCACCTTGGCATAGCAGAGGATGCGACGGGCAACAAGGCCGGCCACTTGGACGAAGGTCACGCTTCGCCCCTCGTCAGTCGTGACGCGAACGGCGTTGCGCTCGTTATGAGTCGAAGCCTTGTCAAGATCGGCGTTGAGGAAGAGACCGGGCTTGTAGACGATCTCCTCGACGCGACCAGCGACGGGGGACTTCTGGCTGTGGACGTTGAAGACGTTCATGAAGATCGAAATCATCATCGCATCCTCGCCGGTAAGAGGATCCTGAGCTTTCTGGACCTTGCAGACGCGGCCGTCGACCGGGCTCAGCACGGCCTTCGGATCGGTGGGAAGTTCACGGGCCGGATCGCGGAAGAACTGAACGCAAAAGACAAAGAGGACGAGCGAGAGGAAGGCGAGGAAGTTCCAGTCGAGAAGCCAGAGCACGGCCGTGACGGCGAACGTGCCGATGATGAAGGGGCGCCCTTCACGGGCGAAGAAGGGATGCGGATAGATTCGCGAGTTCAATTCGATCTCCGGAGAGAGCTTGTGGAAAGTGCGCCCATTTTAATGAAAAAAGCCGCCTTGTGCGCGGATTTCGGCTGAACGACGGCGCCGGCCGCCCCTTCGGGCGTCCGGCACGGAGATTCAGGGGCTTGAGACGAACCCGGCTCAACGGGGCAACCGGGCCTCGACCGTCACGGTGAGCGATACCTCGGCCGTGCCTGCGATCACTGCAGGCGCAACGTTTGCCGAGGCGCGCTCGGCCTTCATCATGGGGGCCGCGTAGTAGCGAGGGCCGCCCGCGCTGTGCGACCCGATGCGCACCGAGGCGACGCTCACGTCGGAGGACTTGCGGCCGATCGACTCAGCAACGATTCCCGCCTGCCGGAGCGCATCGGCTACGGCGGCCTTGAGGAGCTCGTCTCGCTGGGCGCGCTCGGCCTTGTCGGAGACGCGGAAGGTGATGCCCTCGTAGTTCATGTGGCCGACGACGGCGGCGAGCACGTCCGAGACGACGCTCACGTCACGCACCGTAACGCGCAGGGTCTCGCGGGCCTCCCAGGCTCCGATCTCGGAAACCTCGCCTTCCTTGGCACGGGTATAGACGGGATTGGTCGAGAGCCCCGTCGTCCCGACGTCGATCTTGTCGCTGAAGCGCTTGAGCGCCTCGATCGCCGCGTTGCCGCGCTTGGCCGCATCGTTCGAGGCCGAGACCGCATCGGGCCTGCGGCTTTCGGCCGAAAAGAGAATGACGGCCTCGTCGTTGGCGACGGTCATGCTCGCCTCGCCCTGCATCGAGATCTGGACGGGCGCCGTCATCGGATTCTGCCCTTCGGCGAGGACGGGAGCGGCTGATGCGACGCAGACGGCGGCTGCGCTGAGGGCAAGAACGGTCTTCTTCATTCGAGGTTCTCCTTGTTGAGTCACGGCAGCGAATGCCGTTTCTTTCATTATGAGTTCCAGCGATACCCTTTCGCAGGCACGTTTGCAACGATTTATTGAGGAGCATCCCCGGATTTTCCGCCTGCGGACCTGAAGGGCGCGCCCGCGCCCTGCGTTTTTCGAGCCTGCGCCGCTCCGAAAACGCCGCTTTCTCTGCCCGCCGTTTGATCCCATCGGCGACACCTTAGCCTTTTTCCCTAGTTGCAAACCCGTCCGACCTGTTACGATTCTTACAGTCAGGCAAAGTCCTCACGCGCGTCGTCCGCCCAAAAAAGCAGCAGAAGCCTCATGAGCAAACTGCAACCGGGACACCGCTTCCGAAGGACCTGTCGCATAAAAGAGTCAATCAGGCGGCATCAAGACCGCCTCTGCCTTCCGCGCGCCTCCCGATGGGGCGGACTGCGGATCAAGGAGTGTACTTATGTCCGGAGAACAGCGAAAGACCTGGACGAGCCGAATCGGCTTCGTGCTCGCCAGCGCCGGTGCTGCCGTGGGTCTGGGGGCCATCTGGAAGTTCCCCTACATGGCGGGCACGAACGGCGGCCGCGCCTTTCTCTTCCCCTACATCCTCATGACCTTCACCGTGGGCGCCGCCCTGCTGATCGCCGAAGTGGCGCTCGGCCGTGCGGGCCGCGGCGGCATCGTGACGGCCTACCGCACCCTCGCGGGCCGCGCCTGGGTGCCCGCAGGCTATCTCGGCGTTCTCACGGGCTTCCTCGTCCTGTGCTTCTATTCGGCCATCGGAGGGTGGACGCTCGCCTACTTCGCCGAAGCGGCCACGGGCTCGGGCCTCATCACCGACCAGGCCGAGCTCGGCAAGCACTTCGGCAGCTTCGTCTCCGATCCCGTCCAGGCACTCGGCTTCCAGTGGCTCTTCCTGCTGCTCAACGGCCTCATCGTGGCGCTCGACGTCACGAAGGGCATCGAGCGCATCTCCAAGTTCCTGATGCCGCTCCTCTTCGTGATGATGCTCGTGCTCATCGTGCGCGGCCTGATGCTCCCCGGCGCCATAGGCGGCCTTGAGTTCCTCTTCAAGTTCGATCCCGACGCCTTCACCTGGAGCGCCCTGCTGCAGGCCATGGGCTTCACTTTCTTCTCGCTGTGCGTGGGTTGCGGGTGCATGCTCACCTACGGCTCGTACCTTGATCAGAACTCGAACCTCGTCAACGGCTG
>UMEH01023524.1_pt1 | contig 13556 bp, 12 predicted proteins | sample 1964681 | NCBI WGS metagenome assembly UMEH01 (sample SAMEA4836013, study PRJEB28245) | human gut metagenome | biome: gut microbiome; material: fecal sample | place: Denmark | collected 2008
CCGCCTACGACGCCGGGGCCATGCTGGACACCATCGGGCAGGCGGTGGGCCTGTACCACGGCGATGCAGAGGGCTTCCGCATGGTGCGGCGGCGGGGCATGGAGGGCGATTTCAGCTGGGATCGCAGCGCCGGGGCCTACCGGAATATTTATGGAAAGCTGCTGGGGCGGTAAGTCCCGGATGCAATACAGGAGGATATCTATGACTTATACGAAGGAAACATTGCAGGAGGCCATCGTGCAGAAGCTGCGGCTGAACTACGGCTGCACGGAGAAGCAGGCCACCGACGGAGAGATCATGAAGGCCTGCGCTCTGGTGCTGCGGGATATCATGGCCGAGCGGGGGGTGCGTACCCGTGAGGAGGTGGACAGTCAGGAGAAGCGGAAGGTCCACTATATGTCCATGGAGTTTCTCATGGGACGCAGCCTGATGAAGAACGCCTACAATCTGGAGCTGCTGGAGCCGCTGACAGGGGCTGTGGAGGCGCTGGGCTTCAAGGCGGCGGACATCTTCGATATGGAGCCGGATGCCGGTCTCGGCAACGGCGGTCTGGGCCGTCTGGCGGCCTGCTATCTGGACAGCATGACCACGCTGGAGATCCCCGCCACCGGCTACTCCATCTGCTACGAGCTGGGTATCTTCAAGCAGAAGATCGTGGATGGCCAGCAGGTGGAGCTGCCCGACGACTGGAAGAATCTGGGCGATGCGTGGCTCATGCCCAAGCCGCAGGAGACGGAGGAGGTCCACTTCGGCGGCAAGGTCCGCACCCGGTGGGACAACGGCCACCTGATGGTGGTGCATGAGGACTATACCCGTGTGCTGGCGGTGCCGTGCGACATGGAGATCGCCGGGTACGACACCCAGCAGGTGAACACCCTGCGGCTGTGGGACGCCAAGAGTCCCAAGCCCATCGACATGAAGCTGTTCAGCGAGGGGCAGTACCTGCGGGCCGGGGAGGAGCGGGCCATGGCGGACGTCATCTCCAAGGTGCTGTATCCGGAGGACAACCACTATGAGGGCAAGTCCCTGCGGCTGAAGCAGCAGTATTTCTTCGTTTCGGCCACCATGCAGTCCATCACACGGCAGCACATCCAGACCTACGGCACCCTGAAAAACTTCCACGAGAAGAACGTCATCCAGATCAACGACACCCATCCGGCGCTGGTGATCCCGGAGCTGATGCGTATTCTGGTGGACGATGCGGGCCTTTCCTGGGACGAGGCGTGGCACATTACCACCTGCTCCGTGGCCTACACCAACCACACGGTACTGGCGGAGGCGCTGGAGTGCTGGCCCCAGCAGCTGTTCGAGACGCTGTTGCCCCGTGTGTGGCAGATCCTGCAGGAGATCGCCCGCCGCTGGCAGGAGAAGGTGGAGAGCTTCTATCACGACCCCGAAAAGACCGCCAAGATGGCGGTCATCTGGGACGGCGTGGTGCGGATGGCCAACCTCTGCATCGCCGGCGGTATGGCCATCAACGGCGTGTCCGCTCTGCACTCGGATATCCTGCGCCATGATGTGTTCCGGGACGCCTGCCGAATGGAGCCGGAGAAGTTCAAGAACGTCACCAACGGCGTGGATCATCGCCGCTGGCTCAGCCAGATCAACCCCGGTCTGGACGGGTTGATCCGGGAGCTCATCGGGGACGGTTATCTGACCCATGCGGGCCATTTGCAGGAACTGGACCCCTATGCTGAGGATGGGGCGGTGCTGGCCCGGCTGGAGGAGATCAAGCGCTGCAACAAGGAGAGCTTTGCCCGGTGGGCCCGCCGACAGCAAGGGGTGCAGCTGAACACGGACGCTATCTTCAACGTGCAGGTGAAGCGGCTTCACGAGTATAAACGGCAGCTGCTGAACGTACTGCACATCATCGCCCTGTACCAGCAGCTGCAGGACGACCCGGACATGGACTTCCCACCACAGACCTTCCTCTTTGGCGCCAAGGCCGCTCCCGGCTATGCCGTAGCCAAGCGCATCATCCGTCTCATCAACTCTCTGGCGGATCAGGTGAACAACGACCCCATCTGCAAGGGGAAGCTGCAGGTGGTATTTCTGGAGAATTACCGGGTCTCCATGGCGGAGATGCTGATGCCCGCCAGCGAGGTGAGTCAGCAGATCTCCACCGCCGGCAAGGAGGCCAGCGGCACCGGCAACATGAAGTTCATGATGAACGGCGCACTGACCATCGGCACGCTGGACGGTGCCAACGTGGAGATGCACGAGGTGCTGGGGGACGAGAATATGTTCCTCTTTGGCCTGACGGCGGAGGAGGCCTCCCACATGAGCCGGGGCTACGACCCGTATCTGCTGTATACACGTGACCCGGTGCTGCGCCGGGTGCTGGATCAGCTGAAGGCCGGGTTCCGGGACGGCGTCAGCTATGAGGATCTGTACCAGCGGCTGCTGTTCGGCGTGGACTGCCCGGCGGATCAGTATCTGCTGCTGGCGGACTTTGCCTCCTACTGCGCCGCTTCCCAGCGGGTGACGGATACCTACCGGGATCGGGAGAGGTGGAACAGCATGAGCCTGCACAACATCGCCCGCAGCGGGATCTTCTCCGCCGACCGGTCGGTGGCGGACTATGCCGATATCATCTGGCACGTACCGTATAAGAAGTAAGCACCGGAACTGAAAAAAAGCACTCCCGGAGGACGCATTTGCATCCTCCGGGAGTGCTTTTTTACTCTATGAGGGCTTCTGCGGGAGAAGGCTTTGCAGGGGAGTTACTTCCGCAGGGCGGAGTCCACAACAACGGCACGGGCCTTGGCCAGCTTCAGATCGTGCTGGAGCCGGGCGGGAGGCACCTGCTCCCGCAGCTGGGGAACGGTCATGCCGTAGAGGGCGGCCATCTCCCGATACTTCTCCTCCAGCTCCTCCTCGGTGACGGTGATGCCCTCCTGGCGGGCGATCTCCGTCATGGCCAGCTCATACCGGGCAGCGGCCACGGCGTTTTCACGGGCGTGATCCCGCAGATCCTCCATGGTCAGCTGCGCTGCTTGCAGGTAGTCAGACAGAGAGGCGCCCTGACTCTCCAGATGCTGCTGGAGCTCCTGAAGGATGCCGGTGAGCTGGCTCTCCACCATGGAGTCGGGCAGCTGTACCTCCATGCCCGCCACCACCTGCTGCATCAGGGCCTCGGCAAAGGCGTTGGAGGCAGCCTGCTGCTTTTGCAGGATGGCCTGCTCCATGATGCTGCGGCGCAGATGGGACACATCCTCGAAGCCCTGCTCCTGTGCAAAGGCATCCGTCAGCTGGGGCAGGCTCCGCCGGACGATGCGGTGGGCCTTGACGTGGAAGGTGGCATCCTTGCCCGCCAGCTCCGGCACATACTGGGTGGGGAAGGTGACGTGGACATCCCGCTCCTCCTCCGGGCGGATGCCCGCTACCTGCTCCTCGAAGCCGGGGATAAACATCCCGCTGCCCAGCAGCAGGGGATAGCCTTCGCCCTTGCCGCCTTCGAAGGGTACGCCGTCCACGAAGCCCTCGAAGTCCAGCGTGACTTCGTCGCCCATGGCGGCCCGGTTCTGCTCCTGCTCCACCAGATGCTCCGTCAGGAAGCGCTGGATGGCCTCGTTGGTGTCGTCATCGGATAGCTCGACATTCTCCCACGGGGCGGACAGGCCCTTGTACTGACCCAGCTTCACCTCCGGGTACAGGTCGATGAGAGCGGTGAAGGTGTAGCCGTCTGGGCCGATGGTCTCCACGTTCAGGGCGGGAGGGGCGGCGATCTGGATTTCCTCGGAGGCGATGGCCTCCACCAGCGCGGCGGGGAAGGTCTCGTTCACCGCCTCCTGATAGAACAGATCGTGGCTGTATGCCTTTTCCAGCGCCTCACGGGGAGCCTTGCCCACGGCGTAGCCCTCCACAGGGTACAGGGCCTTGACCTCCTGATAGGCGTCGTTCAGGGCCTTTTCCCACGCATCACGCTCCACGGTGATGGTCAGGCGCAGCTGGCGGTTGGCCAGCTCCTCTTTCTTTTGCAGGATCATGGGGATTCCTCCATATCTTTTCATTTATAACATATCTATTATACTCGAAATCTGCCGCCGCCGCAACCGGGAAATGGATTTGTAAAATAATTGTGACTTATATCACAGGAACACTTCCTTTTTGGGCGGGGCTATGCTATAATGCCCCTCACGGAAAATTGTTGAAATCAGGAGGATTCTCATGCAGACCATCAAGACCTTCATCAAGGACCACCCCCATATGTGGTGGGGCCTGTATCTGCCGGTGTATCTGGGGGGCTTTTTCCTTATTGAGCACTTCATCACCGACAACTATTGGGCCACCCAGACCTTTATCGATGAATACATCCCCTTCTGCGAGTACTTTGTCATTCCCTATGACTCATGGGGCTTTCTTCTGCTGGCGCTGGGCCTTTACCTGATCGTCAAGGATGCCGAGGGCTTCCGGCGGTATATGTGGAGCATCATGCTGACCTTCGGGTTTGCCACCATCTTCTGTGCGCTGGTACCCAACGGACAGGACCTGCGCCCGGCGGTGATGGAGCACCACAACTTCTGCACGTGGCTCCTCCAGAACACCTACAATCTGGACACCAACACCAATGTGCTGCCCAGCGTCCACGTGCTGGGGGTGCTGGACGCCCTCTATGCCGTTCACCGGACGCCGGGACTGCGGCGCACCGGATGGCGCACTTTCGCAGACATATGGGGCGTCATCATCATCTGCTCCACACTCTTTGTCAAGCAGCACGCCTTCATCGATGTGGTGGCGGGTCTGGTGGTGGGCGCCATCGCCTATGTCATCATCTATGTGATCATCGGCGGGCGGCGGGATCGCCGCATGGCGGCAGCGGGAAAGGAGGTCCCCTGTGGAGAACATACCGATCCTTGAGGGCATCAGCCCCGATGAGGTAGAGCAGATGCGGGTGTGCTTCGGCGTCCGGGAGGAGCGCTTCCGGGCCGACACCGTGATTTATGACATCAGCGAGGGCCGGGGAGAGCTGGGGCTTCTGACCGCCGGCAGCGCCGTCATCCAGCGCATCGACCGGCAGGGGGGACGCACCATTCTGGAGCATCTGCCCACCGGCAGCGTGTTCGGAGAGATGCTGATGTTCGAGAATGTGGCCGGGGACAGCATCACGGTGGTGGCGGCGGAGTCGTGCCGGGTGTGGTTCATGAGCGCCGAGCATCTGACCCGGCGATGCGAAAAGGCCTGCACCCATCACAGCCGACTGGTGGAGAATATGTTCCATATCATGACCGGCAAGGCCGCCGCCCTCTCCGAGCGGGTGGAGGTTCTGAGCCGCCGCAGCATCCGGGAGAAACTGCTGTGCTACTTCGGCCTTCAGACCGGCGGCGACGACTGCGGCAGTTTTCATCTGCCCTTTACCCTCAGTGCTCTGGCGGACTATATCTCCGCCGACCGCAGTGCCATGATGCGGGAGCTGCGGAAAATGAAGGAGGAGCATCTGGTGGATATCGACCGGGGACAGGTGACGCTGCACCATGCCCTTGCATGAAAAAGGGAAAGTGCAAGGAAATATTTGACGAACCATGGGCGGATGTGATAAGATAAGACGAGCGCACACGGGTGAGGAGTTCCGTGTGTGCCCATGGAACGTAGCAAGCCATGACTTTTGAGGAAAGAAGGAACATCCATGTATCGTATCGTAACGAAGGAAGCGCTGAAGCCCACTGTGATCCTGTACGAGATCGAGGCACCCATGGTGGCCAAGAAGGCCCAGCCCGGTCAGTTCATCATTCTGCGTGTGGACGAGAACGGCGAGCGTATCCCCATCACGATCCACGACTATGACCGTGAGAAGGGGACCGTCACCATCATCGTGCAGACCGTGGGCGCAACCACCGAGAAGCTGAGCCACAAGCAGCAGGGCGATTATCTGCATGACTTTGTGGGTCCTCTGGGCAAGCCCACCGAGACCGAGGGTAAGAAAAAGGTCTGCGTTGTCGGCGGCGGCGTGGGCTGCGCCATTGCCTACCCCGTTCTGAAGAAGTTCCACGACTGCGGCGCTGAGGTCCACGCGGTAGTGGGCTTCAAGAGCAAGGACGTGGTGATCTTGGAGGATAAGTTCAAGGCCGTATCCTCCGTGATGAAGGTCTGCACCGACGACGGCTCCTATGGCCAGAAGGGTCTTGTGACCGAGGCACTGAAGGAGCTGCTGGACGCCGGCAATCAGTATGATGAGATCTTTGCCATCGGCCCCATGGTCATGATGAAGTTCGTCTGCAAGACCACGGCCCCCTACGGCGTACCCACCACCGTCTCCATGAGCCCCATCATGATCGACGGTACCGGTATGTGCGGCGGCTGCCGTCTGACCGTGGGCGGCGAGACCAAGTTCGCCTGCGTGGATGGCCCTGACTTCGACGGTCAGCTGGTGGACTGGGATCTGGCTGTCAAGCGCAACCAGATGTATCATGATTTCGAGGTGCATAAGCACGAGGAAGTCTGCAATCTGTTCAAGCAGGAGGTAAAGTAAGATGGCTGCAAAGATCAATATGCGTTTGGATAAGAACGAAATGCCCTCTCAGGACCCCAATGTCCGGAATAAGAATTTCCTCGAGGTGGCTCTGGGCTACACCGAGGAGCAGGCTCTGGACGAGGCGGCCCGCTGCCTGAACTGCAAGAACCATCCCTGCGTCAACGGATGCCCCGTCAACGTCCGCATCCCGGAGTTCATCGCCAAGATCGTGGAGCGGGACTATGAGGGTGCCTATCAGGTGATCCATCAGACCAGCTCCCTGCCCGCCGTCTGCGGCCGTGTCTGTCCGCAGGAGAGCCAGTGCGAGATGCACTGCGTCCGTGGCAAGAAGGGCGATCCCGTGGGTATCGGCCGTCTGGAGCGCTTTGTGGCCGACTGGCACAACGCCCACAGCACCGAGGCTCCTGAAAAGCCCCAGTCCAACGGTCACAAGGTGGCCGTGGTTGGCTCCGGCCCTGCGGGCCTGACCTGCGCCGGCGATCTGGCCAAGAAAGGCTATGAGGTCACCGTGTATGAGGCTCTGCATCTGGCCGGCGGCGTGCTGGTGTACGGCATCCCTGAGTTCCGTCTGCCCAAGAGCATCGTGCAGAAGGAAGTGGACGGCCTGAAGGCCATGGGTGTGAAGGTGGAGACCAACATCGTGGTAGGCCGCACCATCACCATCGATGAGCTGATGGAGGAGAACGGCTTCGAGGCCGTGTTCGTTGGCTCCGGCGCCGGTCTGCCCATGTTCATGCACATTCCCGGTGAGAACCTGAAGGGTGTGTATTCCGCCAACGAGTTCCTGACCCGTATCAACCTGATGAAGGCCTATCGTGAGGATTCCGATACCCCCATCATGGATCTGAAGGGCAAGAAGGTGGCCGTGGTAGGCGGCGGCAACGTGGCTATGGACGCCGCCCGCTGCTCCAAGCGTCTGGGTGCTGATGTGTACGTGGTGTACCGCCGTGGCATGGAGGAGCTGCCCGCCCGTCACGAGGAGGTGGAGCACGCCATCGAGGAGGGCGTGATCTTCAAGACCCTCAATAACCCCGTTCAGATCAACGGCGACGAGCAGGATTGCGTCAAGTCCATGACCTGCGTGGAGATGGAGCTGGGTGAGCCCGATGCCTCCGGCCGCCGTCGTCCCGTGGAGAAGAAGGGCAGCGAGTTCGAGCTGGATGTGGACGCTGTCATCATGTCTCTGGGTACCACCCCCAACCCCCTGATCAAGTCCACCACCAAGGGTCTGGAGGTCAACAAGAAGGGCGGTATCATCGTCAACGAGGATGGCCTGACCTCCCGTCAGGGCGTGTATGCCGGCGGCGATGCCGTTACCGGTGCGGCCACCGTCATTCTGGCTATGGGCGCCGGTAAGCTGGGCGCCAAGTCCATTGACGAGTATCTGAGCAACAAGTAAGCGAGAGTTTACATAAAAAGCAAGGACTGTCCCAAGGGAGAGGCTTCGTAAGGAAGTCCTCTCCCTCGGCTTTTGTAATCAGCCGGAATGATTGGATCGTAGGTAAAATCAATCATATTGGAGGATTACAAAATGGACAAGTACATTTATGACGAGAAAAACGGACTTTGGTATGAATTGCAGGGCGATTACTATCTTCCCTGTCTGAAACTGCCCGAAGAAAGAACGGCGCATATCGGCATATGGGGACAGCGGCATTTGCGGTATCTGAAACAGCACCGCAAGGGACTCTATTCCGAACTGCTGACAAGCGGCAAGCTGAACGATTACCTTGCCGACATAAACGAGCAAGCAGAGGAAATGTTCCCTCGGCTGGTAAAACAACTTGCCGAAAAGGAGGGCGTAACGGAAGCACTCAAAGCGGAAAAGCAAATGCTGTGGGTGCAGAAGATGAACAACATCCACAATGCTGCTATGGAGATTGTTTCAAACGATTTGATTTACGCATAACAAGCTATCGGAAAGGCTGCTGTCGCAGACGGCGGCTTTTCTTTTTCGGGAAGTATTCAAGAAGTCATAAAGTTCCGTGAGTAATGGAAGAAACCGAAAATTTTTTAAGCACCGCTTGATTAAACGCGTGGTTAATACTATAATAATTCCAATATCGTGTTAGGAGGGCGTAAGAATGATGCAACTTTCCTTGGTTTTGAAAACAACTCGACAAAAAGCTTTTATGACACAAGAAGCTTTTGCAAAAGAGTTGGGAGTAACCGCTTCAACCATAAATAGATGGGAACACGGAAAAGCAAAGCCTAATTTAACTGCAATGAAAAATCTGAAACAGTTCTGTGAAAAACATAAACTCCAATACGAATCGATAGAAATTGAGTGGCTCAACGCTCAAAATGAAATGTGAGGACTATGTTGTGAATGTGTTGTCTTTATTTTCTGGGTGTGGCGGTATGGATATTGGATTTGAAGGCGGCTTTACCTGCCTCAAGCGTTCAATTAACATTAAGGTTCACCCAGATTGGATTACAGAAGAAAGCGGCAATACCGTAAGAGTGGCAGAGACAGGATTTCATACTGTTTTTGCTAATGATATTCGTCCAGATGCAAAGACGGCTTGGGTTTCTTATTTTTCCAATAGAATGAAGAATGCCAAAGAAATATATCATATTGATAGTATTGTTGATCTTGTGAAGCGTGCAAAAGATGGCGAAAAGGTTTTCCCGGACAATATTGATGTTGTTACTGGTGGATTTCCTTGTCAAGATTTTTCAATATCAGGCAAAAGAAAGGGCTTTAATTCTGAAAAGAGCCATAATGGAGGAAAATTAGAAGTTGGAGAACCTTCTGTGGAAAGTCGTGGACAACTGTATATGTGGATGCGAGATGTTGTAACGCTAACAGAACCAGCTTTGTTTATTGCCGAAAATGTAAAAGGGCTTACAAACTTAGATGATGTTAAAGAGGTCATCGAAAAAGACTTTTCAAATGCTGCAAATGGCGGATACCTTGTTGTTCCGGCAAGGGTACTTCACGCAGCAGATTATGGTGTGCCACAATCACGAGAGCGTGTGATTTTTTTCGGGTTTAAGAAGTCGGCTCTCAAAAAAAACGCATTGACGGCACTGAGAAAGAAGGATATTCCTGTTACTTATGACCCATATCCTCCAAGAACTCATTCGTTTACAACTGATGATGCTTCTTTATATCCTCCTGTAACTTGTTGTGAGACATTTAATGGCCTGTTAGAACCCAATGAAACTAATGATCCATCCCAGAAGAAGTATTCTAAAGCAAAGTATATGGGAAAACATTGTCAGGGACAAACAGAAATAAAGCTGGACTCCATCGGACCGACAATCCGATCCGAACATCACGGCAATATTGAATATCGCCGCCTTGCTGCAGAACACGGAGGAAGCCATACAGAAGAGCTGATGGCTGGATTACAAGAGCGCAGGCTAACTGTGAGAGAATGTGCGCGCATTCAGACTTTTCCTGATGATTATCAATTTATCATTCCCAAAAGAGGAGATGTTTGCGGAGTATCCTCCAGTGATGCATATAAAATTATCGGTAATGCCGTGCCCTGTGTCCTTGCATACAATATTGCAAAACATATATCAGAAAAGTGGAGTGTTTATTTTGAGGAGGAAATGAAATGATCGTATCAGTTAATCCTCATCCGCCATTAAGCGAATTTCAGAAGCTGATGTTTCAAACTGACCGGCTTTTGAATGCGACGCATTAAAACGACCTAAATACTATGCTACAAGAGGCGGTAATCCGCTTGAGGATGATGTGAAAGAAGCTCTTGTTGAGTCGGCAAAAGGTACTGCATTCGAGAACACAATTGAAAAAATTTCTGGTCAAAGATTTCCCGATATTATTGCTGCAAAATATTACGGCGTAGAGGTGAAAAGTACCAAAGAAAATCACTGGACATCAACGGGAAGCAGTATACTTGAAACGACAAGAGTGAATGGCATTGAACGAATATATATGACTTTCGGCAAACTTGGCGGAAATCCAATAGAGTTTTTATCAAAACCTTATGAACAGTGCTTATATGGTATTGCTGTAACTCATATGCCACGCTATCTTATTGATATGAGGTTAAACCAAGGCGAAACCATTTTTGATAAAATGGGCGTTCCTTATGATGACCTAAGAAAAATGGATAATCCGATTGCTCCAGTTGCGAAATATTATCGCAGTCAACTAAAAGAGGGAGAAAGCCTATGGTGGACAGGAGACTCCTCTGATGAAACGGTATCTGCAACGATAAAACTATGGAAAAATGTATCGCCAGAAGATAAGCGAAAATACACTATCTTTGGTTGCGTGAATTATCCAGAAGTATTTGGCGGTAATTATGATAGATATGCGTTGTGGTTAACTTCACAAGGAATTGTTGACCCCCACATACGAGATCAATTTTCAGCAGGTGGACAAGAGGAAATGCTATTGTCTAATGGTAAAAAAGTGAAATTTCCAGGTGTCTATCGTAGAATTAAAAATAGTCCAGAACTCTTTTTTGGAAGAATGGCTCAAAATGACCCAATGGAATTGTCAGGAAGCAAAACGCTTGATATCGAGGCGCTAAATCGCCGTCTAATGATATGGGCGGATTTGGTTTCAAGAAAATCTACTATTGATTATGGAGTATCAATGGATGCCTTAAAAACATATTTTTGGGGAATTGGTGGAGGCAATTTCCCGTGGTGGAAAGATAAAATATAATTTTTGAACGCAACATAATATTCTTTTCCGAGCAAGACAAAAGCGTCGTAGTAATACGGCGCTTTTTTATTACCCGGAAGTGACAAACAGCGACTTGTGAATGACGGACGGTAAAGGATACCGCCGCTAAAACAAAGCCGCTCATATCGAAAAAAACGCCCAAAATCGCCCAGAAACTATACAGTGGGGTCAGGTTTTGGGCGTTTCTGCGTTTCGGGAGCAAATCGGCAATTAGGCAGCGATAAGGAGGTGTCCGTTATGCCCCGTATGCCGAAATACCTCAAGAGAGAATGGGCGTTCTTTCTTGATGAGCGTGGCAGGAAGAAATACAACGAGCTTTGCAGGAAATGCGAAAGGAACTGCAAGCAGAGGATACTATAAATGAACTGCTGATACGGTTTACCCGCTAAAGAGAAAAGTCGCTGTCGCAGACAGCGGCTTTTCTTTTTCGGGAAGTATTCAAGAAGTCATAAAGTTCCGTGAGTAATGGAAGAAGGCAATACTTTGAGAAAAAAGAGAGTAATATTCTAAAAACTACTTGAGATTTCGGGAAAAATCTGCTATAATGCTGTTGTATATCTATGGGGTAGGGGAATTTATATCCTTTTTGCCTTAGAAATCATGGAAGGAGGACTTGACTATGGCAAATGGAAATGCGCCGATTATTATCGGCTCGGCTCGGCTCGGCTCGGCAGGAGCATAGCGCCGTTTTTTCAGCGTGTCAAGTCTTATTTCATACAATTTATAACGAACCAGTTGCCGGAGACAGGGCGCATTGTGCCTTGGCTTCGGCTTTTGCGTTTGCCGGAAGGGTGGTGGTTTGATATTGAAGTCCTAACTACGACCGGCAAATCTATCTTTTCCGGTTAAACCTCCTGTCTTCTCCGGCGTGTCCGCTGTCGGAGAAAGTAAAAATAGCGGATAGAATTATTTGGGAGGAATGAAAATGAAGAAAAAACTGTTGGCAATCCTACTCAGCATTGTAATGGTAGTTGGACTCCTACCTGTCACAGCGCTGGCAGCGGATCCCACGGTCTACGACATCTGGGTAGACGGCGTACAGGTCACGTCTGAGAATAAGGATAATCTTTTCAGTGGAACAGTAAGCTATGACCCGACCACTCACACCTTGTCCTTGAACAATGCCACCCTTGACAAAGACACCAAGTCAGGCTACGGCATTAAAACGAATATCCCCAGTACGTTGAAGATACGGTTGACCGGGACAAATAGCATTACCCGAACCTATCCCGGCGGAGGAGTGGGAATATACCTCAATTACAGCAATTCTGTCGAGATTACCGGCGACGGAACACTGGTGATCAACGTTATCGGGGAAAACTACGATGGAATTAGCACAGGGGCTGACGTCAAGATTTCCGATAAAGCAAGGGTCATAATAAACTCTGAAGGCGGATTGGGCATAGCCGGAAGAATGGTCGAAATTGATGGGGCAACAGTGGATTCCACCGGCTTGTATGCCGGAATCGATGCCCATAGGCTGAAGATTGTAAACGGCGCCGATGTTACGCTTAAGGCGACTCAGGACAAACGCAACGGAGCATTTATCAGGAAAGATAACGAAGGAAACGGCGGTGATATTGAGCTTGCTGCATCTAAAGTTAAAGCAACAAGCTATTATCCCGGTCTGTATGCTGCAGGTGATCTGACAGTTAACGGCGGCGAGGTAAGCTGTACCTCTACTGCGGACAGCGCAATATGGATAAAAGGCGATATTCTGATCAAGGGTGGCGCTAAAGTAACCACTGACGGTAAATTCCCGATGGGCGGTAACGGTACTTTTACCGTAGAAGAAGCAGAGATTGATGCAAAGAATACGAATGTGAACAATATCCCTGCAATTTTTGATGAATGTGTGCCTGCGATTGCCGATGGCTATCATCTGAACTATGCAAAAGCCGTAGACTCGGAAGGAACAGAAATTGACCTGCTTTCCAGCGGAACCCAATATTTTGCACTTTATAAGAATGTTCATTTTATCACAAAGGCTGTCTATCCGGTTTCTTTCGTTGTAACGCCGGACAGTCTGACCAATGTTGTTATTAAAGTGAATGGTCAGGAAGTTACCGGCTCTGTCAGTTTGGAAGCAGGAACTTACCCTGTTGAGGTAACAGCCGATAACTGCAAAGCATACACCGGCAATATAACGATCACCGCCGATGCGGCAACGCATACGCAGACCATTGCAATGACTTATTTACCTGCCGACTACACTAAGGTCGACGAAGCCATTGCCAAGGCAAATGCACTGAACAAGGATAACTACAAGGACTTCACCGGCGTGGAAGCTGCCGTCAATGCTGTTGTCCGAGACAAAAACATTACTGAGCAGAGCGAGGTAGATGCAATGGCAAAGGCTATCGAAGATGCCATTGCTGCTCTTGAGAAAAAACCTGCCAGTACCAAACCGGG
>UMEH01017737.1_pt1 | contig 13323 bp, 12 predicted proteins | sample 1964681 | NCBI WGS metagenome assembly UMEH01 (sample SAMEA4836013, study PRJEB28245) | human gut metagenome | biome: gut microbiome; material: fecal sample | place: Denmark | collected 2008
TACAGGATTTTATTAACAATACACCCAATATAGAATTGGTTTTAGCTTCAGATGAATCAACAGCATCATTTGATGATGAGTTTAATAATAAACTTAAAGCTCAAGGTATTAATGGAGTAGTTTCTACTCTTGCTAGTTATTCTAATTGGCAAGGTTCAGTATTATTTGATAATACAGCAATAAGTACTGCTTCATCTCCTCTTGTAATTATAAATGAAGGTGATAATGGTGGTAAATCAAGTGCTGCTACTTGGGTTGAAGCTTATGAAGCTTTAAAGGGTTATTCAGATGGCTACCAATTAATAGCTTCCCATATTCATCAAAATGATATGGTAAAAGCTAAATCCTCCGGACCTGGAGTAGACCCAGACCCCAATGGTTGGAAATCTGCCTATGTAGAAATTGCAAAAGATGTAGTTGCAAATTTTGAAACTGTATTATATGTAGAGGTTCCCAAATATGATTCAGAAGGAAAAGTACAAACCCCTGATGGTATCATAAATCAATTAGAAACTCTAGTACCACAGATTGGGTATGCTAAAAATATTGCATATTTTGCTGGTGGTATTAAATATTATGATGCAAATGGGGCTTTACAAAGTTGTGACCTTCTTGGTTCAGTAATTGGTTTGGGTGATGCTTCTGCTTCTCAATATGGTCCTTGGTATTCATTCTCTGGTATGAATAGGGGGGTAATTGCTTCTGCATTGGGTCCCGTAACTGAAAATTTGGGTGGACCTAGTAAAATAGAAGAACTCCAAAAATTAGCAGAATGGTATTGCAATCTTTTTGTAATAAAAGATACTAGAACCCAAGGAAAAAGAACTATGCTTTGGCATGGGTTTACTTCTAATCCCAAATCAGATTCAGAAAAATTCCTTTCAATTGTAAGATTGAATCTTTATCTAAAAAAGAATCTAAGACCTATTCTTGAAAGTTATTTGGAAGAACCCAATACTTGGTCTACTTGGCAAAGTATCTATTATGAAGCCAAGAAAATTCTTGATGACTTAATTGGTACTGCTATTACCGAATATACCTGGATGGGTGACCAAGATGCTCAATCATATGATGATTTGGTAGTAAATAATGAAGCTGATGTAAGACAGGGAAAATATCATATTATATTGAAATATAAAGAGATTGTTCCCTTGCAAGAAGTAACCATGGATATTGTAATTGATTCTGTATCAAAAGATGTAAACATATCAGCAGAGTAAATTTATTAAAGATATAAGATTATGCCAGCTCAAGTAAAAAATCCAAGAAAGAAATTTTTATGGTCCATAGAATTTCCTTCACATCCAATAAATGCTTATCTTTTTCAGAATGTAACTTTACCTGAGATTACAATAGAAGAAGTAGAGCATGGGGATGTAAACCGTTCAGTTAAAACTGGTGGTAGAGTTTCAGTAGGTACCATGACTGCTCAGAAACTTGAAACTACTTCTGGTTCTGATACCTGGTTCTGGGATTGGTTATTCTCAGTTCAGGATATGATTAATGGTGGTGGTTTAACTCCTAGCCAATATTGGCAAACCGTAATTGTAAAAGAATTAGCAGAAGATGGAGTATCAGTTCTAAATAAATGGGTATTAACTGAAGTATGGCCCACTAGAGTAAATGGGCAAGAATTAGACCGTATGAGTTCTGATAATTCAATTGAAGAAATAGAGTTCTCAGTAGGTACTTGTGATAAATTATAATATTGCTTTTATGAAAAAAGGGAGGGCTCATATATTATTGGGTTCTCCCTTTGTTTTTTTTATAACCATTTAAACTCAACACAACATGGAAAAAGAAGAATTAACAGGTTACAATGTAACATTTACAGCACCCTCTGGATATGAATATACCATTAGGGAACAAAATGGAGCAGATGATGATATTTTATCAAACCCATCAGAAGCTTCAACATTAATAAATATTTCAAGATTTATAGCTGGTATAGTAATTGATACCAACTCTACAACTAATAGAAAATTAACAGTAGAACAAGCTCATATGATGCCCTCATTAGATAGATATGCAATCCTAATAAAATCCAGGATTTTATCTAATGGGGAAGACTTAGAGTTTGAATATGATTGGGGTCCTGATGGGGGTGGAAAAAGTACTTATTGCCAACCATTGGATGAATACCTATTTGATTATTCAAAGGAAATTGATGATGATACTTTGGCTAGTAAACCAAATGCTATAAAACCATATCCTTTAAAAGATAAAACTAAAGATATAGCTTTTTCATTATCATCTGGTAAAGAGGTTAAATTTGATTTATTAACCGGAGCTAGTGAATCTTATTTAGTTAATTTACCATTAGAACAAAGAACCCAAAATAAAGCTCTAGTAGCAAGGAATTTGTGCCTATTAGTAGATGGAAAATGGGAAAAAGTATCTTCTTTCCATTTATTCTCAATGAAGGATATGAGAGAGATAAGAACTAATGTAAAAGCTATAGACCCTGAATTCTCAGGGATTTGTACTCTAATGAATCCTCATAATGGTATGTCAGCTGATATTAATATCATGGCTATCAAGGATTTTTTCTATCCGGGGGAGATTTAGAGAGAGATTTCTTTTACCTACATCAAGCAAAAATAAGAATCAGTTTTACTGAATTATTATATTTACCAATCAGACGTCGATTAAAATTATTAAAATTGGCGTCTGATTATTTTGGTTCTCTAAATAAAAAATAACCCCCAATATCATGGCTTATGTCACCAGTGGAAGTCTAAGAGGTAATTCCTTGGAAATAGGTATTGCTCTAGTACTTCAAGATAGATTCTCCAATCAAGCTAAAGATGCTTCTGCTGCAATTAGAAGACTTCATAATGAAGCTAAGGAAGCAGTAACAGCAAATCTTCAAACTGCAGATAGTATTCTTGGTAATGTATATAATGGTTTTTTAAATGTTGCTACTGGAATAACTAATACAGTATTACAAGGTGCTGAATTTATTGATACCATGACCACTGTATCAGCTATTACTGGTTCTACCAGGGAGCAATTACAAATGCTATCGGAAACTGCTCAATCCTTGGGTCTTGAAACCATGTTTGGTTCCCGAGATATTGCTTCTGGTATGAAATATCTAGCAATGGCTGGTAATACAGTTGAACAGGTTAATGATATGATTAAGGGTGCAGCTTATGTAGCCAATGCTACTGGTATGGGACTTGGTGGTAAAGGTGGAGCTGCAGACTTAATTACCAATGTTATGAAGACCTTTAAAATTGTAGGTGATGGTGCTTCAGAATTAGTTGGAGACCAGTTAACCAAAGCAACACTTTCTGCAAATATATCCATGACAGATTTAGCAGAATCCATTAAATATTCTGCAGCTGATATGGTTATGTTAAAGAAGGAACTTCCAGAAGTAGCTGCAATGATTGGTACTCTTGGTAATGCTGGTATACAAGGTTCAATGGCTGGTACTTCATTAGGTAACATGGCAAGATACCTTATAAAAGCCTTTAACCCAAAAACCGATGCCTATTCATTCTTACAAAGAATGGGATTATCTCAACAGGATTTTGTGGATGCCCAAGGAGACCTTATAGACTTTGGTGACATCATGGAAAAAATAAGCAAAGGGGTTGAAAATTTACCATCAATTGATAGAGGTAAAGCTATTGGTGCTATATTTGGTGTCAGAGGTCAAAGAGCAGCAAATGCTATTATGAATGACCTAGAAGGATATAGGAATCTATTAGACCAAATCCAGAATAATTCAGCAGGATTTGCAAAATCTATTGTTGATAAAAGAATGAATACTCTAGCTGGTTCTATAGATAAGGTATCATCTGCATGGGAGAATTTAAAGGTGGCATTTACAGAACAAATTGGTCCAGCGTTAATGCCAATATTAAATACCATATCCCAAATTATAGAAGCAGTAAGGGAATTTGTAACCACCCCAGTTGGGGCTTTTGCTTCCCAAGTATTTGTATTATCCACATTTATTGGATTAGTTGGAACCAAGGTACTTCAACTAATTACCAAATGGAGGTTATTAAGGAGTGATACCCAGATTGGATTCACTAATATGTTCAGGTTAATCAGGGGTGGTTGGCAAGGAGCTACCCTTGATTTACAGAATTATATGAGATTACAAGGGTTATTAAATGCTCAAACTACTTATGGGTTACCATATTATGCTTCTATGGCTAAACATCTTGGGACTCCAGTTGGTGGTGTAGTATATGACCAAAGAACTAAGAGATGGAGGTCTCATGACCAATCAGTTACTGGGTTAGGTAAAGGAACTTTTATGAAAGAAAGGGATGCTATTAGATATACAGAAACCCATGGTACTGGTAAACAAGTTGTTGCTGGATTTTTTGGTAATAATCCAAATACTAAATCTACATGGTGGACAAAAATTCTAGGCATAGGTTCAAAATTATTTAGTGGATTAAGTTTAGTTAGTCTTGGTCTTACTTTAATAATGCCATTAATAAAAATGGCTGCTAATGCTCTAGACAAAAACACCAAACAAATAGAGAAGAACACTTTTTCAGTAAATACATTAGCTGGTAAATTCCTAACAGAGGAAGAAAGAAAAAAAGCTGGTAAAAATCTTGATTTACCTCAAGAAGTAAAAGCTTTAAATACAACCTTGGGGGCTTTACAAAATTACTTAAAAAATAATAATGCTGTACCAGTTATAAATATTACTGTTGACCAAAGTGGTAATATCCTTAAAAAAGAGATAACCAAATCCAATCAATCAGATATCCAAACACTTGGTGCTAAAAATTAATTGATATGGCTAGTCTAGTACATAATATAGTTGATTCAGCAAGAAATAAATTATCTGCCAAAATAGATAATACTATTGCTGGTATTACAAATAATGGTTTAGGCCCAATAGATAACAAAGCTCTTAGAGCTACATTACTTATTAATAGGGCAAACCCTAAGCTCCCAAAGATAAATTTTCTAGAATATGAATTTGGTGGGGTAATAAGGGATATAAAAAATACCTTTGGTATAGGTTTACAAACAGCTAGGCCAACTTCATCAACTAGTAAAAATGGAGAAACTATTTTTAGAAGAGCAACCACCCCAAATAAAAATTCATTAGTAAATACTTCATTCAAATTAGAAAATAGTAAATCCAATCCAGGTATCTCCACTTTATCACTAAATCAGGGTATAAGAAAACTTCAAAGAGAAACCTTAATACCTAAAAACAATATTATTATTATAAATGATAATGTAAGCCCCCCAATATCTATTGTTATTCAAAATAGACCCAATGAAGTAAATATAAACCCCCAAACAAATTGGGTATCAATAATGTCAATGGGTAGAAATAACCCATTCATGATGTATACTGGTGGAGAAGATACCATATCATTTGATATATCCTGGTATTCTAATGACCCTATGAATAGAGAGGATGTTTTAACCAAATGTAGATTATTAGAATCATGGTCAAAAGCAAATGGGTATAACCAGGCCCCACCTGTTCTTAGAATTTCATGGGGTACTTCTGGTATATTTGATAATGATTTATTTATTCTTTATTCTGCAAGCTACAAATTAAATAATTTTCAGGATAGGTATAGTGGTAGTTCAATTGATACTGATGAATTTTCAAGAAGTGTAACTAGAACAATAAATCTTGGTTTATTGCCAAGTATAGCAACTCAATCTTTGGTATTTAAAAAAGTAACTGGTAAGAACCTTACCCATAATGATATTTGTTCACCAGAGAAATTACAAAAATTAAGACCATCAGAAGTAATGGGAGTTCAAACAACCATCTCCAATAATATAACTACTTTTGATAGTATTCCAAAAACTACTATACCAACCGAATTAAAACCATTTTAATTTATGGGAAAATCTTTTAACCCCTATGGGGAGGGGTACTTATTAAAATACCCCAATGGTGATATATCATTGGAAAGACCAAGATTAAATTATTCCCAATTTAGTAAAATCCATACTGTAAAAGAAGGAGAAACTATACAAAATATAGCTTTTCAATATTATGGTGATTCTGGATATTGGGTTTATATATGTGATATAAATAATATATTTAACCCCTTTACTGAATTGGAAGAGGGTATGGAACTTATAATACCAGGAATATAATGGAAGATAGTAGTCAAGTATTGGAGCATGGTACTGGTACTCCATATGTAGCTATCTTTAATAATCTTAAAGAAGTTATAATAGAACCTAAAAGTGGTTTACCATTAGGTACCTTTATTACCAATTTTCAATATGATTATTTAGAAGAGGGTCCCGATGAAGGTAGTTTTATTATTGATTGTGATAATCCAGATGTAATGGATATACCAGCTTTGGGTTATGAGATGACAATATATCTACAATGGGGTTATATATTTTCAAAAAATACCCATTTTTGTGGACCACTCAGAAAGGTAATTATTACTAATACAACAGTAAATTTTAGTGAACGTGGTGTAAGAGCTACAGTGGAATTTTCTGATGCTACCATTCTATTAAAAAATCAACAGGCAGAGTATTATAATAATCAATCATTAAATGGTTGGTATGATTATTATATGGATATTTGTAACAATAATCCAACTGGCCTTGCCATAATAGATTACCGTGAAATACCTATCCAACATCATTATATTGGTCAAGAATACAGGGGTGAAACTCCATTAAATAAATTGTTTACTGGTGATAAGGTCAATGATTACTTTGTAATACAAAATAATGGTTTTTGGGACCAATTTGGACTTCCAATAGCAGAGATATTACCACAAAATGCTTCAATGAAAGTTGAAAATGCTACTGGATATACCTTATTTGATATGCCAGCTAACCCAGATTCCAATGAGTTAAAGAAAAACTGGGAAAAATTAAAAACATATCTAGAGAAAGAACCAGATTTATATAAACAAATTGTAATAGAAAGAAAGGTAGCAAATATTTCAGCTTTTATTGGTACCCCAAAAAATAAGTACGGTCAATTTAAACAATTTACTAAATCATTACCCTCTGAAGACCCAATGTATATGGATGGTAGAGATGGTAAGTTAACTATTCACAATAGGCAATATGATAGACCTATAACTAAAACATATACATATTTTGGTGGAAATGGTGAATTATTAAGTTTTGAAGTAGAATCTAAGACAAATAGAACTTCAACTTCAGTAGCTCAAAGTTCAGATATAACCCCAGATAAAAATATGGATAATGTAACTGTACAAGCCCATGAAATAACCGATGAAACTAAGGGGGAAGAGGGGAAAATAATTTTATATCAAGGTGAAGAAGAATCATGGTTTAAGAAATTATTAAATCTTTTATATTATGGTACCAGTTCTTCTATGTTTGAGGTTTTTTCTGGTAGAAGAAAATTGGGTAAAGCAGAATCTAAATATGGTGGTACAAGTAGTATAGAACATACTCAACAATATTGGAACAATAATATATCTCAATCCAATTTATACTATGCTAATCAGTATTATGGGGAAGCTATAAACCCTTTATTAAGTAATAATAATCTTAATGATTATAAATCATTTGATTCAACAGAGGATGCTATTCAATATTATAACAGTAATCCAGGTATAACTTCTGAAGAGTTAGAAAACTATATTAAAGAAACCCAAAGGGTTTATAATAGTAGGGATAAATTTTACCAAGGTGCTAAAAATCTTACAGACCAAGAACTTGGTGATATATTACACAATCTTGATAAATTCCCACCTTTTAAATTTAAAAGAAAATTTTTGCTTAGATTATATATAGACCCACGTAATCCAAACCCACAAGCTTTAGAGATTGTAAATAATAAGACCTTTGGTATGTCTTTTTTGGATTATTTAAATACCAGAGGAGATATGACTGTAATATCTGTTAATAATGCTACTGATGGAGAAATAAAATATTACACATATAATACTGTTAGGTTAGTAGAACAAGAATTTACTATTGATGGGATTAAAGCTTTAACCTCAGAGGTAAAATTAAACTCCAAATTCAGTATGGGTAATGATGTTATAAATTCAGTGATAAATAGGGTTGAAGCAACTGCTAGAGTAGTTGGAGACCCAATTATTGAATCATCAATGAATATAAATATATTGAATGTTTCAAAAAGATTTTCTGGGGTTTGGTATACCAAAAAAGTTAGTCATAATATAAATCCACAATCTGGTTATATTTGTGATATAGAATTTGTTCGTAAAGATAAAACCATAAGTAAAACAGTAATTAAAGCTTCTACTGCAACTAATAATTTAGTTGAAAAATTAAGACAAAATGTTAGAGAAGCAGAAAAAGCTGGTAAAAACCCAGGCACTGCTAGGTCAAAATTGGAAATTTTACTAGAAAATGTTAGAGAAGCTAACCCATTAGGTAGTATTGTAGCTACACCAGGTGAAAATAGTAATGAATATAAGATATATAATGTTGAACATCCCAATGGGTATGTTGATAACCTAGATTTTTTATCTACTAAAATAGATGTTAATAAATTAAATGAAGAGGAGATGTAATGGATAATAGTAATTTAGGATTAATAATTCAAGAAAATGGCTTAGAGTATTTAGGTAGATATTATTCAACTTATAGAGCTATTGTTATTAATAACAATGATGAGTTGAATATGAATAGAGTTCATGTATACATACCATCAGTACAAAATGGTATTAAGATATGGGCCTTACCTAAATCCACCACTATTGGGGGTTGTTTTCATGGATTAAAGTTAACTACCCCATTAGTTGGAGAAGTTGTATATATAGAATTTGAGGGTGGTGACCCATTAAGACCACTATGGTCTTATCATGGTTGGGCAACTGGAGAAACCCCAGATGATTTAAAAGATAATAACTCAATAGGGTTGGTTACCCCAGAGGGTAACAAGATATTCATAAAAGATATTGATGGGGAGCTTTATATACAGACTAACTCCAAAGTAAATATATCAATACTAGAAGGACCAAGTCTTAAAATGACACAAAAAGGTTTTACATTTAATTTTGGTGATGATTTTAGTTTAAAGAAAACATTAACCCAAATATTGGATGCTATACTTCAGTTAACAGTAACTACTGGGGTTGGTCCTTCTGGTACTCCAATAAATGCACAAACTTTTACTGATATTAAAAATTCACTTGATAATTATTTAGAGGAATAGAAATTATGTTAGTAAAACAAACAATTAAATCAGAAATAAAATCTGCTTTTACAGAAGTAATGAATCAAGCAGATGATGATAGGGATGGAGCATTAGATAAAGTATCAGATAAATTGGCAGATGCCATTATTAATGCTATTAAAAGTGCTACCATTACATATACTACTGGTCTAGTAACTTCAATGGGTCCAGTAACTGGTACATTTGGTAATACAATATCTTAATAATTTAATATTATGAATCTAGAACAACTCAACTATATAGGAACTGGCCCATATTTCCCAATAAAATTAACCACAGTGTTAGATGAAAATGGGAACCCAGAACAAGTTGTACAACCAGATGGTACAATTGTAAATAAAATCTCTTGGAGAAACCTAAAAGGAGATATTAATCTTATAAAACAGAACCTTACTTCTCTTTTCACATATCAATTAGGTCAAAGGATAAGGCAAGAATATTTTGGGTCTAGAGTGTGGGAGTGTATTGAAGAACCAAATACTCAAGCCTTATCCTTCATGATAAAAACCTTTGTGAAAAATTCCATAGTTTCCTGGGAACCAAGGATAACAGCCTTAGATGTTCAATCAGAAAGAGTATATGATAAAATCCATATACAAATTAGGTTTGCAATCCAAAATCAAACCTCAATAAGTGAATTAAATTTTGAATATAATCCATCAAATAATACCATCAATGTCAACTAGTAATAATTGGTTAAATCCCTATCAAAGGTCTTTTAATGATATTAAGGCTAAATTAATATCCGAATTAAGATTACAAATCCCAGAAATAACTGATTATAGCGAAGGGAATATATTTGTAATCATAATATCCATTTTTGCAGCTATTGCAGAAGTAATTCATTATTATATTGATAATATGGCAAGAGAAGCATTTCTTCCAACTGCTAGAAGATATTCTTCTTTATATAAACATGCCAAACTAGTAGATTATCATATTAAATCCGCAATTCCAGCTACAGTAGATGTTGTTCTATATAAGAATGATGATACTCCAATTGGTCAGGATATAACAATTCCATTAAATATTGAATTTACATCTTCAGATGGTAAAACCTGGATATCCACAAAAACTGTTATTTGGTATAAAGACTCCTATTATGTAACTGTACCATTAGTACAACAAAAATCAGTTGGGGTACCAGATAGAATCCAATTAGGAAATATATTATCACCAGATTCCATAATATATATAACTGATATACCCTCAGACCAAAAATATGTAGAAGGTTCAATGAATCTGTATATCAATGATGAACCTTGGATTTTGGTAGATACCTTTGCTTATTCTTCATCAAGGGATAAAGTATATAAAGTAGAAATAGATGAACAAACCAGACCATATATAAAATTTGGTGATGGTCAATTTGGTATGAAACCAGAATATAATGCAACCATAGAAGCTTCCTATTCATTAACCTATGGTTCAGCTGGTAATATAGCTACCAATAATTTTACTACTGTACCACAAAATATTCAAGTTATAGACAATAAGATTACAATTAATAATGTAATCCCAGCTACTGGTGGTTCTGACTATGAAACTTTTAATATGTTAAAAAATCATATCCCTTTATCAATAAAAACCCTTGGAGTAGCAATTACTAAAGAAGATTTTGAAGCTATTGCCAAAATGGTTGGTGGGGTAGATAAAGCTTATGCAAATTATGTTTGCGGAAGATATGTAGAAATTTATATAACCCCAGATGGTGGAGGGGAAGCTTCTAGTGCATTATTAGATTCTGTTGAAAAAACAATATCCAAAAGTAAAGTAATTACTACTAGCATAGAAGTATTATCTACCCATAAATCCCAAGTATTTTTGGATATAACCATAACTGGGAAAAAATCCTTTAAATCTAATGATATTTCAAATCAAGTAAAGAAAGCTTTAACTACAGCTTATGATTACAATAATTCAGATATAAACAAACCAGTAAGATTATCAGATATATATGCTTTAATTGATAATCAAAGTATGGTTGATTATCTTACATTGAATAGATTATATCAACTACCATATCCAATTCCTCAAAAAAATACGAGTTTACCATTAAATATTTCATATTTTGTTCAAAACATAAATCCAGTTACTACTGGTGAAGAATATATAGTTATAGTAAATGCATTTTTTGCTAATAAATATTATGATGTTTTAATACAAAAATTCTATGGGGAAGGTTCAGATAATAGAATATTAGGTAATGGTTCTTATGGGGAGGTGATAAATGTATTAGATTTAGAAACCCAAACAAAAATAATATTTCAAATTACTATAAATAAACCATCAGAAAATCTGGATTATGGTGAAAATGATAAATATGAATTAACATTATTACCTATGAATCAGGATTTATATCCATTATCCTATCAAATTCCAATCATAGAAAATCAAAATATAACCTTATCAATAAATGAAGTCATTTAAGAGTTTTAAACAATGGGTATTTCCTAATTTATTCCCAGCTTATTATAAGGATTATGATACTTATAAAGATAAGAATGGGAAAGGTATTCTGGAAAGATTCATAGAAGTATGTTCAAATTATCTAGATACTGATATTATACCAGATATAGATAATTTTATGGATATATTAGATGTGGATGTTACCCCTGATATATTTCTGAATTATTTTTGGGAATATTTTGATTATATACCCTATGCTTATGGGGTATTAGTAAAAGGTACACCTTTTACTAAAGAAAATGTAGCTAGTTGGTTAAATACTCCAGATGGATTTCCAAAAGCAGATACTAGAAGTATTTTAAAATATGCAGTATCTTTATATAAAATAAGGTGCACTCAGGATTTTTATACAATACTTGGTAGATTTTATGGAGTAAGATTTGAATTAGAAGAAATTCTATTCGAGGACGGATATAGTAATAAACCAAGTAATAATCCTGGTATTAACTATAGACTTATAGGCGCTGTATTCGAGGACGTAGTAAGTACTTATAGTGGAGAAGAAAATGAATACTATGGTGATTGGAAAGGATTATATCCGTATGGTGATTGTACATCATGTACTACTATAAAAGCCAATATCTATATTCCAAAAGGTATGTATGATGCTATTCAGGATAATATAGATAATGTAAAAAATGCTTTTGTCAATTTACTCAATAAATACATACCAGTAAATGTAAAACCATTCACGAAAGATACCATAGAATTAATTTCAGAAATACCTACAATTATACCAATAGAAATAGAACCTCAACAAAATTGACCCAATTATGTTATCCATCCTACTTCAAACTGAAAACCTTAACAATTTAACTGAATCAGTTAATAAAGTTACTGATTCCTCTATTAGAATTGCCCAAGCTGCAAATGATTTTGGTGCATTAAGAGTAGCCTTTGGTGTATTTATGATTTTTATAATCATAATTGTAATATTGTTTATATGGCAAATATTTGTATTATCTGGCAAATTAAATACCATATATGGAGCAGCTGTCAAAACTACTGAATATTTTGAAACTTCTGCAAAAGGGGATATTGGTCCTTCACAAGCTCAAGTAATAGTGAGAAGAAATTTTAATAGTTTAAGTCAAGCAATTAAATATTACATTCTTAGAATAAGGCTAGAAAACCATATAGACGATAAAAATAAAATAAAAGTAAAAATAGATATGTTAGTTAGAAATGAATTTTCAGAACTAACTACATATCTATCAAACTTTAAGTGTAATGAAAAGGTTTTAAGTTTTATAGTAGAAGATGATGATATTCAAATGGTTGAAGATTTTATTTTTGAACAGGTATATATACCAAAAAATGATTTTACCATATCCAATATGGACCAATCAACCTCTATATTTATAAATGGTCTAAAGCTTTCATATATTAAGAAAATACCACAATGAGAAAATTGATAGTTATATTAGACCCAGCACATGGGTCAGATGTAAAAGGTAAACGTTCACCAGATGGTACCCATTTAGAATATATATGGAGTAGAGAAATATGCAAAAAACTAAAAGATAGGCTTATCCTAAATGATTTTAGGGTTAAATATACAAATGAAACAGAAAATGAAATAGGCTTATCAAAGAGAAAAGAAATTGCAAATAATATAAAATCAAGTCCTGGTGAATATAAATTTCTAGTAAGTTTGCATAATAATGCTGCTGGGGATGGTACCCAAT
>UMEH01009426.1_pt1 | contig 13278 bp, 14 predicted proteins | sample 1964681 | NCBI WGS metagenome assembly UMEH01 (sample SAMEA4836013, study PRJEB28245) | human gut metagenome | biome: gut microbiome; material: fecal sample | place: Denmark | collected 2008
CGAAACCGTAACGCCCTGTGAAGAAAATGGCGGCCAGTCCTCTTCTCTTACTTTCTACGGTTCTTCCTTTATTGCCGATGCAACCGGTGAACTCGTAGCATCTGCCGGAAGAGATACCGAGGAAATCCTGTACGCCTCCTTCGATCTGGATGCCCTGCGCGAAGAACGTTTTTCCTGGGGGCTTTTCCGTGACCGGCGGCCGGAAACTTATCGTATCATGACGAAACAGTAAAGCTCTGTCTCTTCCTGTTGTAACTCTTCCTACAGCGGTGCGCTGCATCACATATTCTAACTACAAAGGAGAACCGCTATGCAATATGGAATTTTATGTCTGCTGCCGCCTGCGGCGATGCTGATTTTTGCATTAAAAACGAAAAAATCTTTCGAAGCTCTGATTTTCGGAACCCTGGTTGCCTATCTCATCATGTATAAAACGGCTTTTATCGGACCCTGGTGTGATCTGCTGCTTTCGGAGATCAGCAACGCAGATAACCAGTATATTCTTCTTCTCTGCGGACTGTTCGGAGGCTTCATCTTCCTGCTCCGCGAGGCAAAAGGAACACTTGGTTTTTCCAACCTGTTAAGCCGCTTCTGTAAAAATGAACGGATCACCATGATGATGTCGGTATTTCTCGGAATCATTATTTTTGTCGATGATTATCTCAACATCATGACCGTTGGAACCTGTATGAAGGATGTCTGTGATAAACGAAAAGTCCCACGCCAGGCCCTTGCCTATATCATTGACTCAACCGGTGCACCTGTCTGTGCACTGATTCCCTTTTCCACCTGGGTAGTTTTTTATTCCGGTGTTTTTATTCAGGAACCGGGCATTCTCAATATGGGCTTTTCCACCGGTATGAGTGTTTACTTAAAAGTGCTTCCTTATATGTTTTATCCCATGGCTGCACTTCTGGTTGTCATTCTGTTTGCCTGCAAACTGATGCCAAAGCTCGGAAAAATGAAAGATGCCTATACCGATCTGGAAAAGAAAGAGCAGACACCGGAGCATCCAAAAATGCACAATGCCCCTTCCGTTGACATTGCCATGGCCGGAATGAGCGTTGATTACCCGCCCGAAAATACCAATGCCGGAAATATACTGGATTTTCTGATCCCCATCGGAATTCTGATCGGTGTGACAGTAGCCACACAGGATATGATGCAGGCGATTATTCTTGCTCTTGCTTCCTGTATGATTCTTTATCTTCCGCGGAAAAAAATGACCTTTACGCGGTACGTGGAACTGTTCTTTGCCGGCTTTGCAGATATTCTTCCGGTTCTCGCCATTCTTCTTGCATCCTTTATGATCAAGACTGCCTGCGGCGAAATGGGACTCTCGGAATACGTCATCAACCTGTGTGTTCCGTATATGAATGCCAAAACACTGGCAGCTATTATTTTTGTTGTCATTGCAGTTCTGACCTTTGTCACCAGCTCTTTCTGGGGAATTGAGGCCGTAGCCGTTTCCATCGTTGTTCCGCTTGCCATCGCCCTTGATGCTAATGTACTTCTGGCACTTGGCGCTGTCGTATCCGGCGGTGTTTTCGGAAGCCATGCATGCTTCTATTCCGACGCAACGGTTCTTTCCTCCGCGACCTGCGAGATTGACAATATGTCACATGCCGTGTCGCAGTTTCCTTACGTCCTGATCAGTGCTGCTCTCGCCGTATCGGGATTCTTAATCTGCGGAATTTTTGCTCTTTAAAGACACACAGGAAATTTCAACGAAGTTTCCTGTAAATTAAAAAAGCCTCCGACGATAGGATTTTTCTGAATTCGTCGAAGGCTTTTTTTGTTTTTTTATTCTTTTACACTCAACCGCACCAGCGCACGCTGCAGCTTGGCTTCGGCAATACGGTATTCTTTGTCCGTCAGACCGCCGTTTGCCAGCGCCTGCTCGGCCCTGTGTTTGGCAGCCTCGGCGCGCTCTGCATCAATATCCTCTTCCCACTCCCAGGTCGTTGCCAGGACACGGCAGACCCCGTTCATCATGGAAAGCATTCCGCCGATGCAGGCGGCATTTCTTCTCGTTCCGTCCTCCAGCACAATATGCGCCTCGCCCATACCGAGTGCAGTGCAGTAATTGCAGTGCCCAGGCAGAATTGCCAGGTCGCCGCTGATGGTTCTGCAGACAACGCGCGCTACGTCACCCTCATAGAGAAGTCCGTCCGGCGTGCCGACACGTAAAGGAAATGTACTCATACGTCATTCCTCCTTTACTGATTCAGTGCTTTTGCTTTTTCAAATACCTCGTCGATGGTACCTGCAAACAGGAAGCAGCTCTCCGGAAGATCGTCGCACTCGCCGTCGAGGATCATGCGGAATCCGCGCAGGGTTTCTTTTAACGGCACGTATTTTCCTTCCATACCGGTAAACTGCTCCGCTACCGAGAAGCTCTGGGACAGGAAACGCTGTACCTTACGGGCACGGCTGACCGTCAGCTTATCCTCCTCGGACAGCTCGTCCATACCCATGATGGCGATGATATCCTGCAGCTCTTTGTATCTCTGCAGCACCTGCTGTACGGCACGTGCTACCTCATAGTGCTCATGGCCTACGATTTCCGGTGTCAGGATACGGCTGGTAGAATCGAGCGGATCAACAGCCGGGTAAATACCCTGGCTGGAGATTTCACGTGAAAGTACCGTCGTGGCATCCAGATGGGTAAACGTTGTTGCCGGAGCCGGGTCGGTCAGGTCATCGGCCGGCACGTAAACAGCCTGTACCGATGTGATGGATCCCTTTCTTGTGGAAGTAATACGCTCCTGCAGTGCGCCCATCTCGGTTGCCAGCGTCGGCTGGTATCCTACTGCGGACGGCATACGGCCAAGCAGAGCCGAAACCTCGGAACCTGCCTGCGTAAATCGGAAAATATTATCGATGAACAGCAGCACATCCTGATTTTTCACATCACGGAAATATTCTGCCATGGTAAGGCCGGAAAGTCCGACACGCATACGCGCTCCCGGCGGCTCGTTCATCTGTCCATAGACCAGTGCTGTTTTGTCGATAACACCGCTCTCTTTCATCTCGTTGTAAAGGTCATTTCCTTCACGGGTACGCTCTCCGACACCGGTGAAAACGGAAAGTCCGCCGTGTGCCGTTGCCACGTTGTGGATCAGCTCCATGATAAGGACTGTTTTTCCAACGCCGGCACCACCGAACAGACCGATTTTTCCGCCCTTGGCATACGGGCAGATCAGGTCAACGACCTTGATTCCGGTTTCGAGGATCTCCGTTGCCGGAACCTGTTCCTCATAGGACGGCGGATCGCGGTGGATCGGCCATTTTTCTGCTGTTTCCGGTGCCGGCTTATTGTCTACGGTCTCACCGAGCAGGTTGAACACGCGGCCTAAGCACTCCTCTCCGACCGGAACGGCGATCGGGCCGCCCGTGTCGACTGCTTTTGTTCCGCGGACAAGTCCGTCTGTGGACTTCATGGCAATGCAGCGGACCATGTTGTCGCCCGTCTGCTGCGCCACTTCCACAACCAGCTTCTCGCCGTGGTTGTCTATCTCGATGGCATTCAGAAGTGCCGGCAGCTCTCCTTCCGGAAAACGGATGTCTAGAACAGGACCCGTTACCTGCACAACCTCGCCAATGTGTTTTTCACTCATTTAACGACTTCTCCTCACTTTTCTTGTTTCCACTCTTACACGCCTTCCGCACCGCCGACGATCTCCGTGATCTCCTGCGTAATGCTTGCCTGACGGGCACGGTTGTAATACAGATTGAGCTGTTCAATCATCTCCTCTGCATTTCCCGTTGCCGCCTCCATTGCGGTACGGCGTGCCGCAAGCTCACTTGCCACACTCTCACAGATACCGCCGTAGATCAGGCCGCCTAAGTATTCCGGCACAATCGCTTCAAATACCTCGACACCGTTTGGCTCATACAGGATCAGATTCCGGATTTTTTTCGCTTCCGGATCCTCTCCGTCCTCTTTTGCAATGTCAATCAGAGGCAGGATCGGCACGGAAACCGGCATCTGCGACAGCATCGACACGAATTTTGTGTAACAAAGCTCCACATGTCCGAAGGTCCCTTTCCGGAACTCACGGCACAGTGCGCGCGCGATCTCAAAGCTGTCTGCCACAGAAAGATTTGCGATCTCGGCAAAGCTGTCCGTCAGGATTTCCAGCTTCCGGGATTTTGCATACTCCACTGCCTTTTTGCCGACCGGAACCACACAGATCTCTTTTCCTTTGGCATCTGCCTCAAAGCATCGGAACAGATTCGCGTTGTATCCGCCCGCAAGGCCGCGGTCTCCGGCAACCAGCACGTAGCAGCATTTCTCGTTTTTTGCCTCTTTTGCATAAATGGAATAAAATTCCGTGTTTCCTTTTGCAATATCCTGCAAAGTGCGGTACAGCTCCTGAAAATACGGACGGCAGGTATCAGCCCGCTCCTTCGCTTTTCGCAGCTTGGAGGACGCTACAAGTTCCATCGCCTTGGTAATCTGCATCGTGCTTTCGACACTTTTGATCCGCAGCTTTACGGCTTTCATGTTTGCAGCCATAGGCTCCTCCTTCTTTCCTTATTTTGCAGGTCTTGTATTGATAAAGTTTTCGGTGTACGATTCGAGCGCACTTTTCAGCTTCTCTTCGGTATCTGCCTCGAGTTTTCCGGTTGCGGAAATCTCCTGCATCACGGCAGCACCCTCGGCATCGGTATCAAGCCAGGTATACAGTCCGTCCTCATAGGCGCGGACATCCTCAGCTGCAACCTTTGACAGAATTCCTTTCGTTACCGCATAAAGAATGGCCACCTGTTTTTCTACCGGAACCGGTGCATTCTGGTTCTGTTTTAATACTTCCACGATACGCACACCCTGCTCCAGACGCGCCTTTGTATCGGCATCCAGATCGGATCCGAACTGTGCAAAACTTGCCAGCTCGCGGTACTGGGAATAGATCAGTTTCAAAGTTCCGGCTACCTTCTTCATCGCCTTAATCTGCGCATTTCCACCGACACGGGATACGGATACGCCAGGGTTTACCGCCGGCATAACGCCCGAGTGGAACAGCTCTGTCTCAAGGAAAATCTGTCCGTCTGTGATGGAGATGACGTTCGTCGGAATATAGGCGGAAATATCGCCTGCCTGGGTCTCAATGATCGGCAGGGCGGTCATGGATCCGCCGCCGTGTTCATCGTCCAGCTTTGCGGCACGCTCCAGAAGTCTGGAATGGAGATAGAAAACATCTCCCGGATAAGCCTCACGTCCCGGTGGACGGCGGATCAGCAATGAGAGTGCACGGTATGCAACCGCGTGCTTACTTAAGTCATCATAAATGATCAGCACATCTTTTCCCTGATACATAAAGTACTCGCCCATGGCACAGCCGGAATACGGTACGATATACTGCAGCGGGCTCGCTTCGGATGCCGTCGCTGCCACGACGATGGTGTACGCCATTGCGCCGTTCTTCTCAAGATTTTCTACTAAGGACGCTACTGTCGAACGTTTCTGTCCGATGGCAACGTAGATACAGATCACATCCTTGCCTTTCTGGTTCAGAATGGTATCGGTTGCGATCGTTGTCTTTCCGGTCTGACGGTCTCCGATGATCAGCTCTCGCTGACCTCTTCCAATCGGAACCATGGAATCGATCGCTTTAATACCGGTCTGCAGCGGCTGATTAACACCTTTTCTCTCACAGATGCCCGGTGCCGGGCTTTCAATCGGACGGTACTCTGCTGCCGTAATCGGGCCTGCGCCGTCGATTGGCTGGCCGAGCGCGTTGACAACGCGTCCGATCATACCTTCTCCGACCGGAACCGAAACGACCTTTCCCGTTCTTTTTACAAGCTGTCCCTCGCTGATGTTCTCGCCGGAACCGAATAAAACGACAGATACGCTGTTTTCCTCGAGGTTCTGTGCCATTCCATAGCTTCCATCCTCAAACTCCAGCAGCTCGCCTGCCATACAGTTCGAAAGACCGCTGGCTCTCGCGATTCCGTCTCCGACCATCAGAACGGTGCCTGTCTCATCCTGCCGGATCGCATTTTCATAATATTTGATCTGGCTGCGGATGACCTTGGATATTTCTTCTGGTTTCAGTTGCATGTTTTCCTCCTACACCACTGTATCGCTGATTCTTCTGGAAAGCTCGGCCAAACGTCCCTTTACGGTTCCGTCAAACAGCTTTCCGTCGAGCTCCACGCGGACACCCGCCAGAACGGACGGATCGGTTTTCAGTTCCATCACGACCGTTTTTCCGCTCATTGTTTCCAGTTTTTTCTTCAGAAGCTCTTCCTGTTCCTTCGACAGGGATGCTGCGCTCGTCACAACTGCCTCAGCAATATTGTGGGCTGCGTAGTATCTGCGCTGGAATGCTTCCTGGCATCCGCCGAATTCACGGAGAAGATTTTTTTCACACAGCAGTTTGATAAAATTGACCAAATACGGTTCCGCCTGGCTGCCAAATGCCGCGTCGATCAGCCCGATCCGCTCTTTTCGCGGAATCGAAGGCTCCGATAAAAGGCGCGGATACTCCGAGTTTTCCCGGAACAGAGCTCGGATCTCCTTCATCTCGGAAAGGATTTCCTCTTCGAGATGCTCCTCTGCGGCCAGCTCATACAGGCTCCCACCGTATACTCTGGCAGTTTCTGTCATGATGCTTCACCTACATTCGATATAAATTCATCTATCAGCTTCTCATGGTCTTTTTCATTAATCTCACGTTCAATGACCTTTCCGGCAATATCCATGGCAATGCCGCCGATCTCGCCTTTGACTTCATTGACCGCTTTCTTTTTCTCCTGGGCAATCTCTTTTTCTGCCTTGTTTTTCAGGGCAGCCGCCTGTTCGGAAGCCTCTTTTACGATTTTCTCGCTCTGCAGCGTTGCTGTCTTTCTGGCGCTTTCGAGAATCTCGTTGGCCTTTGCCTTGGCCTCCTGCATATTCTGCTCATATTCCTCTTTGATGGCGTTGGCTTCTTTTTTTGCCGCCTCTGCGTCTGTGATCTCCGCATCGGCTGCCGCACGCCGTTTTTCCAGCATCTCATTGATCGGTTTGAAAAGGAACCGTTTGATCAGATACATCTGGATGAAGAGGTTGCAGATCTGCGCGATAAAAGTCCAGGGGACAATTCCTACCAGTTCCTGAACCTGCATAGTTTCTTTCCTCCTAGCAATCATTTACTCCTTGCAACTATTTCAGGAAGTTCATGAACATTCCCGGTGCTACGAAGATCAGAAGCAGGCCGGTTACGAAACCGTAAATACCTGTGGTCTCTGCGATCGCACAGCCAAGAAGCATGGTGCTTGTTACATCGCCTTTGCATTCCGGCTGACGTCCGATTGCCTCAAGTGCCTTTGCTACGGCGTTACCTTCACCGATACCAGGTCCGATACCTGCGATCAGGGAGCATCCTGCGCCGATTGCGCATCCTGCGAGAGCGATACCTTTTGCTAAAATCTGAAAATCCATCTTGTTTTCCTCCTGTATTTTCTTTTTGTAAACCTCATTTTTTAATCTCTTTAGCCTTCCTCTGCTGCATTCGCAATGTACATGACAGTCAGCATACAGAAAATAAAGGCCTGCATCACGCCGGAGAACCAGTCAAAGTAAACCGACAGAACCGCCGGAACACCGACGTCCAGAATCGGGATCTGTGAAAGGGTTCTTCCGAGCACGCCGGGAAGCAGTCCCAGCAGCTTTCCGCTTGCCAGTGCCAGCGATCCGTAGATCAGGGCATTGATGACAACGCCGGAAAGGATGTTTCCAAAGTGACGGCACGCCATACTGATCGGCGTTGCGAGCTCCGACAAAACATTAAACGGTGTCATAACCGCAATCGGAGTCGTAAAGCCTTTCAGATATCCGCCAAAACCATTCGTTTTGATCTTCTGTGTTGTGATCATGATAAAGACCACAACAGCCCAGGCCGCCTCTGTGGAAAGATCCGCTGTCGGACTTCGAAGTCCGATCAGGCTGATCAGGTTTGAGACAACGCTGGTCGCGAAAAGCGCCGACACAAAAGGAATCAGATAGCGGAATTTTTCTCCCATGTTGCCGATGACAAATTTGTTTGCGGTTTCCACAATCATTTCTGCCACCGCCTGGCGTTTGGAGATGTTCCGCACCTTCAAATCTCTTGTGAGCCAGATGCAAAGTCCGGTAATGAGTGCCATTACAATCCAGCTTACCACCAGCGTTTCGCTGATCTGAATTTTCCCGAACAGCGGGAAATCGATAGGGATCGTAAAAAAGACTTTTGCACCGGAGATATCAACCTCCATTCTCTTTTCTCACCTCCTCTGTATGAGATAAAATAAAAAATTTGAACCTTTTGTCAAAGCGGATCTTCACAATCCGCTTCGCTGCTTGCTCATAACCGAATCGCTGCTTCGCTGTTTCGGTTTCAAAACGCCGTCCCGTCTTTGCGGCTTTCGCCAAAGATCAGGTTCAGCGCTTTATGCTGTTTTTTATGCCCTTCAGCTTGATGGCCGTTCCCGGAATTAAAAGCGGCAGGATTCCTGCGGCAAACTGAAAGCATGGAAGCACAATCGCCAGAATTGCCCAGAGCATCTGCATCAGGTTTCTCTGCGAATAGCTTGCCTGCATCCGCCGTTTTGCTCCCGCCTCGTCTGTCTCGGACACTGCTTTTTGTACTGCCATGCCCATCAGGAAAAAGTTCAGCACCGCAACGGCACCGCCTCCGATTCCCCCGAGGATCACCCGATAGTCAAATGGGATTTTTTCCGGCCAGATCAGGTGCAGGATCAGAAACCCGACCCACATCACAACCACGCCGACAACAGTATAGATGGCAACATTTTTCGTCTCCTTTTTTACGGCCGGCTGGACCTTGTCTCCGAAATTGCTCATATCGCCTTGTTTCCTTTCTAAGGGATTTTCCCCTTAAAATCAGTCTGAAATCTTTTCTCTGCCACTTGATCTTCGTCAACTGTGAAAACTTTTTCAGACACGTTCTAAATATGTCGGTTGAAAGACACCCGCTTTTTCTTCTTTTTTCCGTCCGGCTCCGTCTCGATACGTTTCTGATGCCGCAGAACGCTCTGCCCGAATTTCCAGGCTGTCACGGCACCGCCTCCGATCCCAAAGAAAAAGCCGAGCAGATAAATCCATGTTCCAACCGAAAAGCGGTCGCAAAGCCACCAGCAAAGTGCCAGACAAAGAAAAAGAGGCGTCACAAGGGACAGTCCGAATTGTGTCAACATTGTGAGATTGGTAATCATCCCCGTCCACTTCTTCATATCCTGTCCCTTTCTGCCGCCTCTTTTTTGTCAGACTTTCGGGTCTGTGTTCTGTCTTCCATTTTTGTAACCGCTTAGTCAGATTGTACCATAAACGTTTTCATAAGACAAATGAATTTGTATATTTTCCAAATTATTTGTTTTTATTTACATTCTTTTCATAATAATTGGAACAATTTTCTCATTTTGTCCCATTGCAAAATTGCAGCGTTCACCTCGCTTCTTATTTTTTGAAAAAAACTGCGGTTTTATTCCACACATACTGCTGTTTTTTCTTTCCAACCGGAAAGCTGATAGCTTACCTCATAGTGTCCCGGCTCCAGCAGGTATCTGCCGTTTTCTTCTGATCCGAGCACTTCTGCAACCGCTTCTTTTTCACTTTTGGCAACCATTGGAAGTATGGCCTCTGCGGTACAGTCGAACGGAACATCCATGGTGATGGTCACGTGCTCTTTGTCGGAAAGCTCCCAGCGAATGCCGTACGTTCCCGATGCAGAATCATATTTTGCCTCTGCATACCGCAGATGCCAGTTCAGCGTCGGTGCAAACTGTACAGTTTTGACACCCGGATGGGAATCCATCGTGTTAATGCCGGCGACGTGGCGGAACATCCATTCCTGGATGGAGCCGTAAGCATAATGGTTCATACTGTTCATGCTGATGCCGGAAATCGTGCCGTCTGCAAGAAGGGAATTCCATCGCTCCCAGACAGTAGTTGCACCAAGCTTAACCTCATAAAGCCATCCCGGAAATTCCTCGTTCAGCAGCAGTTCGTAGGCAAGATCATTCATGCCGTTGTCGGTGAGCACATTGTTCAGCAATGGTGTTCCGACAAATCCCGTCTTCAGTTTGTGGTTACTCTGCTCAAACAGCTTCAGAAGCTGCCGTTTTGTCAGCTCTTCGTTCTTTGACAGATGGTATTTCAGCGTCAGCAGCAGCGCCGTCTGTGTTTTGATGCAGCAGCGGCCTGTTGCGCTGTAATATTCTTCCTGTACCACGGCAAACTGCTCCTCGGACAGCTTCTGATACTTCTCCTGCTCCTCGCGGTATCCCAGCACACCGGCCGCTTTTGCCACGATTCCTGCGCTGATCGCATAATACAGGTTTGCAATAAACTCCTCGTCCGTTGCACCCATGACCTGCTCCGCTCCCTGTACCGGATTGTCCAGTGCCAGCCAGTCGCCGAAGTGGAAAATATCCCGCCAGCCGTGGTTATCCCCATCCACTTTCGTGATGTAATCCACCCACGATTTCATGCTCACAAACTGATCTTCCAGAATGCTCTTATCCCCGTAAAACAGATACAGATTCCACGGAATGATGCACGCCGCATCGCCCCAGACACATGCCGCGTCTTCCACGCCGCACGACGGCACCACATGCGGAACCTTTCCACCAAGCACGCTCTGCTCTTTTGCCATGTCGTACAGGTATTTTGCATAGAATGCATACGTATCTTCGAGATACATTGCCGTCGGCGAGAACACCTGTGCATCACCCGTCCATCCCATGCGCTCATCACGCTGCGGGCAGTCGGTCGGAACATCCACAAAATTGCACTTTAAGCCCCAGCGCACATTGCTGATGAGCTGATTGACCAAATCACTTCCTGTTTTCATCCAGCCTGTCGCTGTGATGTTGCTGTAATAAGAAAGACCCGTGAAATCCTCTTTTTTCAGATCCGGAATGCCTTCGATCTTCACGTAACGGTAGCCGTAGAACGTAAAATGCGGCACAAGATCCATTTCGGTTCCATCGGAAATATAGATGTATTCGGATTTTGCACTCCGCAGATTGTCATTGTAGAAATTGCCGCGCTGCAAAATCTCACCTGTCTGAACATGAACTTTGGTTCCTGCCGGTACGTTGACATGCAGCTTGAAAATTCCCGTAAACTCCTGCCCCATATCGAAGACCAGCTCGCCGGCCGGAGTATGAAGCAGTTCTTTAGGTTCAAACGTCTCATGAATCGTCACCGGAAGGCTCATGCGTTCCGTCAGTTCTCCTTTTGGTGCCTCACAAAAAACCGCCTTCTCCAATGGCAGTTCCGACAGCGTGTCGTCCCGGTGCTCACCGTCGTAAAGATTCGAGAATGCAATTTTACTGCGCCGCACCTGCCACGATTCATCCGTGCCAATCACCTCTTCCGAACCGTCCGCATACGTCAGATGCAGCTCCGCAATCAGCTTCCACTCATTGCCGTAAAATCCCTTGTCCTCAAACGCACTGAATCCAAACCGCGCCTTGTACCAGCCGTTTCCAAGCAGCACACGGAGCATTCCCTGTTTTGAAACCTCCTCTGTCACATCATACGTCTGATACTGTACCCATTCATTGTAATCATTGCTGTACGGCGTCAGGTACTCATCCCCGACACGCTTCTCATCCACATACACCTCATACAGTCCAAGTCCGCAGACATACAGCCTGGCCTTCGCTACCTCTTTTGCCGGAACAATTTCTTTTTCAAAATATGGATGACGGTTCTCCTTACTGTCACAGGAAATCCATTTTCCTGTCCATGCTTCATTCCGTTTTCCGGTCTCAAAAAACTGTACCTCACTCACCGCCGTCTCCCCGGCATCACTGCCCGCTTCCACGTTCCAGTAATACCGCGTTCTCGGCTCCAGATCCAGCTTCACCGGATAGAAAAGACTGCTCGCCTTATCATCCTCTCCGGAATCAAACAGCAGATGCTCCATCGCTGCATCCGATGCTACACGGATTCTCGCATAGCTCTGTTTTTTTCCTTCCGCGTCTTTCACTTTCCAGGAAAAGACCGTTCTCTCCATTCGGAACCCCATTGGATTTTCCAGATGATTCACCTGTGCGTGATAAATTTTCATTTCAATATCCTCCTCCATCTTATTTTTGAAAATTCCCCCATTTTTTCTCATTTTATCATGATCCCTTTCGAGAAAAAAGGTTCTGTTTTGCAGGAAAAAACATCTTTATTTGCACCATTTCCTGCCCACCAGACATCTCCCCGGATTGCCAGAAAGTATGGGACATTTTCCCTTTTTCGGGCTACACCGAAACTAATAAGAGCCTGTGCTGTGCTTTCCTTTCCCCTCCGCCGCAGTGCGATCCTGCCCGGAGGGCTTTTGACTTTACAGGAAAATTCAACGAAGTTTCCTGTAAAGTCAAAAAATGCCGGATTCTTTGAACCGCCCCAAGAAATCAGATTTTTTAGATCTAACTCTTTAGGACGGTTCATCCGACATTTTTCCGGAATTTTCCGGCTCTATCTTCAGTTTCTATCTTCAGTTCAGCAATTCATCCGCCAGCGTTCTCTTCGGCACATAGTGCACATCGCTCTCATCCCGGTAATAATTCGTATTCCCATCCTCCGGCACATCCACCAGATGAATCTCCTCCGCCGGTTTTCCAAACGCCACAATCAAAAGCGGCCGGATCTCCTCAGGCAGTCCAAGTACCTCCATTACCTCGCCCGCCTGAAAATTCCCGATCATACAACCGCCAAGCCCCTGCTCCACCGCCGCAAGCAGCATCGTCTGCGCTACAATTCCGACATCCTTCTGATACCGGTTCAGATTCTCATCAATCCCCTTATCCTGACAGATCACAACAAAGCCCGTCGGCCGTTTTCCCGGATGCGGCAGTACCATCTCCGGCAGCGCCCGCGCCCACTTTGTCAGTCCCTGCACCTTCTCCACTTCTTCCGGCTCCCACGCCAGAAAATACTTCAACGGCTGCTTATTCACACTCGAAGGACAAAGCCGCGCGCAATCCACAAACCCTTCCAACGTCTCCCGCGAAATCCTCACCGACTCATCAAAACCACGATAACTCCTGTTCTTCAACACCAGATCCCTTAACATGTCCCATATCCTCCTGTCTCAAATTTACTTTCTACCACCCACTCTACCACACCTCCCCACCCCCCCGCAATCACCTTTTTCATTTTCCCTCTTGACATACTTTGATATTCAAAGTATTATATATCTAGTTTTAAAAACCACATGCTAAAGTATTTTACATCACATATTTATTCTATTTATTCGTCACCAATAACCAGATCCAATGGCTGCC
>UMEH01061609.1_pt1 | contig 13271 bp, 9 predicted proteins | sample 1964681 | NCBI WGS metagenome assembly UMEH01 (sample SAMEA4836013, study PRJEB28245) | human gut metagenome | biome: gut microbiome; material: fecal sample | place: Denmark | collected 2008
CATTCACAGTGACAAAGAACATGGATTTCACAAAGTCTTATGGGATAGTGAGATCATTGATGATCATGCAGTGAAGTTTACTTATGTAAGTCCAGATGGGGAACAAGGATTTCCGGGAACATTGGTAACAAATATCATTTATACGGTAACGGAAACAAATGGATTGATCGTTTCCTATCATGCAGTCAGCGATAAGAAAACGCTGATCAATCTGACAAATCATAATTACTTTAACTTGGGTGGACATGAAAGCGGAACGATCGAAAATACAAAAGTAAGGATTTATGCAGATGAATTTACACCGATCAATGAAGATACGATCCCAACAGGAGAAATCAGAAAAGTAGAACATACACCGATGGATTTCCGTGAATGGAAAAAGATCAAGAATGATTTATATGACGAAGATGAACAACTAGAAAAAGGCAAAGGATATGATCATAATTTTGTAATTCGGAATAAAGATTGTGGTTTCCGAAAAATGGCGGAAGCATTGGACGAAGAACAGGGTATTAAAATGGAAGTTTATTCAGATCTTCCAGGATTACAGTTTTACACTGGAAATACAATGAAATCAACAAAAGGGAAAGGGGGAGTGATTTATGGAAAAGGATGTGGATTTTGCATGGAACCACATTATTTCCCAAACAGTATTAACACAAAAGAGTTTGATGCACCAGTATTTGACGCAGGAGAAGTGTATCAGACAGTAACCATGTATCAATTTGTCACAAAGGAGGATTAAAATGGCAAAGAAAAAGAAAAGTTCCGCATTTGCGGTAGTACAACAGATCGGAAAATCATTTTTCCTTCCAGTATCTGTGTTACCAATTGCAGGTATCTTACTAGGACTGGGATCTTCATTTACTAATGCTGATACGATCGCAGCGTATCATTTACAAGGAATCATGGGAGAGGGAACTATTCTGAATGCGCTTTTAACGATCATGTCACAGGTCGGTAATACAATCTTTGGAAATTTACCATTGATCTTTGCATTAGCAGTAGCATTAGGAATGGCAAAAAATGAAAAAGCAGTCGCAGTACTTTCTGCAGGTATTTCATTCTTTGTAATGAATTCAACAATTAATGCGATGTTAAAATTATCAGGAAAGATTTTAGCGGACGGAACATATGCAAAGAGTGTCTTAAACGGACAGATCACGAGTGTCTGTGGTATTGATTCTCTTCAGATGGGAGTATTTGCTGGAGTTATCGTAGGACTTGTAACAGCAGCATTACATAATCGCTTTTATAAACAGCAATTACCAGCAGCATTAGCATTTTTCTCAGGAGTACGTTTTGTGCCAATTATTAGTGTAATCGCACATATCGGTGTAGGTATTATCTGCTTCTTTGTATGGCCAACGATTCAGAGTGGAATCTTTGCACTTGGTAATCTGGTTATGCATTCTGGATATTTTGGAACAGCAATCTTTGGATTCTTAGAGAGAGCATTAATTCCATTCGGATTACATCATGTATTTTATTTACCATTCTGGCAGACATCTCTTGGAGGAACAATGGAAGTTGCTGGAAAGATGGTAGAAGGTGCACAGAATATCTTCTTTGCACAGCTGGCAGACCCAAATACAAAACATTTTGCAGTAGAAGCATGTAGATTCATGACAGGAAAATATTCTTTCATGATGGCGGGACTTCCTGGAGCAGCTTATGCAATGTATCGTTGTGCAAAACCAGAAAAAAGAAAAATTGTTGGAGGATTACTATTCTCAGCAGCATTAACATCATTCCTTACAGGAATTACAGAACCGATTGAATTTACATTCTTATTTATTGCACCAGGATTATTTATCTTACATTGTGGATTAGCAGGTTTGTCATTTGCATTAATGCATATCTTAAAGATCTGTATCGGAACAACATTCTCTTGTGGATTGATCGACTTTATGTTATACGGTGTATTACAGGGACAGACAAAGAGTAACTGGATGATGATCCTTCCAGTATTTGCAGTTTATGCAGTATTATATTACTTTGTGTTCAAATTTGTCATTGAGAAATTTGATCTTCCAACACCAGGTAGAGATGATGACGAAGAAGAGGTAAAATTATATACAAAAGCTGATTACCAGGCAAAAAAAGGTGCAGCAAATGAAGATACAGACGCACCAGAGGATCCAATTTCCTTTATGATCTTAAAAGGACTTGGTGGAATCAAAAATATTGAAGATATTGACTGCTGTGCTACAAGACTTCGTATCACAGTAACAGATGAAACTAAGGTGACAGATCAGTACTTAAAACAATCTGGTTCCAAAGGAATCATCAAAAAAGGAACAGGAATTCAGATTATTTATGGACCACAGGTATCTGTGATCAAGAGTAATTTTGAAGAATATGTGGAATATTATGCACAGCATGGAACAGATCCTTCCAAAGAAGAAGAGGTAACACCCATAGTTTCCTCCAAAGAAGAAGAGAAAAAAGAAATCAGACATGGTAAATTAGTTGCGGTAGCAACAGGAAAAGTTTTTGCAATGACACAGGCAAAAGATGAGGCATTTGCAACTTGTGCTATGGGAGATGGTGTTGTAATCGAACCAGAAAAAGGTGTCGTTGTGGCACCAGCAGATGGAAAGATCACAGCATTAATGAAACCATCTTTACATGCGATTGGAATCGAGACAAAAGAAGGATTAAATCTTTTAATTCATATCGGAATTGATACAGTCAAATTAGATGGAAAAGGATTTAAGTCTTTTGTCAAGAGTGGACAAGAAGTAAAGGCAGGAGATAAGTTGGTAGAGTTTGATATCGATCTGATCAAGAAAGAAGGATGTAGCCCAGATGTTATGGTTGTTGTCTTAGAAGATTCTAATCTGCCAAAAGTAGCTTATAAAACTGGAGAAAAAACAGTTGCAGGAAAAACAGTCGTTGCGGAATTTTAGTAAAAAATGATTGACAACAAACTGTGAATAAGGTAAAATAATGACTGTTCTGAAAAGGAACAGTCATTATATGCGATAGTGGCGTAGTTGGTAACGCGCGACCTTGCCAAGGTCGAGACCGCGGGTTCGAGCCCCGTCTATCGCTTTCGGTTAAAAGTCTCGAAACCACGCATTTATGCGGGTTTCGGGATTTTTTCATTAAAGGAAGATAATATCAATGTGAGTAATGGTTATGGAAGAGGGGACAATTACAGACGCAATTCAGCATGCATTACAAAAAGTAGGAATTCCAAAAACATTTGCTGGAATAGGAGCAAGATTAATTGTATTTGTTTTGTTTTAGGTAGGTGAAATGAATTGAAAAATAAAAAAAATAATAGATATTTAATTATAGGAATTGGTTATCTTATTTTATTTTTTATTGTTCTAACTCCAGACATTAATAATGCAGTAGGAAGAGGAATACAAGCATTATTATTTTGTGTTTTAGGATATAGATGTGAGGAAAATATTAGAAGGTTTATAAAAAATAGATAATAAAAGGATTTTAATCAAGCAGAGAATTTATTTGAGATATTTTCTGCTTGATAACATACGATTGGATATGAAAAAATCATGATAAAAGAAAACAAGATAAAAAAATATGTAGTTGTAATTATATGTTTATTAGGTATGTTGATATTAAGTGGAAAGACAGAAAATGTATTTGCGAATGATAAAAAATCAAAAGATATGGAAAATAGCTTATTATCCTTCTATATAAAAGATGTATCAAATGTTGAAAGCATTAGATATATTCCATTGGATAAAAAAATCATAGGAAATAAAAGAATAACGGATAAATCAAATGTTGTAGATATTGGATTTGGAGAATATTATATTAAAGCTAAAGATGAAAAAAAGGAACTACAAGAACCAAGTTATTCATCTTGGTATGAGGCACCGAAAGGTGGCATGCAATTTCGTGAAAAATTATCAATAGAATACCAAGTAAATAAAGATTATAATAATAAAAATCTGAGGATTTTAAAAAAAGTTGTTGAAGAAAATATTCATCCCAAAAATAAAGTACTTATTTCTGCCTCACAATATGTCAATGTGAAAAATGGATATAAGAAAAATATCAAAGCATGTATTTTTTATCAAAGCTATAGTATTCAACTTTATGAAAAAGACTTATTTTTTGATGATAAAATTACAACAGGAAAAGTGAAAATACCAATAGGGATTGTCTTTATTGTTAGTAAGGATATGAAATAATGATATAAAAATATAAGGGGTAGAAGATAGAATTCTGCCCTTTATATTTTTATAGGCTCTCAGAATCATGAGCCTTCCGACTAAGATGCATTGGTCGGATGAACCTTGAAAAGTAAATATTATCCAGAACGGACATGAAAAGTAATAAAAGTAAAATAATAAGAAAGAAGGTATTCAGGCTTAGCATAGAAATTCTAAGTTTGGATGCCTTTTTCTGGTGATAGATACATAAAAATGTCAAAGTTCTGTGAACAATTCCATTTCTCACAAATTCATAACATTTTCCATCTATAATAAATCAAAAATCAGAGAAGTATGCAAAAAAGGAGGAATTCCACAATGCGGTTATTACTTGCAGAAGATGAAAGATCATTATCAAGAGCGTTAGTTACGAGGAAGTATTAAAAACCATCAGAGATAAGAAAAATCTGATTCCAATTCTGATGCTGACAGCGAAAGCAGAGATTGACGATAAAGTGGAAGGACTGGATCTTGGAGCGAATGATTATCTCACAAAACCATTTGCGGCAAAAGAATTGTTGGCAAGAATCCGTACCATGATCAGAACGCAGACAACACAAACAGAATCAATTTTGTATGTCGGAAATATCACATTAAACAGAGCGACTTTTGAACTGACATCACCAACAGGAAGTTTTCGTCTTGCGAATAAGGAATTTCAGATGATGGAGGTGTTTTTATGTAATCAGGGCCACAGTATCACGCACAAACGTCTGTTGGAAAAAATCTGGGGAGATGAAAAACAGGTACAGACGAACGTTGTATGGATGTACATTTCTTATCTTAGAAAGAAATTAGAAGCACTCCACGCAAATCTTCAGATTACAGAGGCAAGTCACGCAGAATATATTTTGGAGGTGGGAGGATGATCCGAAAACTTCGAATAAAATTTATAGCGATTTCCATGACATCAACGATCATTGTATTATTTCTGATTCTTGGATCGATCAATTTGCTGAATTACCGGGAGATGAGTCATAATGCAGATACGATCTTAGATTTCCTGAAAGAGAATGATGGAAAATTGCCAGAAAATCTCTATAAATCTCAACATAAAAAGACAAATGGAATATCACCAGAAACTTCCTTTGAGTCCCGCTATTTTTCTGTATTTTTGAGCAATAACGGACAGAGATGTGAAGCGGATACCGATAATATCTCAGCGATCGATGAAGAAACAGCGATCAAATATGCACAAAAAATCAATAGAAGTAACAAGAACTGTGAATTCATTTCAAAATACAGATATATGAAAGAAAATACTTCAAACGGAGTAAAAATATATTTTCTGGATTGTACAAAATCCATGATGTCATTTCAGACTTTTCTTGTCACTAGCTTTTTTGTCTCTATTTTTGGTGTTAGCACCGTTTTTATTTTGGTGGTGTTGCTTTCAAAACGGGCAATCGAGCCAGTGGCAGAAAGCTATGAAAAACAAAAACGCTTTATCACAGATGCAGGACATGAGATCAAGACACCGCTTACAATCATTGATGCAGATACATCGATCTTAGAGATGGAATACGGAGAGAATGAATGGCTTGATGATATTCAGGTACAGACAAAGCGGCTTGCAGGTCTTACAAATGATCTGATCTATTTGTCACGGATGGAAGAAAAACAGACAAAAACAACGATGATCGAATTCCCATTTTCGGAAGTAATATCAGAAGAAGCTCAGTCATTTCAAGGACTTGCCAAGGTCAAAGGAAAAAATTTTATGGTAGATATTGAACCGATGTTGTCACTTAAAGGAGATGAAAAAACAATCCGGCAGCTAATCTCCATTTTGCTGGACAACGCGGTCAAATATTGTACCGAGCAGGGACAGATCAGACTGACAGCTGCACATAAAGGGAAAAATATTATTTTATCTATATACAATACCTCACAGCCACTGACAAAAGAAAATATTGATCATTTATTTGACAGGTTTTACAGAACGGATGAATCAAGAAATTCCAAGACCGGCGGTTATGGCATTGGCTTATCGGTCGCAAAAGCTGTGGTTGAAGCACATCATGGGAAGATTATGGCATCAAGTGAAGATGGGAACTCTCTTTTGATCACGGTTATCTTAAAGATATGAAAAACAGGAGGATTTATGACATACGAAGAGTTTTATAAAGAACGGTATCCGGTTTTATTAAAAGCAGAAGAACAATTGAAGAATCTGATCACCCAGTTTGAAACAAACGAAAATAAGAAAAAGATCGCATACTGCAGCTCTAGAATCAAAAGTCCGGAAAGCATGAAGCAGAAACTCTTGAAAAAGGGGGAAGAACCAAATGCTGAAAATGCGGTTTCAAAAGTAAATGATGCAGTAGGAGTCCGTGTGATCACATCATTTGTAGATGATATTTACAAAGTATCAGATTGGATTACTTTACAGAATGATATAGAAGTGGTTAACATCAAAGATTACATTGCATATCCAAAGCCAAATGGATATCGAAGTTATCATATGATCATTCATCTGAATGACCTGAGCTTAAATGCAGAGATTCAGATCCGCACGATCGCGCTGGATTTCTGGGCAAATCTTGAACATCAGATGAAGTATAAGAAAAATATTAAGGACGAAATAATGATCCGCTCCGAATTAAAACGATGTGCGGACGAGATCGCATCGATTGACTTGTCCATGCAGACGATCAAAGATTTGATTCAAAACGATGAAAAATGTTGCAAATAGGTACATTTTTCATAAGAATTTATGAAAAAAATATTACGAAATGGTTTACATATGAAAAATGAGGTAGTAAACTAGAAGTAGTCGGTAAAAAATGGAACTAAAGGGAGGAAATATGAAGAGAAAGACTACTGGAATCCTCATTTCCTGTGTAGTAAGTATATGTTGTATGGTGGTCTTATCCATGAGTTCACATACACATGATGTATATGCTTCCTATTCAAGATATGTAACAGCCAATAACGTAGTGGTTCGTAAAAAAGCATCAAATAAGGGAAAGATCGTTGGATCATACAAGAAAGCAGCAAAGGTTCGCTGCTACAAGAAGAAAAGATCTTATACGAAGATCAAATATGGAAGATATTATCGATATATCGCAACAAGATATCTGTCAAAGAAGAAACCAGTTGTTGTAACAGCACAGAAAGCAGCGAATATAACAACAGATACATATACAAGATATGTAACGGCAAGTTCTTTGACGATCCGTAAGAAAGCGTCGACAAGTGCAGCAAAGGCAGGATCATACAAGAAAGGTACGCAGATCACCTGTTATGGAGAACGGTCTGGATGGACAACGGTAAGATATAGTGGAGTTTATTGTTATGTAAGTTCACAGTATCTATCTGAGTCAAAACCGGAAGAAGATACATGGGAAGTTTATGGAACGGCAACAGGACAAAGTGTTGTAGACTACGCAATGCAGTTTAGAGGCAATCCTTATGTATGGGGTGGAGAAAGCCTTACGAATGGAGTTGACTGTTCTGGATTCACGATGCAGGTATATAAACATTTTGGATATTCACTGCCACACAGTTCAACAGCACAGAGATATGAAGGAACAGCAGTATCATGGAATGAGAAGCAGCCAGGAGATCTGATCTGCTATCAGGTAGTGAACGGTGTAGGACATGTAGCGATCTATATTGGAGATAACCAGATCATTCATGCAGGAAGCAAAGACACTGGAATCAGTGTTCGGAATGCTGATTACAGAGCTGTATGGGGTGTCAGAAGAATCGTTCAGTAGGACAAGCATTTTAATTTAATATGAGATAAGAATAAAACAGCCGTATCGATCATGATACGGCTGTTTTTCTATACTTATAAAACGGCATATTTCAGGATGAATAATACTGCAAGTACGTACATTAAAGGAGTGATCTTCTTTGCTTTACCACAAACTACATTCAAGATCACATAAGAGATGATCCCGATAGAGATTCCCTCAGAGATACTGTAGAATAATGGCATTGCAATGATGCAAAGGTAAGCAGGTACGGCTTCTGTCATATTGTCATCTGTAAATTTGATATCAGAGATTGCTCCAAACATTAAGAACCCAACCATGATCAGCGCAGGGGCTGTCGCAAATGATGGGATTGCTGTAAAGAGCGGTGCAAATAATGTTGAGATCAGGAATAAGAATCCTGAAACAACAGCTGTTAAACCAGTACGTCCACCTGCAGCAACACCAGAAGAAGATTCAACGAATGTTGTAACAGTAGAAGTACCAAGAACCGCACCAGCTGTTGTAGCAACGGCGTCTGCCATTAATGCAGGTTTGATTCCAGGAAGTTTACCTTCCTCGTTAAGCATTCCGGCTTTTGTGCTGACACCGACTAAAGTTCCGAGTGTATCAAACAGATCGACAAATAAGAAAGATAATACAACGGTGATAAAATTAAAGATTCCGACTTTGCCCAAGTCATACTGGAAACATTTACCGAAAGTCTCTCCTAATTTTGAAAAATCTGTCATTGCAAATGTAGGGAACAGGCTGTAATAACCTGTTTTGAAATCAGGAACATAGATTCCTGTTACCTGGCAGAGCATTCCGATCACCCATGTAGCAAGGATTCCGATCAGGATAGATCCAGGTACTTTTTTAATGTAAAGAATGACTGTGATCAGTAATCCAACAACTGCAAGTAAAGAACAGATTCCAGCAGTATGGAAATCTTTTGTGAAGTTTGTGATAGATACCAATGTAGAGTCATTTCCAATAACAAGTTTTGCGTTCTGAAGACCAATAAAGGCAATAAAGATACCGATTCCGACAGAAACCCCCTTCTTAAGATTCAAAGGGATCGCATCAAAGATTGCTTCACGAACATTTGTCAAAGATAAGACGATGAAGATGATACCTTCAACGAATACAGCAAGTAAAGCAACTTGCCAGTGATAACCCATCAGACCAACAACGGTATAGGTAAGATAAACATTTAATCCCATACCAGCGGAAAGTACGAATGGAAGGTTCGCAGTAAGTCCCATACATAAAGTTCCGATAAAGGAAGCGATACATGTAGCTAGTAAGACAGCAGTAGGGTCCATACCAGCTGCAGAAAGCACACTTGGGTTTATCGCAAGGATGTAAGCCATTGTCATAAATGTAGTAATACCAGCAATGACTTCAGTTTTTACGGAGGTATGATTCTCCTTTAATTTAAATAAGTTTTCCAACATAGTTTTTTTCCGTATGTAAAAACATACGTTCCTTTCTTTCTTTATTGAAAATCTATAAAAAAGTAACAAACATCATTATATTATAGGCAAAAATGAAAAGCAAGGCGGGAAAATCTGACAAAAATAAAAGGAAACCATCTGGGGTGTGATGGTTTCCTTTTTGAAAAGAGAGGATTAAAAATATATATGAAAAAACTATACCTGTAGGATGTTTCCTGAAATTCTTTTATTGTCTTATCTTTTAGGTCTTTCCTTGAGGTATGGTTATAGTATAATCATTTCCATTTCGAGATTCAATATACAGAATATAAACAAATATAAACGATTTATAAATTGTCATTAAGAAATTCTTATGAATTGGTAAGAAAATCCAAAGTTAACATAGTTAAAAAAACTTCACAAAATGATTCCGATTTCACTGATTTTCTTATATAATAATAATAAAGTCTAAAGGAGGAATTATTTTTATGCCAAAAAGAACAGATATTAACAAAGTGTTGATCATTGGCTCTGGTCCGATCATCATCGGTCAGGCATGCGAATTCGACTATTCGGGGACACAGGCGTGTAAGGCGCTTCGTAAACTTGGATATGAGATCGTATTGGTCAACTCCAATCCAGCAACGATTATGACAGATCCAGAGACAGCTGACGAAACTTACATTGAACCGCTGAACGCAGAACGTTTAGAGGAAATCATTGCAAAGGAACGTCCAGATGCTTTACTTCCAAACTTAGGTGGGCAGTCCGGATTAAATTTATGCGAAGAGTTATATAAAAAGGGTATTTTAGATAAGTATAATGTCAAAGTAATTGGTGTACAGGTAGATAGTATTGAACGTGGAGAAGACCGTATCGAGTTTAAGAAGACAATGGACGAACTTGGAATCGAGATGGCTCGAAGCGAGGTTGCTTACAGCGTAGAAGATGGGTTGAAGATCGCTGATAAGCTTGGTTATCCAGTGGTACTTCGTCCAGCTTACACAATGGGTGGAGCCGGTGGAGGACTGGTATATAACAAAGAAGAATTGAAGACCGTTATGGCAAGAGGACTTCAGGCAAGTTTAGTTGGACAGGTACTTGTAGAAGAATCCATTCTTGGATGGGAAGAATTAGAATTAGAAGTTGTCCGTGATGCAGAAGGAAATATGATCACAGTCTGCTTCATTGAGAATATCGATCCATTAGGAGTGCATACAGGAGACTCCTTCTGTTCCGCACCGATGCTCACGATCTCTGAAGAATGTCAGCAGAGATTACAGGAACAGGCATACAAGATTGTAGATTCTGTACAGGTGATCGGTGGAACAAACGTACAGTTTGCTCATGATCCAGTGACAGACCGTATTATTGTTATCGAGATCAATCCAAGAACATCAAGATCCTCAGCATTAGCATCCAAAGCGACAGGATTCCCGATCGCTTTAGTTTCTGCAATGCTTGCAGCAGGTTTAACATTAAAAGATATTCCATGTGGAAAATACGGAACATTAGATAAATATGTACCAGACGGTGACTATGTCGTTATCAAGTTTGCACGTTGGGCATTTGAGAAATTCAAAGGTGTCGAAGACAAACTTGGAACACAGATGCGTGCTGTTGGTGAAGTTATGAGTATCGGTAAGACATACAAAGAAGCATTCCAGAAAGCGATCCGAAGCTTAGAGACAGGACGCTACGGACTTGGACATGCGAACAACTTTGATACTTTAACAAAAGAAGAATTATTAAAGAAATTAGTGACACCATCAAGCGAACGTCATTTCATCATGTACGAAGCATTAAGAAAAGGTGCAACTGTCGATGAGATCTTTGAACTGACAAAAGTAAAAACATACTTTATCGAGCAGATGAAAGAGTTAGTTGAAGAAGAAGAAAAGCTTCTTGCATGCAAAGGAAACATGCCATCTGATGAAATGTTAACATCAGCGAAGAAAGATGGTTTCTCTGACAAATATTTAAGTCAGTTATTAGAGATTCCAGAAGAAGATATCAGAAATAAACGTATTTCAATCGGTGTCGAAGAAGCATGGGAAGGGGTTCATGTAAGCGGAACGCCAGACAGTGCATATTATTATTCAACATACAATGCAAAAGACAAGAACCCAGTATCTACAGATAAACAAAAGATCATGATTTTAGGTGGAGGTCCAAACCGTATCGGACAGGGTATCGAATTTGACTACTGCTGTGTACATGCATCTCAGGCACTGAAGAAAATGGGATTCGAGACGATCATCGTAAACTGCAACCCAGAGACAGTATCTACAGATTACGATACATCCGATAAATTATATTTCGAACCATTAACAGTGGAAGATGTATTAAGTATTTATAATAAAGAAAAACCATTAGGAGTGATCGCTCAGTTTGGTGGACAGACACCACTGAATATTGCTGCCGAACTTGAGAAAAATGGGGTGAAGATTCTTGGAACATCTCCATCTGTCATTGACCTTGCAGAAGACCGTGATCTGTTCCGTGAAATGATGGATAAATTAGAGATTCCAATGCCAGAATCAGGAATGGCAACAACGGTAGAAGAAGCATTAGAGATCGCAGGAAAGATCGGATATCCAGTGATGGTAAGACCTTCCTACGTTCTTGGTGGACGTGGAATGGAAGTTGTCTATGATGACGAAAGCATGGCAGGATATATGAAAGCAGCCGTTGGTGTAACACCAGACCGCCCAATCCTGATCGACCGTTTCTTAAATCATGCGATGGAATGTGAAGCAGATGCGATCAGTGACGGAACACACGCATTTGTACCAGCAGTGATGGAACATATTGAACTTGCAGGAGTTCATTCAGGAGACTCCGCTTGTATTCTTCCATCTGTTCATATTTCAGAAGAAAACCTGGAAACGATCAAAGAATACACAAGAAAGATCGCAGAAGAAATGCATGTCAAAGGACTAATGAATATGCAGTATGCGATCGAGGATGATAAAGTTTATGTATTAGAAGCAAACCCACGTGCATCTCGTACAGTACCTTTGGTATCCAAAGTATGTAACGTGAGAATGGTTCCACTGGCAACACAGATCATCACATCTGAATTAACAGGAAAACCATCACCAGTACCAGAATTAAAAGAACAGGCAATTCCATATTATGGAGTCAAAGAAGCAGCCTTCCCATTCAATATGTTCCAAGAAGTAGACCCAGTTCTAGGACCAGAAATGCGTTCTACAGGAGAAGTTCTTGGATTATCCAAATCCTATGGAGAAGCTTTCTACAAAGCACAGGAAGGTGTTGGAGCGAAACTTCCATTAGGAGGAACGGTACTGATTTCTGTAAATCGCAAGGATAAAGAAGAAGTTGTAGAAGTAGCAAAAGCATTCGCAGATAACGGATTCAAGATCCTTGCAACAGAAAACACATGTAAACTGATCAAAGAAGCTGGAATTGAAGCTGAGAAAGTCAATAAATTAAGCGAAGGAAGACCAAACATCCTTGACCTTATCACAAATGGTAATATCGATATTATTGTAAACTCTCCAGTCGGAAAAGACAGCGTGAACGATGATAGTTACCTAAGAAAAGGTGCAATCAAAGCGAAGATTCCATATTATACAACGATCGCAGCAGCCAAAGCAGCAGCTGAAGGAATCGCTTATGTAAAAGCACATCAGGATCAAAATGAAGAAGTGAATTCATTACAGGGATTACATGCACAGATTTCTAATAAGTTGTAATTTGTAAGTTGGACAACTGTAGATTTCGAGTATATGATAAAAAATAAATAAACGATTGGAAGAGCAGCTAGAGAATTTTACTCACGTTTTTTACAGATCGCTGATCCGCCGGCTTTCCTTGTGCAACTCGCCTTCAAGGGTGTTTAAATCAGAACTCTTTGAGGCTCAGACAGCACACCAAGCCGGCTGCGAATCCGCAAAAAACGTGGCAAAATT
>UMEH01035541.1_pt1 | contig 13160 bp, 9 predicted proteins | sample 1964681 | NCBI WGS metagenome assembly UMEH01 (sample SAMEA4836013, study PRJEB28245) | human gut metagenome | biome: gut microbiome; material: fecal sample | place: Denmark | collected 2008
CGCTAACAAATTCTCGCAAAATTTGAAACGGTACGAAGATGGTAGCAGTAGCACCCCACCATTTGATATATACCTACCTTATATTTATAAGGCTTTTAGATATTGTCAAAATTGGTGTGGGTTGCTATTGTTTTATCCGTACCAAAGGCAATGCGAGAAGCCAGTTAGCGAGATAAAGCAAATAGTGTTCCCACATCTTTTTTATTTAGGCTTACCGCAGGGAACAAGTGAGCATATAAATTATCACTATGAAATGTCCTCAATGTGGAAGTGAATGGTATTCTTCCAAAGAAGTAGATAAATGCCCATTTTGTAGCTATGTCTTTCTTGAAAAGGAAAGTGTTGATTTTGATTTTCTTTATGAACAAATAAGAGTAGATACAGAGGGATTTAAAAAGAATCTATTCAAGAGTGGTGGTTTAACTGTAAAGTTGGTTACATACCATTCACAAACAGTATGTTGGGATGAATTAAGTAGTAATACACGAATTGATTGGAGTGAAGACTTCATAGAAAAATTTCAATTTAAATTGAATTGGAATAATTTATCGCGGAATCCCTCTCTACCATGGTCTATCGAATTTATAAAAAAATTCAAAGATAAATGGGATTGGAAAGCTCTATCGTTAAGTGAATCGTTGCCATGGTCTATCCAATTTATCCGTAGTTTTAGTGATAAATGGGATTGGGAAGCTTTATCTTCAAATGAGTCGTTACCTTTATCTGTTGAATTAATCAATTCATTCATTGACAACTGGGATTGGCATTATTTAAGCATAAATATTGCGCACAATGCCACCAATCAGTTAATTGATTTTTTCAAAGATAGGATACATTGGCAATGGGGATTTTGTAGTGGAGATTATTACGGTAGTTCTTTGCATCAAACCATACCTTGGTCTATAAATTTCTTACATAAGTACTCCTCATATATAGATAGGTGTGACATGGGATGGGAACTTTTGAGTAGCAATCCCAATATTCCCATTTCCTATGCTTTATTTAAGGAATTTGTTCACAAATGGAACTTTGAAAGTTTAGCAAAAAATGAATCTCTACAATGGAATGAAGCCATGTTTACCATTTATAAAGATTATTGGATTGATAAATACAGTTATTATAATGCTGGGAAATTTTACGAATCATTTTGTCGTAATGCTCCTTTGAGCGATGATTATATATATCAAAATGAGAATCTTATCATATTCGAAGTTCTAAACTTAAATAAGAAAATCAAATGGAATGAAAAACTTATTGATAGATATAAAGAACGTTTAGATTGGGATGCACTCAGCAGAAACCCTGCATTGCCATGGAATGAAGAATTATATTATAGGTTTAAAAACAAATGGAATACGGCAAGCTTATTGAATAGCACATTTACTCCTATTAATATAAAGAAGATTATTATCCCCGATTATATTGATAGAAGTTATAAAACTTTAGCTAAACGTGATAAATACATCAGTTTATTACGTGAAGGAGAAATTGATTACTTCTTATTTTTTATCTAATGAAACGAATTTTACTTAATACAATATTTATAATATGTCCTTTAGCTTCTTATGCTGGAGATAGATTATCGCGTGAAGAACCATTTTCTTTTACTGATATAATATTCGCTTTGCTATGTGCTATAATAATACCACTACTCATGGCATTAAAAGACAAGAATAAAGAGTAATTTGTTTGATAGAACTTACAAATATGGGAAAGACTAAAATAACATTTACACTATTGACAATAATGTGTACATTTTTATATTCATGTAAATATAAAGAATACAAAAATAAACAACTAAGTAGCTATATAGACAGCACTTTACAAGTCAAAGCTACTTCTATCTTAGAGAATAAGCTATCTGAACTTAATGCTTTATCCGGGCAAATTATCATTATGGAAGTTCAGACAGGGTATATAAAGACTATGGTTGGACTTGAAAGGAAAGACAGTACAGACTACCAACCTTGTGAGAACTTTTCCCAAGCACACGAATCAGCACTGATGCACCCTATATCCATATTGGCAGCATTGGAAACAGGTAAAGTCAAATTAACTGATATGGTAGATGTGGACGATGGAAGCTATTCTGTACAGGATAGAGAATTAAAAGACCATAATTGGCATAGAGGTGGATATGGTGAAATCTCTATCAAGCAAGGTTTAGCTTCAAGTTCAAACATTGCTGTTTATAAAACAATGGAGAAAACATTTGGAGATGATGCACAAGCATACTTCAATCTGTTGAATAAGGTGAATTATGGTAAACCAAACAGTATCGCAGGAATAGCTAATCTGAAACCTGCATACTTTGTTACTCCTAAAGATAGTGGTTGGAGCGATACAGCCTTTGCATGGTTCTGCATTGGATATAATCAAACTATTACCCCTATACAAATGCTAACCTTTTATAATGCTATTGCTAATAGTGGAAAGATGGTACAACCTCAACTTTACAAAGACAGTACAACAGTAATCAATCCACAGATAGCAAGTCAAACCAACATTGACAGTCTGAAACAGGCATTGGAATATGCGGTAACTGATGGCTTAGGACAACCTGCCAAGTCTGATAAGGTACAAATTGCAGGTGAAACAGGAACAGTACAGTTTGAAGATGGAAGCTATATTGTAGAGTTCTGTGGTTACTTCCCTACAAATGTTCCCCAATATTCTATCATTGTTTCCATCCATAAAGAGAGACTACCTGCAAGTGGTGGATTGATGGCAGGTGATGTGTTTAGGCAAATTACAGAATATATTTCTACTTACAATAAATATTTTAATTCTAAATGAGAACATTTAGATTAATTGGAATGACCTTGTTAATGGTCATGTTGACTGTAAACTTTACAGCGTGTAGCGATGATGATGAAGAACAGCAAGACGATAAAACGTTAGCTTTATTAGTTGGTAGTTGGGAAAATGAACTTGACTCTTTTACTGATGTAAATGGAAATGTTGTTAGTTCAACGACTGAAGTTCTTACTTTCAAGGCAGATATGACATGGACTGGAATAGATTATTACACCGGAACAAATTACCCTAATGAAAAAACAGAAAAATGGGGTGAAGGGACATACAGCTATGACAGTAGCAAAAAAAGGTTAACCTTAAATAATAACATTTTTGAATCAGACATTGTGGAAATCTTAGAGATTACAGAAAGTAAATTATCATATCTCAGTGAGGACGGAATAATGAATTACACACGTAAAAAGTAAGAAAGTAAATAAAAATCAGACATTAGGCGGCATTGATTATCTTTGTCGCCTTTGTTTACGCACTTTTATGAATAAGCAGTATATAACAGCTATTATGTGTTTCAATCAATAGTAGTACCTTTTTTAGTAAAAGTTGGTTTTATAGACCCTAATTCAAAAAAGTACTATGCTTACTTTGAATAGCTATATAGATAGTTGAAACTTCATTTTATAATTGCTATTTTTGCAATGCAGGTTTATTCTGCAAAAGAGATTATTAATTTATTTATTATGAACCATTCTTGGCACTTGACCTTAAAAGTCAACCAATAGTTTCTAAATAGAATCAGATTCTAAAGATAACTATCATAAAAGGAAGTAGCTCAGTTGGTTGCTGACGAAAGCGCAGCTTTTGGCAGCCGCAGAAGAGCATTAGCCTTCCAAGCTGAGGGTCGCGGGTTTGAGCCCCGTCTTCCGCTCTTCTGAAAATCAGATAGTTATCGAAAGATTTCTATCTGATTTTTGTTTTTAGACAATGGCGGTTTGGCTATGGTTTAACCGAGTGAGTTCAACCAAGAGTTCAACCAAAATCTTATAAACGCAACGATTAATGTAGTATGCTATAAGTGGAAAACCTTAGCAAATGGTGAATACCCATTAATGCTCCGCATCTGTAAAGACGGAAAGAAGAAATACCAAAGTTTAGGCATATCTGTCCTACCCCGTTATTGGGACTTTACACGAAATAAGCCAAAACCAAACTGTCCCAATAAAGAGTATATTCAGAAAATCATTCTTGATAAACAAACAGAGTTACAACAACGAATGTTAGAGTTCAACTCTGAACAGAAAGAATATACTACCACTACTCTACTCAATGACGAAAACAAAAGATTTGAACTGAAAACTGTCTGTCAATTCTATCAAGAACAAATCGAACAATGCAAAGTTTTGTGTAAACAAAAAATACGGAACTCATTTTTGAATCCCGTATTTTCCATTTACACAAAATATTTTATAGCTCCATATTTTTTATAATAGCTAATCCTCCCTATCTTATCTGTTCAAATGAAATACTTTCATTCTTATTAGAGCTATCTCACATTAGCGTAGAGAATGAAAATTTTATTTTTATTTCTATTTCTGTATCTTGACGCAACGTATCAAACTGGAATTAGCACGACTATTATTCGAATTCAGTTTGACATCATCTTTACCAAGAGTTAGATGTACAGAATTCGCGGCCTTCTCTCTATCAGTAGAACTACACCAATAATAACCATTAGTATCTGCTGCAGTTAATTTTCCATTCTTGCGACTACGCCATCCTCCTATCGGATACCACCAGTTTTGTCCGCTATCATCCATCATAACATATCCCTTACTCCATTCTGCTGCAGCAAAAATACTTGAAGTTTTATCGTAACCATCGCTGGCTCCCATCCATGTATCATTAGGAGCTACCATATAACCTTCTGGACTCGGGTCATATATAGATTTTGTAAGATTGGATGCTTTCGGATAAGTATATCCCTCTGGATTCCCCCATAATGCCCAATCAGCATAGTATAGCCAATCGTAAGCACAATAATAAGGTGGATTAGCTGTATTGCTTTTACTCCGAGAATACATAATGAACTTTGTTGGATTTTGTATGGCATATTTCACATTGCCTGTACTTTCTCCACCTTTAACTGTAGCAAAAGCAACTTCTCCTACTTCATTGTACATTTTGGCATTACTATTTTTTCCATACTCCCCTGTACCTACAAACGGATCTTTCCGCCCCCATTGATAAAGTAATCCTATAGAGGAACGTTCTCCAGGAATAACGGAAGTCGCTCCTAAATTTCTGTCAAGTACAGTATAGCTATTTCCCTTTACGTTCATACCCAAATGCTGTTCCTTGACCTCTGTCACCCAAATATGAAATGACCACAAAATCTTAGCATCTTCCGTTTTAGGATCATCCTTGTCATAAATAGCTATCACTGCATTCCCTGGTCGTCCGTCAAGATTTACAGTAAATGATTTACGATCTGAAGAGAGTGTTACTCCCTTTACAAAATCAGAAGAAACATCATTCCACAATTGTGCAGCAGACAACGGTAAATAATTATCTCCTGCAGAGATATTCTCATATGCATAAACAGAACTAGTAGTATAATAGGCAGCACAATTCACTGTAACAGAAAGCTGTCCCGGTGGTACTATCACACAATTAGAAGTACCATAATAATAAGTCCACATTTCCCAATCTATATTATCAAGCGTTGCAGTAAGTACTTTACCTGCTTCTATAGATTTTCCTGTTAAATCAAGGCTATACGTTCCTCCTCCTTTCGGAGCCACAAGCATCACATCCAATTTCCCAGTAAATGTTTGCGGAGGTAGAACAATAATAGCCTCATTATTCTCAGTTATATCAATATTTCCTTTTAAAACGACTTCACGAGACATATTTTCCTTAGTGATAATATTACCACTTTCCAAACCCAATTCTATACATCCAGCCATTATATCATCCGATTCTGATTTCAAAACGACAGATGATATAGAAGCAAATTCCTGATTGGCAGGTATTATCAATTTTAACGCACCCAATGCCGGTTTCAATTTCAAATCCGCCAATCCTTCATTATCAGCAACAGCATAATACGGACATGCTGCTACATCAACTCCGCCAGTACGGTAAATCTGGTCCTTGGGCATGTTAAACTTCATTCGCTCCTCTTGCAGCTGTACGCTTAAAGGATAGTATACCGTATATTTTTCCTCGGCAGGCACTTCATATAAACTAACCAACCCTTTTGACAAGACTTGTACCTCTTTACCATTAATACCGATTTTTCCACCGGAAGGAATATTCAAAGCAAAAGCTTCATCACCTTCTACTTTTATATGAAAAGAATTAGGTTGTTCTATAAAGACTTCCTCCATTTTTTCTTCGGTACAGCCAACTACTACTGCCATTACTCCGGCAAATAGCAGGTATTTCATCAATAATTTTATCATAAAAAAAAATTATTTATCTAATCTTTCATCAAGCGTAAATATATAATTCTCAATATTGGTATATCCGTTTTCTGCCATTTGTGAAGCATCGTCCGGATTATTCTTATCCAAACCATATCCGTCTTCAAACTCATCAGGCATACCGTCACCATCAGTATCTAAGAGGCTCACTCCAGATTCTATTTCACCTACACCACCTAAAGGAAACTGTTGTGTATCTTGTTCATTTTGGATTATAGTCCCTTTTTCTCCCAATGAAGTCAGTTCGCTGATAAGATAAGCATCCACCTGATCGCGCACAGGCAGACTTGCACCAACATATTTCACAATCCATTCATACGCTTTTTCGGCATCCGATTGCTGAGAAATAGTAGGAAATATTTCCGGACACGTAGCAAGAAAAGTCGGATTACCAGAACAAAGTTCTTCCCAATTGATTGCAGGAAGTATTTCTACCCCATTCAAAACACCATTCTTATCTTCATCATAAAAGTTTCCAACACAATAAGTATTAAAACGTTCATTTCCACCGATAAACGGCTTAGTTGGTGACATATCAACCAATTCCACCTTTATGCTGCCATCTTCCTGACGTACATTCTGCCAGTTAACCACAGGACCTTTAATAAAATAGTTATTTTCAATTGAAGTCAACGAACTACCTTCAGAATCACCACTCATGTTATACGCAGCGCCACTTCCCCAATTATATACAACATTATTCACGAATTGGTTCAGCCCCTTAACTTTCGGATTACGAGTCTTGTTATCAATATAAAGGTTACGAAACAATGTGATTCCATTTTCAAGATCGGTTTGCATCAATCCACCACAAGAATGATTCTGTAATCCCTGTCCAATAATAGAATTCTGTATAGTTATGTTACGTGCCGTAGTACTGTTTATAGAAAAATTCTCATCACGTCCCCACGTTACAGACAAGTGATCAAATATCATATTTTCTCCATCAGCCACTCCCGCGGCATCCTTGCCATCAGAACCTTTAATTCCCATACGAATACGCAAATGACGACATATTAAATTATCTGCATCCGTAAACGATACACGATTACCATACAAGACAATACCATCACCGGGAGCCGTCTGTCCGGCTATCGTCAGATTTTTTGAGAAAATCAATGTCGATTTCAGGTTTATGATACCAGCCACATCAAATACAATAATACGGTCAGACTTACTCACCGCATCTCGAAAAGAACCTTCACCATCATCATTAAGATTAGTAACGTGATATATTTCTCCACCACGTCCACCTGTAGCATATCGCCCAAAACCTTCTGCACCAGGAAAGGCAAGCACCTCACCATAATCGGGAAACTTTCCGGAATCTCCTTTGACATATACTTCTTTTGTGTTTATTTCTTCAGTGCATCCAGTACAAGCCAACAACATACTTAAAAGAAAAGTCTTCGTCATTTTCATACTTTCAATAATATTAGAGGTTAATAAAAAGCGTGGTCTCAAACTGCGTTATAAATGCCACAGTCACAAAACCACGCTCCAGTCTATGAGAAGTTTGCTATCAATAGCCAGGCAATTGAGTCAGATTTGGATTATCTATCAAAGGATGTCCACTAGATTTTGCAGCAAACGGACATAATTCAGAAAAGTTCTCCTTAAAACCATAAAATAATCCATCAGAACCATCCCCTTTATCAATCCAAGCAGGATAAGAACCTCCATTTTCCTCCGAACCGGTAGGCTGTTGATAAATAATCTTGCCTACTTGTATCTTACCTCTAGCAGATTTGGCAAATCCGACAACAGCTTGTCCTTTCATATTGAATTCACTGCTGAAAGCTTCAAACATTGCCCTAGGATACCATTTATCCTGCGAAGTTACATTAGAACGATGATTCTTCACAATTTCAATCAGTTCTGTTTCATAATCACTATACTGCTTTTCGTCTTCTGGAATATTTTTTACTGTAGCTATCTCCGTAGGATCTGTCAGTTCAATATAATCTATGGCAAGGAACTTATCACCGTACTTTTGACCGTCTTCCTGATATTTATACAATCTATATTTCGGCACATTGGCATATGCACCCTTACGATCGGACAAGTCTTTCATATCCTGCTTGGCCTGTCTCAACTCCTTAGCCAAACGTCCCATACGAATTAAATCGCTACGAAGAGTAAATTCTCCGGCAAACTCCCATTTACGTTCCTGCACAAGCGCATCTTCAAAACCTTGCTGATCGGTTGGAATAGGCAGTTCACCCACTCCGGCACGGGTACGTACTTCCTTCAAGGCAGCTTCAGCCTCGGGAGTAGGACCGTTATTCAAGTAATTCTCCGTTTCAGCATACATCAAAAGTACATCTGAATAACGTATAAGCGGAATATTGATATTTCTTTGGCTTGCAGCTTGCGGTTCCACACACCATTGGATACGACACTTACCCAATAGTATAGAAGAATAAGTAGTACCGGTATCAATCCATGGTCCTTTTTTACCGCCATCTTTGGGGTAGATACTATATGAAGTACATGTTACATCCCGACGAGTATCCTTTTTATCAAATGAAAGATAATAAGTTGGCAGAACAAACTGTAATGTCTTGCGTGAACCATATGTTCCATTATAAGAACCTGGCTGCAGATAAAGTCCAAATTCCGAGTTGGTCTTGTCACCATATTCTGCCAATTGCCAAATCATTTCAGATTCTGTCTCCGTAAGTTTACGCTGGCAATGATTATACCACAGATATTGGAAACCACTCATTCCGTCTTTTCCCTGTACCAATGAGTTCTTTCCATGTTCTTTGATTTGAAAGCATGCATCATTCGCTATTTCATATAATTCCTTAACACGTGTAGCATCATCCCGACGAGCCATTTTCAAAGTTGCAGGATCATTTGTCTCCAAATCCCAGCGCAATGAATAACCTCCTGCATAAAGAGCAATACGTGCCAGCAATGCATATGCTCCTTGTTTGGTAAGACGCTCGGTCGAAGTATAACCGCTCTCCTCGTACCAAGGTAACCATTCTGTAGCCTGTTGCAAGTCCGAAACAATTTGGTCATATATACCATCACGAGGTGAACGTTTCGGATAAAAACGGTTCTCATCATTTGCATCCATTTCTTCCAGGGGAACATATACAGCAGGTACATCTCCATAGATACGTATCAAGTTGTGGTAACAGAATGCACGAATGGCCAATGCTTCCCCTAACAATTGATTTCGCTTCACAGTTTCGGGCATCTTCTTCAAACGGCTGATAGCGACATTTGTTGATTCAATAATACGGTATCCCTCTTTAAAGATAGTTGTAACAGTGGTAGGAACCAATGGGTCAAAATCATAATTACATGCCTTGTATTTACTACTGAAACCATCCTCTGCCGTATGCACTACCGTTTCACCCATACCAAGATTATAAAACATCTCCTTGTGTATAAGTCCTCTGTAACACCCTTGTACAAACAAATCCGCTTTAGTCTCATTCTCAAATATATAATCAACATCGTCAGAGGTATAAGACTCCATTTCCAGCCAATCAGTGCATGATGTCATGCTCATACCCAACGAAAAACTGAGTATTGCCACCATAACCAGTTTCTTTTTCAAACCAGCCCATTTAAATATTTTGCTATTCATATTCTTTTTCTAATTAAAACGTTAAATTAAGACCAACAACATAACTTCTTGAACGGGGATATGCGGAACTGTCATATCCCGGAGTAGTAACCACGTTATCCTTAGCAGCTCTCACCTCAGGGTCATAGCCTGAATATCCGGTAAGTGTAGCCACATTGTTAGCTGTAAAATAAATACGGGCATTGGAAATCATCGCTTTCTTCAACCACGTTTTCGGCAAGGTATACCCCAATGTAATCTGAGCCAACCGCAAGTAAGAACCGTCTTCAACAAAATAAGAAGAAGGATAGAAGCCCCATTCCTTGTTATTTTTAGTCAATCCCCAAATACGTGCAGAACCATCGGGGTTCATTTCCTGCATACGTGACAGCGTTGCTTGTTTTCCGGTAGAAGGATCTACTACACGGTAATAGTTACTGAATTCCTGTGGAATATTCTCAAATATAGAATAAGTAGTTAAGCTCTGTTTATTTGCATTATAGATATCCTGGCCAATGGCAAATTTCAAGAAAACACTTAAATCAAAACCTTTATAAGTAAACGTATTATTGAAACCGCCGATACAATCTGGAGTTCCATTACCGATTTTCACATTTTTCTTAGTAAATATAGGATTCCCTTCTTCGTCTACATCATCGGCTGCATACTTAATATCACCTGGTTGAGGAGTTCCCGACTTAGGCTTCACAATTCCTTCACGCAAAGTCAGTTTACCATCTTTTCCCTCAATGAAATCCTCCGCTGTATAAATACCTTCATATTTATAACCGTACATTTCACCTAAAGCTTCGCCGACTGTTGCATAGTAGGTAACCATACCTGAACGGGAATCACCTGCACTGAATGTCTTTTCAGTCTGTCCTTGCTCCAACGCTACTACTTTTGATTTATTAAAAGACAAATTCAAATCACTTGTCCAACTGAAATTTTTAGTTCGGATATTCACTGTATTCAGCGTGACTTCCCAACCTCTGTTGCGCATCTTACCTACATTTTGATATTGTGTAGAATAACCTGTAGAAGATGGAACAACACAGTTCAATAACAAGTCATTCGCCTGATTATTATACCATTCTGCTGTCAAATTTACTCTGCTATTGAATAAAGACACATCAAGGCCAACATTGGTAGCTACTTGTGTCTCCCATTTCAATTCCGGGTTACCCAACTGCGTACCTAATACATAAGCAGGATTAGTCATTACATTATTCATAGGATAAGAGGTCAATGAAACATTAGTGCGGTAAGAGAAGCTTCCCACGCCATTGTTACCTGTAGTACCATAACCAACACGCAATTTCAAACTATTGACAACATCATTGATACGATTCTCTTTCCAGAAACTTTCCTCAGAAATTCTCCATGCAACTGAAGCTGAAGGAAAAACTCCCCACTGATGTCCTTTGGCAAATTTAGAAGAACCATCGGCACGAAGAGTTGCAGTCAGCAAATAACGTTCATCAAATGTATAGTTAGCGCGTAAGAAAGCAGAAACGATTCCACTATGTCCATGACCTGATTTCTTTTCTTCTACATTTCCCAATGAAATATCATCAATTCCATGGTTAGGATAGGGCATCTGCTTCACGCTAATAGAATTGCTTTCATCTTCACTATAACTCACTTCGTGACCCAATAAAAGATTTACCTTATGCTTCTTTGCAAAAGTCTGATTATAGTTCAAAGTATTCGTTATCTGATAAGAATAAGATTCACTATTTCCTATGCTTCCCGTCATACCCGTATTAACTGGGTCCATCAGGTAACCGGTAGAGCGTTCATCGGAAAATGAAGTGGATTTGCTGCTATTCCATCTGTAGCTTCCGGCAATGCGGTAAGTAAAGTGTTTCAGAAAGTCAAACTCTAAACCGGCATTTACAGAAAACATACGAGAACGTTTATTGGAAGTAGAAGCTTCGTTCTGTATCAAAGGGTTAGAAGCCGTATAGGAACTCTCAGCTCCACGAAAATCCACATAGGTCTGCTCTGTCAACATTTGGTCACGGGTAAAGTAAGTACCACCGCTGATAGGTTGACGTAACACATACTTCATACCAGAATAACTGCCGCCGCCATCTACACTCTTGTTATTAAACATTGCGTTGACATCTAGGCGAATTCCTTTATAAAGTTCTGAATTGATTTTTGCACGGAAAGCACTTTTATTGGCTGAATGATTGGCAAGCAGACCATCCTGTCCATTATAATTATAACTCAACATCACCTGAGTCTTTTCCGTTCCGGTAGAGATATTTACATTATGGCTCTGCGTCATGGCATATCCACCGAATACTTCATCCTGCCAGTCAATAGAAGATGCATCAGCGTAACGCTCATGTATACGGTCATATACACCCGTATAAAAACCTGTGGCATCCGTAGCCATGCCATCATCATAAAAAGCACTCCACGTAGGAGTAATACCTGTCAACTCAGCAAACTCATACTGGTATTTCACAAAATCTTCTACATTAGACATTAAATCTAATTTTTTGGCTAACTTATCGAAAGAAAAATAGGTATTGTAAGAAACTTGTGTCTTACCTTTCTTACCAGATTTAGTAGTAATCAAAATAATACCATTGGAACCGCGAGCACCATAAATAGCTGTCGAAGAAGCATCTTTCAGCACGTCAATACTTTCAATGTCATTAATATCAATATTATCAAGAGCACTTCCCATCTCAAATCCATCTACAATATAAAGAGGTTCAGTACTTTGAGTCAATGACATACCACCACGAATGGTAATGTTGGCACCTGCACCTGGAGCACCACTCTCTGTTACGATATTTACACCGGCAGCTTTTCCTTGCAACGCCTGCATCGCGGTTGTTACCGGTACATTAGCTAATTCTTTACCGCCTACCGATGAAATAGCACCTGTCAAATCTTTACGCTTCACCTTGGCATAACCAATAGCTACTACTTCTTCCAACATCACGGAAGACTCTTTCAACGTAACCTTATAATCAGTAGGTGTACCCAATCTGATTACAGCATCATCATATCCGATAAATTTAATCACCAAATCTCTAGCGGAAGAAGGTACTGAGATCCTGAACTTGCCATCCATATCAGTTATCGTACCGATAGAACTGTTGCCCTTTACTGTGACAGAAGCACCAATCACCACATCAACGGCGTCTCGAACCGTACCGGTAATTGTTCTATTTTGGGCAAAAATACCGAGAGAACAGCCTGTTAACAGGAACATCAACAGACAAAGTTTTTTTGTGTAGAATTCTCATAGTTTAACAATATAATTTTTAATTAACCTTAATTCCGCAACACTATAATTTAACTTTATTTAT
>UMEH01043231.1_pt1 | contig 12934 bp, 9 predicted proteins | sample 1964681 | NCBI WGS metagenome assembly UMEH01 (sample SAMEA4836013, study PRJEB28245) | human gut metagenome | biome: gut microbiome; material: fecal sample | place: Denmark | collected 2008
ATAGGCTGCCATAAACGCCACGGCAAGGCAAAGCAGACCTACGGGCAGTCCGCGCAGACAGAAGAACACAAAGGCCAGCACGGCAAGGCAAAACGTTATAAGCTCCATTGCCACATAGGTGCGTCCCTTGCGCTTCAACCGCTGTATCATTGCCGACAGGCTTTCTACCTGCCGCGAATAAAACTCTTGTCTGTTGTCCATATTCTGTTTTTTCTTTTTATTGTTATTATTATGTATTCGGTTTTGCCAAAACGGCGTTAATTTCACTGCAAAAATAATGCTTTAACGCGGCTTTCGGGGCATCTGTCTACGTAAAAAGAGTTAAACCTCTATCTGCACTCCCGGCCTAATATTGTTTTCATCCGCCAGGCGCTATGATGCTTTCACTTGTCTTTCAGCATCATTCCGGCTGCCTTCCTACAGCCTTTATCCGGCAGGGCGTTTACTTAATGAAAGCGTTACGTCATGCCATGACACTACAAACTGCCAATACGTGCCACCGAACATACAGGAGCAGGCGTACAGAAAGGGCAAGAAAAACTTTTACAAAGTTTTCTGACGAAATAGAAATTCAATTCTTACGAAATGTTAAGGCATTTGGCATCAAAAGGCAGAAAGGTTAATGTATTTAACACATAAAAGACGCTTTACGCTCAAAAAGATATGTTTTCACACTGCAATCCACTGCTTTTCATAACATAAAAGGCCATGTTTTGCCATGTAAAAGACTGCATTTCACAACGAGGCTAGCATTATTTCAGTTCATCACGCCACAATAAACTCCGTAAAGCACTACATATCAGAGATTTACAGAAACCGCACATTTTCTGTCGTTTTCACGCCAAAATGCATTCCGATTTCAAATACTGCCGTCTCAGGGGCTCAACCGGTTTGTTCTGACCGCAAAGTTTTCCGTTCTCACGACACATGGAACTTATCAGAAGCAAATACGCAACCGTCTAACACATGTGCATACAGGCATCCCCATAACACATGACAGCACAAAAAAACGGCTGCCCCACCGCTAAGTGGAACAGCCGCGATATAATAATAAAAAGTAAGCGTCAGTCATCTTCAGGCAGCAGAACGATGCCCTCCTGCTTCATGCCGTCCATCATTATCTTAAGCGGACGGCTGAAGCGCACGTGGCGCACAAACTCCGTTTCGTACACTGCCGGCATGGCGTCGAGCAAATCCTTACGGTAGATACCGTCGTCTTTGTAATCGTCAATGGTAAAATAGCCAACGCCAAGACTTGTAACGTTCTGGAAGAAATGTGAGCCCTGACTCGGATCGATGCGATAGTTTGCCAGTCCGGCCTCAACAATCAGGCAGGCAGCACTGATGTATGCCCACTTTACGGGAACGCCAAGCCATGAGTCGCTAGAGCCCCAGCGGCCCGGTCCGATAAGAATGTAGTTCTTGTTTTCTTCAACAAACTTATGGTTGATATGCTCTATTTCACTTGCAATAAGCGGATTGTTTGCCGCCGTGAAATTCTCGTCAGCCTTAACGTATACTATGTCCATTATCTCGTTGCTGACGCCATGTCCGAGCGAATTGTGAGAACGCAGCAGGCATCGCTTGTCGTCAATCTTGGTCAAGTCTTCGTCAAGCATCTGCTTGCAGTCTACGATAGGACGCATCTGCAGCAGATAGAATTCTCCCGTGCGGTCGTTGTTTATATTGCATGCGAACTCTATCTCAACCGGACGCCTCATGCCCTCGGCTCCGTATTTCATAGCCATCTGCATCAGTTCGGGCAGCGGGAAAGCCCCGTTCTGCAAGACGCCGCAGAACGAAACCACCTTCCAGCCTTCATCATATGCCCCCTTGCGCAGCATGTTGTTATAAGGATCGAAAGTAGAGGCTATGTATGTCAGGGCACCGTCCTTGTCGGCATCAGCTACGTCAAGCTTGAGAATATTAAATCCGTCGTCAACCTTAAAGTCGTCGCCTACGTCCTTCATGTCAAGAGCATAAAACTGTGTCTGCGTCTGACTAAGCGCAAGCTCCACCTTACTTGTCTGCATGACATGGTCAGGATGATACGGACTTACGCGCAGCGTCTGCCCTCCGTCTACGATATACTTACCCAGTCCGAGCGCAAGACTCGCAATGCCCTGCTCTGATGTCTCGTTGCCTACAGGATAATAGTTGATGGAACGCAACACGCCTGATATATTAGGATAATAGCGGTCTCCGTATTGTTTGCCGACCACTTCCTGCAGCACGACAGCCATCTTCTCCTGGTCTATCACGTTGCTCGTGGCCGTCATGTATGCCTTCGAGTCGCGATAGTAGACCGAGGCATACACACTCTTTATGGCGGCGGCAAGCATCTGCAGCATCTGATACTTGTCGTCGAGCTTCGGTATCATATATGTCGAATATATGCCGGCAAAGGGCTGATAGTGAGAGTCTTCGAGCAGGCTCGACGAACGTATGGCTATAGGCCGGTCGGTTGCCTCGAAGAAGGTGAGGAAGTCTGATATATACTTGTCCGGAAGCTGCGCCTTCAGGAAGTGGTGCAGTATTTCCTCGTCGCTGGCATCGCTCAGGGCTATCTGATAGAGGTTGTTGCTCTCCATGAACCTGTCGAACACATCGGTGCAGAGCACCACGGTCTTGGGTATCGACACCTTGACGCCTTCGCGCTCGCTAAACTCAGGATGGCTCTTTATTATGTTGTCGAGGAAGGCCAGTCCGCGGCCTTTTCCGCCAAGAGAGCCGTCGCCGATACGTGCAAAGTGGGCGTAGCGGTCGAACTTTCCGCGGTCGAACACAGCCACGACGCCTATGTTCTTCATGTGACGATACTGCACAATGGCCTCAAAGATAATCTTGCGGTGAAGGTCAACGTCCTGCAGTTTGTGCCACGTAACGTTCTTCAGAAACTCCGAAACGGGGAATATCGCCCTGGCACACAGCCATCGGCTCATGTGGTTTCGGGATATGTGATAGAGCATCGAGTCGTAAGGTATCTTGAAGATGTTGTCCTGCAGCTCCTTCAGCGTGCGCACGCGCATCACTTCCTCGTGCGTCTTCGGGTCGCGGAATATGAAGTCGCCGAAACCCATGTGCTCCTCCATGAGTCTGCGCAGGTCGAGGTTCATCTTCTTTGAGTTCTTGTCAATAAACAGGAAACGTTCGGCCTCGGCCTTCTTGCGGTTTTCGCTCTCGCTGCTTTGCAGTATCAGCGGTATGTATTCGTTGTCCTTCCTTATCTCGCGGAGCAGCTTCAGTCCGGCCTCGGGGTCTTTCTCTTCGCCCTTCGGGAAGCGACAGTCAGAGATTATTCCGAGCGTATTGTCGCGGTATTTCGTGTAGAGCTCCATAGCCTCATCGTAGTTTCTTGCCAGCACCACCTTAGGCCTGCCCCTCATTCGCAGCGCGGCGCTGTGGGGGTTGAGTGCCTCCGTGGCGAAGCTTTGACTCTGGGCGAGGATAAAGCTGTAGAGAGTGGGCAGCAAAGACGAATAGAAGCGTATGCTGTCCTCCACGAGCAGAATCATCTGCACGCCTGCCTCGGCAATGTCGTGTTCAAGGTTCATCTTGTCCTCTATCAGTTTTATGATGGACAGGATCAGGTTGGTGTTGCCCAGCCAGCAGAACACATACTCAAAGATTGACAGGTCTTCGTTGACCATGCGGCGCGTTATGCCGTGGGAGAAGGGCGTAAGAACGACGCAGGGAATGTCGGGAAACTTTGCCTTTACGGAACGTGCCACCGTGAAGGCGTCATTGTCTGCATTGCCAGGCATGCATATCACGAGGTCGATGCTGGTAGAAGCCAGCACCTCGGCAGCCTCCTCCGTGGTGCTCACCTGGGTGAACGTCGGCGGATAGCGAAGGCCAAGCTCGGTGTATTCGTTGAATATCTTTTCGTCAACACGGCCATCGTCCTCAAGCATGAAGGCATCATACGGATTGGCAACTATAAGCACATTGAATATGCGATGTGTCATAAGGTTCATGAACGACACATCTTTCAGATAAAATTTTTTCCACTGCTGTGGCTCGTTTTCGCTCATATCGTTATGTCAGTTATTATGTTTTTTCTCCTTATAAAGACAATAAAGCGTGGCTACAAGCATGCACCAGAACATGAGAATAATGACAAACAGGCTGAAACTGCCGACAAAAGGCAGCAGCAACAGGGCAGGCATGGCTGCGCCCAAAAGCAGCAGGAACAGCTCACGGCGACGTGCCACCGGCTTGGCTAAATGCGAATAAAACTTAAACAAGCCCATACTTTACAGTCTTTCTCAGATTAGACAAGATTAAACCCCAACCGGTCATTAGACCGCACATAGCTTTACCTATTTTGTGCTTTCATGCTTTCAGCCCGTATTTTTGTCTCTAATGGCGTCTTTTTGCCGGCTTCTTCTTGACATAGCACGCTATGCCTGAAAAAAATCTAACGAAAAGCCGCTCAATATAAAGCAAAATCCTGACCGAATACTAATAACGATTTGGGTTAAAAGTCTTTTTCCGCAAAGATACTAATAAAGTAAGAAAAGAGTGAAACAATATCAAAGTTTTTTGACATTATCCCACTAAAAAACGAACGGAGGCACAAACATGTGCCCCCGCCCGCAGCGTTAAAATTATTTAGTAATCTATCACCTCGATTATAGCGCCGTCGGCGGTAACCTTAAGGTCTTTGTCATAGTTGTCGAGATCAATCAGATAATAAGCCTCTCCGGCAGCTGTCTCGATATAGTCGCAGTCGTCAATCACCTTTCCGGGATATGCGGCGTTGACAGCAGCAAGGATGTTGGCAGGAATGTCTCTCTTGCAGTCGGTTGAAGTCTGCACCCAGTTGTATGAGCTGTCAAAGCGTATCTCTATGCTCTTGCCGCCGTGGCGGATGTCAAGCTCGTATCCGTTGCGCTCCTTCTCAAAGTCAACCACCATGGCTCCTGCATAGTTGGCGTCTACATAAGCCTGTATTTCGGCAGGCATCTGTCCCGGCAGCAGTCCTTCGTTGCGGTCGTCGTCCTGGTCCTGAACGTCTCTGAACAGTGTTCCGGCTACGTCAAAGTAGAGGTCGTGGTCGGGCTGTCCGGCTTTCTCCACCTCAATCTTGTAAATTGTCTCATAGCCCTTGCGCTGTATTTCGTCGATGTCGTCCACAGTCCACTGCTGCTGCGCATACACCGTAAGTGCATATCCGTCCTGCACAGCCTGCGGCAGAGCCGTAAGGTCGCGGCCGTGGTCAACCTCGGTCATCATCCATGTTCCGTCGCCCATATACCATGCATCATGCTCCTTGCTGTCCTTGATAAACTCGGCAACGAGATATCCGTTGGCCTCCATCTCCCACTCTACATGCTGCACTCCGGCATATTTCTGACTGAAGGCTTCCTGCACAACGCCAGGCACCTGAACCTTGTCGTCATCGTCGTCGTCATTGCAGGATGTTGTAACCAGTGCGCCGAAAGCGCAGATTGCTGTCATCTTCAAAAAATCAATTGTTCTCATAATAATCCTTTTTTCTGTTTATACTGTTGTTTCTTTTTTACATCTATTTTTCTCAAAGGAGCCTTGTCTGCCCCTCGGCAACATCGCCGCGCGGCATATATTCTCCCTTTGTTTTTTGCAAATAAAGCAACCGAATCTGAAAACAATCTGAAAAATCAGGAAAATATGAGATTATTTTCTGCTTTTTTTATTTTATCCGGCCATAAGCAGCGAAAAGTTCATGCGGCGGCATTTACACCTTATTATAATATTAGTAATGCGTAAACGCATCATAACAAAAGTCAATTAAGCCATAGAATATTCGTTCAATCAAAATTTTATGCTAACTTTGCAACACTTAACTCAGCTGTCAGCCATGTAAGACAAAGCGTGCATACCGTTTAAATGTCATTGTATTTTAAGCAACGCACATGGCATTTTGACAAACATAAGCACACTTATGCTGACAATAAGGCAACGGCTACGACAAAGCAAACAATAGGTAACAACCCGGCAGAACGGCCCCTGGACATGAGCGGCACATCATTATGCCGCTGAAGACAGCCCCTCAGCAACAGGCCGCTGCATAGAGGATAACAAAAAAGCATAACATATATAAACTAACAAAACAGGAAAGATGAAGAAAAATCTGAAACCGTCTACACTCTGCGTGCGCGGAGGATGGGAACCTAAAAACGGCGAACCGGTGCAGCCGCCGATAGTTCAGAGCACCACATTCAAATATGACAACAGCGAAGAGATGGCAATGCTGTTCGACCTCAAGAAGGAAGGATATTTCTATACACGCCTGCAGAACCCGACAAACGACAATGTTGCAAAGAAGATTGCTGCCCTTGAGGGCGGCGTCGGCGCAATGCTTACATCGTCAGGTCAGGCAGCCAACTTCTACGCCGTGTTCAACATCTGTGAGGCAGGCGACCATATCGTAACGTCAAACGAAATTTACGGCGGAACCTACAACCTGTTCGGCGTAACGATGAAGAAGCTCGGCATAGAGTGCACCTTCGTCAACCCCGAAAGCAGCGAGGAGGAAATACAGAAGGCTTTCAGACCTAACACAAAGGTTCTGTTCGGCGAAACAATATCTAACCCGGGCTGCAAGGTGCTCGACATTGAGAAGTTTGCACGCATCGCCCACAAGAACGGCGTGCCTCTCATCATAGACAACACCTTTGCTACACCAATAAACTGCCGCCCGTTTGAATGGGGATGCGACATAGTTACCCACTCTACCACTAAATATATGGACGGACACGCAACACAGGTGGGCGGTTGCGTGGTTGACAGCGGCAACTTCGACTGGGACGCACATGCTGACAAGTTCCCCGGACTGACCACTCCCGACGAGTCGTACCACGGACTTACATACACAAAGGCCTTCGGCAAGATGGCTTACATGACCAAACTTACGGCACAGCTGATGCGCGATCTCGGCTCTATACCGTCGCCGCAGAATGCTTTCTTGCTCAACCTCGGCCTCGAGACACTCGCACTGCGCGTGCGCCAGCACTGCGCCAACGCCCAGAAGGTGGCAGAGTTTCTGCACAATGACCCGCATGTGGCATGGGTAACCTACTGCGGACTGCAGGATGACGCGAGCTACGAGCTGGGCCGCAAGTATCTGCCCAACGGCTCATGCGGCGTTATGTCGTTCGGACTGAAGGGCGACCGCGACACAGCAATAAAGTTTATGGACTCGCTCGAGCTTATAAACATAGCCACACACGTGGCCGACGCCCGCTCATGCGTGCTGCATCCGGCAAGCCACACACACCGCCAGCTGAGCGAACAGCAGCTGAAAGAAGCCGGCATAGCCCCCGACCTGATACGTCTGTCGATAGGTATCGAGGATGCCGACGACCTCATTGACGACCTGAAGCAGGCTCTGTCGAAAATCGACTAAAAGTTACATTTTTCATATAGCGACAACAGCGGAGGCGACATTGTAACACATGTTGCCTCCGCTTATTTTTAGCCATTAGGGGGCAAAAATGCCAATTATAATGTAAAAAAGTACAAAAAGTAAGTTTCATATATCAAATAAATTGGATTTTCCTTGGCAGTTACACAAGAAAAGACTACATTTGTCATCAAGAAAACGACACAATGTTAGTTTAACTAAAAACATATACTATGGAAGTCCAGAAAATAATGCAAGACCTGGAAATGAAGCATCCGGGCGAAAAAGAGTACTTACAAGCCGTAAGAGAAGTGTTGGAATCAATTCAAGACACTTACAATCAGCATCCTGAGTTTGAGAAAGCCAAGATTGTTGAAAGAATGGTAGAACCTGAGCGTATCATCACATTCCGTGTAACATGGGTTGACGATAAAGGTGAGGTACAGAACAACCTCGGTTACCGCGTTCAGTTCAACAGCGCTATCGGCCCGTACAAAGGCGGTTTGCGTTTCCACCCGGCTGTAAACGTATCTATGCTTAAATTCTTAGGCTTCGAGCAGACATTCAAGAATGCATTGACCACTCTGCCTATGGGTGGCGGTAAAGGTGGTTCTGATTTCAACCCGGTAGGCAAGTCTGACGCTGAAATCATGCGTTTCTGCCAGGCATTCATGCTCGAACTTTGGAAGAACATCGGTCCTGACACAGATATTCCTGCAGGTGACGTTGGTGTTGGCGGACGTGAAATCGGTTTCTTGTACGGAATGTACAAAAAGCTCGCTCGCGAATACAACACAGGTGTGTTAACAGGTAAGGGTGCTACATGGGGCGGTTCTATCCTTCGTCCTGAGGCAACCGGTTTCGGTGCTCTCTACTTCACACAGCACTTGCTCCACAAGGCTGGCAAAGACATCAAGGGTCTGACAATTGCATTGTCTGGATTCGGTAACGTAGCATGGGGTGCTGCAACAAAGGCTGTTGAACTCGGTGCAAAAGTTATCGCAATATCTGGTCCGGACGGCGTATGCGAGATACCTGAAGGCATCACAAAGGACATGATCGACTACATGTTGGTAATGCGCGCTTCTAACCGCAACCAGGTTTCTATGATGGCAGACAAATTCCCTGGCAAGGCAATATTCACTCCTGGAAAGAAAGCATGGTCTGTTAAGTGTGACCTCGCACTTCCTTGCGCATTCCAGAACGAGCTGAACGGTGACGACGCTAAAGAACTTATCGCTAACGGTACATGGTGCTGCTGCGAGGTATCTAACATGGGATGTACACCTGAAGCTATCCACGAATTCCAGTCTAACGGCATACTGTTCGCTCCTGGTAAGGCTGTTAACGCAGGTGGTGTTGCAACATCTGGTCTTGAAATGACACAGAACGCAGCTCACTTAGGATGGGCAGCTGAAGAGGTTGACGCTAAGCTCCACTTCATCATGAAGAGCATACACGAGGCTTGTGTTAAATATGGTACACAGCCCGACGGCACTATCGACTACGTTAAGGGTGCTAACATCGCAGGTTTCATGAAGGTGGCTCAGGCTATGCTCGAGCAGGGTATTATCTAATACCTTAGAGATATAAGTGATAAACAGAATAATTCTCATAATTACATTTTTATGGCTTGGCCATACTTTTCTCCCGGCACAGGAGAAAGGTATGGCCAGCTATTATTCTAACCGTCTGCATGGACGGAGGATGAGCGACGGCACAAGATACCACAGAGACAGCCTCATCTGCGCCCACAAGAAATACGAACTGGGCACCATGCTGAAGGTTACAAACATTAAAAACGGCAAAAGCGTTGTCGTGAGAGTGGCCGACAGATGCAGCGGACGAAGAATCATAGATCTGTCATATGCTGCAGCAGAAGAGATTGACATCATATCTTCCGGTGTAGCTATGGTAAAAGTAGAAAAATACAAAATGGAAAGGGGGATACCATACAAGAGAGAGATTGACGACGATCTGCCCGAACTAGATTTCGAAATAACTGAGAAAGACAGCTACTTTAAACCTAATTGGGGGAGAAACGATAGAAAGAACAAAGAGAAAGAGAAAAAGATACATAAAATGAATAATAAGAATAATAAAAAATAGTTTATATTTTGATTCCTATATATCATTAAGCCTTATTATCAGATAAAATATACGCTAATAAAAAATTTATAATAATGTGATTTAGAAAATTAAAAACACTATTTATTATTTTGTACTATGCTTTACATTCAATACTTTTGCTGTATATATTGAATATTTAAAGATAGAAGCCCTAAATTAGATAAATAGTTTAATTTTATTAAATCACTATACATTTTATCAATATACACACTAGAATTTAAATATAAAATTACAGAAAAGAGGAATATAAAAAACATGAACAAAATTAAAATAATAAGAATATTTAAGTCCATCATAGAAAAAAAAATGATGAATTCCGATTTTGTAACCGAAAAGTCTCATATAAATAAAGAAACCATTTTTTACAAAAATAAAATAACACAGATATTTTCACGCAAAACTAGTCTTTTTCACTTTATCATTTGCATTAATCTATTTTTATCTATAATATTATGTGGATGCACTACTTCAGAGTTGACACCTCAGGATGCAATGACACAATTTAAAGTTTTATCACCACGGGAAGGCGCAGAGTATTACATGGAAAATAGAGAAAATTATTCATTTATGGATTCTCTATATTGTGATTCCATTATGCCAGCCGTGCTTCATTGCAACTTTTTCGACATTGACAGCGTAAAAAATGTACTTCAAGGTACCAAATTTGAAGAAGAAATTATGCCTGTATATCAAAATAAAAGATCTGAATTACTAGAGAATTTGGACAAAGAACTAGGAATATATAATAAAAATCAATGTTTAGCATTTGAGAAACATTATATTCCTGCTCTTGAAATGAGTATCGATTCTATGCTACAAAAAGACGTAGAAGATATTATGGACAACTATGCAGGAGGATTCCTTGGCTATAAAAAACTAGCATTTTTATTTGGTAGAGGCCGAAACGATTTTAAAAAAATATTTTGGGAAAAGTTTGATACAATAAAATATCAGAACCAAATACGCAATTATATTCAAGACTTCTATAATACAGTACAGATAAAACAAAATTCATACAGTAAAGATTTAATAGGCAAAGACTTTAAAGCAGAAATGACTATTGAAGTACCACTATTTCCTGTTGGGTTGTCACAAAGTACACTCTCCTATGTAAAAAAATACACAAATAAACAGAAAGAAGAAATAATTACTGAAGCTATAAAAGATTACGCAGTTCCACTAGTAATTGGAACCATATCAGGAGGTCTGTCAACTATATATGATATAGGTTCTACAGTTTATGACATAAATCAAATAATGGATGAATTAAAAGATATGAAAATTAGTGATGATGATATGGTTAAATATATTTGCGAACATGACCTGTCATATCAAATAAAGTATTTCTACCTAAATAAATGGTTTGAACAAGTATTCGAACAATTAACAAAATCCAACCAGCAACTTTACAATTATATCAAAATTAATTTATGAAAAAATTTATTATTTTCTTATCAACGGTTTGTCTTTGTATGACTTGTTTTGGACAAACTAAAGCTATTGTTAAAATAGCTGATAGAATCTCGATAAAAACCGCAAAACGCTCTGCATTAGAACTAATAAAAACGAAAACAGAAAAAGAACTGCTAAAAGAGGGATTGGCTCGAACTGGGAAAAAATACACAGGTGAAGCTCTTGGGCAGCAAATTGTAAAGCGAGCTATGCGCGAAAGCGTAATGGAGAAAATGAAAAAACAAGGAATTGAATCATTTCTCGCTTTCGGCAAAAACAATGCAAAAACTATTTTTGAGCATACAGGATTTTCGCAAGTTCGCAAAAAGATGCTTGAACAAGAAGTTGAGACTAAAACAAAAAAAAGTTTCTATCATAAAACAATTGATAACATTTCTAATAAAACAAAGGAAGTGAATAAATATATAAATCGTACGGCTACACGAATAATTATATCTTCCAAAAACCAATTTATAACAGAGAAACAATATCTAAAATGGATAAATAGGAATCCTAATGCAATAATAAAAACTGGAGTAAAGGATGCCGATATATTAAGAACAAATATGTATGCTGTAATGGGCAAAAACAGTAAATATGCAAAGAATTTCTTAAAAAATGGAAACCAAGCACATCATATAATTGGAAATAGGACACCAAAAGCTGCAGAAATATTGAAAAAATATGATATCGATATTAACGACCCTATGAATGGTATCTTTTTACCTAGCTCTAACAGAAGTGGACTAAGAGGTACAATCCATAGAGGTGGGCATACACAAGAGTATTATGACTATGTTGAACAATTATTTATGAATTGTAAAAGTCAAAAAGATTGCTATGAGGTGTTAGATAAAATAAAAAAAGAACTTTACGAAGGAAAAATTAAATTGTATTCACCTCAGAAACATGCATCAAATAGAACTTTTTAAATAAAAAATGATGAAAATATTCAAATTATACAATCTTAATAGAAATAATAAAACAATACTTTATGAAGGTACTCCACTCATGAAGATTATAGGATGTGAAGATTGGGGAGACTATAATAAAATAGAAAAATACATATACACATGGGATTCTTATTCCAAAGACAAGCCTGTTTGCGATAGCCCATTTCTCATAGGATCTATTCCTATTTTCCGTAATAAAATTATCCAACAGATAAAAATCCAACCAGGACAGATAGATCTTATCCCAATAACTATTGAAAAAGAATTATTTGAAATTATCAAAGCTAAGACTTTGGTAAACAATGTACTAAATAAGCATAAGTCAAAAATCAGTTACTTTTCAGATGGAAGAATAATGGATATAAATAAATATGTATTTAAACCTCAAGATAATTGGCCAGAAATATTTAAAATTGCAGAATTTCCAATATTTACATTTGTAAACGAAAATATAGCAGAACAATTAAACCGACAGAAACCTTCTGGATTAGGGATGGAAGAATGTGCCATAAAAAAAGGGTTCTTTTAAAAGCAATTTGAAACATTTTATATTTAATTAAGCTATGAACTTTTACAAAAATTAACGGCGGTAAATTAGCATTAACAGGATATTCCCGATATGGAGGACAATCTACGGGCGATATATCAAAATGCCAGGATTGTTCCTATCTTGAAAAAATGAACTATTTTTCTTTTATTTAATATTGTCTCGGAAAAAGTCAGCTTTAATGAGTAATAATAAATAGAGTCTACCAACAGCAGGCATAAATTTTATAATAGTCAACTTTAATGGTTCTTCCGCAATTTAGTTGAAGCCTAGTTCACTAAACACCATCTTATAACATTTATAACATAACGCAAAGAGACTATTTCAACTAAATTGCGAAAGAACCACTTTAATCAGGAAAAACTCTTTTGAGTCAAAAAAATTAAAAAAGTATAAAACTTTAAATAGTTGTCTAAAATCTTTAGATACTGTCTCAAAAAGTGTGTCTGATAAGCAGTAAAAAAG
>UMEH01063783.1_pt1 | contig 12856 bp, 7 predicted proteins | sample 1964681 | NCBI WGS metagenome assembly UMEH01 (sample SAMEA4836013, study PRJEB28245) | human gut metagenome | biome: gut microbiome; material: fecal sample | place: Denmark | collected 2008
CGGCCTATACGCCCACTTACGCCGCCTACCAGAACAACACCACCGTGAAACACATCACCACGGCGGCACAAGGTTATCTCGATGCCATCGAGAGCATGGCGGGTGCCCGTGCCCTGATCGAGAAGTCGGGATTCGACTATGGAGAGTTGGCCCGTGGCGGCTTTACGCAGAACAAAGACGGGCTGTGGGTACAGAAGGCTTTGAACGCGCAGGCTACCGACAAGGAGCGGCAGGAGATGCTGGCCGGCCGGCAGCGCGTGCACCACCTGTTGGTAAACCTTTCCGGTACCCTACGCCAGGTATTTGGCGGTTCCTCGGAGGCTGCGGAAAACATCCTCCGTAAGGCGGGCTTCTCAGCTGCGCTCTATGCCAACGAGCCGGACTCGAACGACACCTCCCCGTTCAACGCCAACCGCATCACGAACATAGGAGACGATGACGGCGGCGCGGGCGGCAACTACTCCGGTACGGGGCGGTTATCTTCGGCGGCTCCCAAGCAGGTCATCGTCAACATCACCAACCTGATGAGCGTGGAGACCATCGACCTGTTGAAATCGCCCGAGGGTCAGACCGCCGAGATCCAGCACTTCAAGGAACAGATGGCACAGGCCCTTATCGACGTAGTGCATGACTTCGACGCCTCGTGGAACGGTTAATTAACGAAAAGACAACGACATGAAGAACCTATTCGGCAGCAGATTGCTCAATATCGGTGCCTCGACGCTTCTGAGCGGGGGCATCCTTTCGCATGGCGGACTGGGCGGCTACATCAGCGATGCCGCCCGTCGCGTCATCGGTCTGGGACTCGCGGAGTTTCAGGACGGTGCCGTACATTACTTCTCCAAGAACAGCGACATCCTGAAACGTGCCGTCATTCAGTTCGCCAGCCAGACGGCCTACGGCATGCTCCGCTCTTATCCCCGCTATATCAAATACTGGGAACAGAAAGAGCGGGACAAATACCTCGAAACCCAGTCGCAGAGTGCCATCGTCAACAAATCGGGACAATACTACCAGCTCATCAAGGAGCAGCAGGCTGTCGCCGAGAAGAAGAACTACACCGACAGCATAGTGGGCCGCACGGTGGCAGACTACATCGAATTGAAAATCAGCGGCGAGGGAACCTACTACGACAAAGAAAGCGGCAAGGTGGAGCCCAACAGCAAATACGGGCTGATCACCTTCGTCGATTTGGGTCCGCAGGTACAGCTCTCCTCGAAAAACAACATCGTGCTGACCACGGTGCAGGGTCGTGACTACACCCGAAAAGAGTTCATTTCGGGCGGTGATCTGGAATTTACTATAAACGGTCGGATAACCAGCAAATATCCCGACGTGTACCCGGAAGCCGAGCTGTCGAAGTTCCTGAAAATCGTCCAGTACAAAGGTGTCATCGACTGCGACAACACCATCCTGCGGCAGTTGAAAATCTCGCAGCTTATCATTCTGGGTTACTCGCTTCCAACCGCCGAATACCGAAACGTGCAGCCCTATACCTTGCAATGCGTGGCCGTGGAACCCTCCGAGGCGGTAGAACTGATCTCCAAAGATGCGGAGGTCGTGGATGAAGCCATCGAACATACGAACAAATGGATCAAGTGGGTACGGTTCGGCACCGATGTCATTGACCCAACCTCCATATTAAAACTGAACAACCTATGGCTGTAGCACCGCTTGACGTATTATGTTGCCGGATTACCATCGGAGACCCCGATGCGGGCAATCCGATGTCCATTCTGAACCCCATTACGCTTACGGAGGTGCAGGAGGTCGAAATCGTCGAGACCTACAAGAAACTCATCGGCACGGCAACCATCCGTTTTCCAAAAGGGACCATTTTCCGCTCCACCATCATCGGTACGGCCACCCTTGAAGGCAAAGACGCCAGCCGGATAACCACCGAGGTCATGCAGGACGGCGTGGTCATCGAGAAACGTTCCAGTTACTCGGCGATGGACGCCACGACCTTCAAAACCGGGCAACGGGTGCGTATCCGTTTGGGCTATAACGGGATGCTGCGCACGATGTTCGACGGATACATCACCGGCTATAACACCGAGAGCAGCTTCGAGCTGAAATGCGAGAACATGGCTTACAAGCTCAAGCTGAAGCAGGCACCCAAGTTCGAGACGCCGGCATCGGGCACGAGCGTGAACGACGTGATGGAGGGCAAATACAACATCCTGAAAGATACCGGATTCAAACTGCACTCCGAGACCAAGCGGTTCGACATCCAGATCGGGAAAATCAAAATCACGGACAACTTCACCGTTGCCGACATCCTCTCGGCGTGGAGCCGTTACCGCATCTACTGCTTTCTGAAATACGACGAAAACAGTCCCGACCGGATGCCCGCCATCGCTATCGGCCGTCCGTACTCCTCCGCCAAGAGTCAGCCCCGGTTTCCGGAAGACAGCGCATCCGGTCCTTTCTGTATCCGCTTCGACACGCATGTGGCCTCGTCGGATTTGAAAGTGCTCAAGACCGACCCGAAATTCCTTGCCGTGCAGGCCAAGGCGTTGGGCTCGGATGAGAAATTCTTCGAGGTGACGGTGCGCCTGAATCCCGACTACGACCCGAACGTTTCCGGCAGCAAGGAGTTCCAGACCGTGAACGCCACGCAAATCAGCAAGAAGACGCACAAGGTGACGGGCAACACCACGGCCAGCGGTGCGCAGACCCGCACGAAAGTGGACCTTTCGACCTACACCATCGTACCCTACATGTCGCCGAACATGAAAATCAACTCCGACAAGCTCGTTGAGGAGGCCATCGAATACTTCCGCAGCTACAACCTGAACGGCATCAGCGGTTCGGTGACGCTCTTCGGGGATTTCGGGTTATATCCGGCCTGTCAGGTGGAACTCATCGATGACCGGAACCCGGCCAAGAACGGCACCTACATCGTCGAGGAGGTTACAACCACTTTCGGGACGGGAGGCTACCGGCAGAAAATCACGATACCGCATAAAATCAAAGGAACAAAGACAACGTATGGAAATAACTCTTAAAGATGATTTTACCAATGGACATTTTTCTTATCCAATTCCAGCGGTGAACTTATGACTGTGAATGCACAAGGAGTTCCCAACCACGGTGTATCGAAACATTCGGATTTCGCTATGGGTGATTCGCTACACATCATACCATAGAGTGGACAACATCGAAAGGATGAATTGCCTAATAAAAATTTATACATTGCCTCCAAAGCGATCAATTCAAGAACGTCCATCGAATCATCGCCTTCAACTATATCTTCAGCACGTTTCGTTGCTGTTGCAGGATTATGATGTCCACAACTATGAGTTTGAATATAAGGAATGCCTAACCAACTAATGATAGCATTTAAGTTTTCTATCGAAATGCAATCTGTTTTTTCTTCATATAAAACTGTCAATAGAGGAAGCATCTTATTGGATAAACGCACTCGCTCCAGAACCGTCTTAATATAATCTAACGGAGCAACTAAGTTTTGCTTCAACATTTCTAAAAAGTTGTTGACCATTCCATCAAAAAAATCGGGAATAGGAATGCTCTTCTTTTGTGGTGTTGTAATTGTAGACTGATCGATATAATCTGAAAATAGTTGCATACCGTCGGTAATCTTTTCTTTTTCAGCTTTTGCCAATAGCTTAATCAGACTCTCGCCTGGGGCCATACTGAAAAGAGCTGCATGACAACAGCAGATAAGAAGTTTGGTATTGTGGTATAATGAAGGATAGTTGTGCTTGCATAATATTTTCACAACATTGTACGGAATATCATCATGTGTAGCATCAGGGTCAACTAAACTTTGATACAAGGCTGCCATGCTTTCCTTGATGATGTGTGCTCCCAGTTCTAAAGTATCCGTAACCTTGTTTTCAAATGTTATAATCAATGATATTACAGGCATATTTTTTCCCTTCGACAATTTTCTCTCCTGTTCTAATCTCGATTCGTTTAGTTTGGTCTATTTTTACTCCATAAAATTGACTGTCATTGAAAAATCCATTTCCAACTCTGAATATGCTGTCAAGACGCTTCATTCGTTCTGTCGGAGAAATAGAATACGGTAACTTGACTTCATCACGGACGGCTATTTCCGCTTTCAGTTTCAACATCATTTCATAGCGTAAAATACTGGAAGATAATCCCCACAAAGTACCTATGTTTTGCCAATAGTGGATGTATTCATGAATGAAAGTCCCTCGATCTTCTTGGCTTATTAGGCTTAAATCGGTGTTGAAATCTCCTGCTGTGTAAATATGGAAGAATGAAGTGTTATAAGCCCCGCGCAAATTAGATACTATCTCTTTTTCAGATACTCCTAACGATAATAATTTTTCTTGTATATTCATTTTTTATAAAGTTTCATTTTAAGTATTCAAAGATAGCAAAAAGCCTCTATCCAACTGTCTATTGTCGAATTTATCTATTCTTTGAATATGAAGAATTCACAGGACAACAACCGGCGGATGATACAGGAGGCAATCCGCAAAATCGCATTGGGGCGCAGTATTGAGCGTATCGAGATGGCTCCGGGCGGCATGGGCGGCGTGGGTACCGCCCGCATGATTCACGGTTATGTCGCCAAGATACATGACGACCCCAGTGATGAAGAGTTCGCCGACTACGGCGGCACGGTGGACGTGGGCGAATATCCTGACGAAACTGCTTCGGCGGGCGGTATCATCCACAAAGGCGTGTTGCTGGCTGCCGCCCGGAACAACGAGGGCGGTTTTCTCATCGTACCGACCCTTTTTTCGGAGGTGACCATCGTAGTGGACGCCGCCACCTGCCATGCCTATATCGTCAATTACTCCCATGCCGAAACCATCCGCATGGAGGCGCATTCCGAGGTCAGCATCGGCATGACGGAAACCGAGGCTCTCGACCCCGACAGCGACTCCTCGCCCGATTACGACGAGCTGGAACCGACCGGAAACGAAGCCCATACCAGCTACACGGCCGAAGGCATCACGGCAACGGTCAGGAACGACAGCGGCAAAGAATCGTCGGTCATGCAAGGTGCGGAAGAGATTGCGCAGACCGTCGATAAGTCGGAAGTCAGACAGACCGCCGACAAAATCGTACAGAAGGTAAACTCCACGACCGTTGCCGTTGCCGACAACAAAGTGACGCTCGGCGACGAGAACGCCACCGAACCGCTGGTTTTGGGTAACGAGCTGGCGCAGCTCATGTTAGATTTCCTGACGGAGTGCAGTAAGATTATGACGCCTACGCTCATGGGAACCATGCAGCCGCTGAACTTTCCCAACTTCCTCTCGCTGACCTCCAAGATTCAGAAATTCCTATCCAAAACCTCCTATACCAAATGAGTGTCACCCTTCATCCCGGCATCGGCGGTCTCGATACGCAGGGCCTGTGTTACAGTCTCTACCGCCAGTTATACCAGACCTTCTTCAACGCCCAAGAACGCAAGAGCGAAGACAATCCCTACGGTGTGGAGGAAGGTGACGACACGTCCATCCGTCTGCATAACACGGCTTATGGATTTGCCGAGGCGATTTCGTCCGGCGTTTCCGGTGAAGGCGGAGGTACCGGTAGTTGGTCGGGCTATCTGCCCAAAAGCGGCGGTGACATGCAGGGATTGTTATGTGCCGACTACGGCTTTACCGCCGGTATCGACAACCGCCGTCTGCTGGAAACGTACCGCACCTCGCAAAGCGATGACGAGGGAAACGTCATCGGTTACACCTACGGCATCCGTCTGACGGGCGACGTACATGTCGGCGGCAATCAGCTCTTTGTGGGCGGTATGCAGCCTCTCCGTTGCGATAAGGCTACCGGCACGATATACCTGAGCGGGAAACGGGTTAATTTCGCCGACGCCGCCCTTTCCCTCACCGGAAATATCCTGCTGGGCGAGACCAAAGAAAACGGGGTGTTCCTGACTTCCGACAGCCTGCTCATTCATGGGCGGGAAGTCTATCACGGCGGTAATGCCAACCTCGCCACTGTGGACTGGTCGATGCACGACGCTACCGTTGCCGGTTCTCTCGAAGTCATGGGAGCGGCGACGCTCTCCGGAAAGCTGCGTGCCTTGCAGGGCGCGGAGTTGGGCGACGTCGGGCGGCTGCTCTTCTCTGTCCTCGGCGAAACCGTATCCTGTCTGAGTGACTTGACCTTTTCAGCCGGATGCGGAGTCCGAATCAGCGGAGTTACCGTGCTCAAAGGCTCCGGTGCGAAAGACATCCGGTTGGAGGGTGCTGACGGCGACCTGCTCGTAGGCGGCGACCACACAGCCAAGATACGGATTCTGTCGAACCTTACGGACATCGACGGCGAGCACGTCCTGCTTTCCCCATACGGGGCGGCGTACTTTCCCGACTCCATCCGGGTGCGGCACAGCTACGGCGGGGACCTGCTCTCCTCGTACCGTACCGACAGCGAGGATGAAGGCATCGTCATACACAAACTGCTGCGATTCGGAAGCACGGGAGGTTGCTATCTGACAGCCGACAATGACCGATTGGTTTTCGTCTCCCGCAGCGACCACACCCAAGCTCCCGGCGGTCAATACGAATCGGTGAACACATTCCTCGGACACGCTCCGTCCACCAGCCGTTACGCTCCGTTAAACCGGGCGTCGAACTCCCTGCGTATCGGTACATCCGGTGACTTTATCGTCGCTCTGAATCCCGTCGAGGTCACGGGACACATCGGTATCGACGGGAGCTTCACCCGACTTACGGCAGAGGGGCTATTCTTTACCGGCGACATCTGCCTCAGACAGGTTGGGGACGGTATCCGTCACGGCGGGAACGCCTACTTCGACGGCAGTCTTTCCTCGGAGCGATTCACCTCCGGAATGGCCGGCACCGGTTGGGCGATCCTGCGCAGCCGGACGACGGGAAGCATCTCGGCGACCTTCGACGAACTGACCATCCGGAAACGGATGCGGGTTTACGAGTTGGAGGTACAGCGTTCCTCGGCGACCAACGGAGCCTTGTGGGTAACCGATACCTGTTCGGGAGACAGTGTCGAAAAACTATAAATCCGATTATGGCACTATACGAATATTCCCGTTTCAAGATACGCATCGACCCCGGTTCCAAGAAACGGCAGGGATTGCATGCCGGAGACGTGGTTCGCCGTCAGTATGCGGACGGTGCGCAAACCTTTTACAGCCTGATGGTCGTGCTGGCCACCGGAGAAGACTCCGTGCTGCTGTCCGACGGGATACATGCGTCATCGCCTTTTTTCATCGGCGCACTCATCGAGGGCGACGAGCCCCGTGACGGAGAATTGCTGGACTTCGTGCGTCTCACGAGCCTGACCGATGAACGGCGCAGCGGCGCCATGTACCTGACTGCCTCGGACGAAGAAGCCCCGTACATGGATGTCATTGACGGCATGGGGACGGAACGTTCCTTGTTTCGTCCGGCATCCCTTGCCGCGTTCGGTTGCAGCGACAACGGGGTGTGGTCCTGCCGTTACACGCCTTCGGAAGGTCCCGCCACCCGCATCCTCCGGATTAGCCGCTCCTCCGACGCGGCGGCTGTCACCGGCGGTTTTCAGATTCCGTTTCCACAGGCCGTTTCCCATCCCCAGCGTCTGGTGATTTCATTCCGCATCCGCGCTTCCAAAGAGTTGTCCGCCGTGCCGTTGCGCTTCGGGTATGCCGACGGTACGGAAACAGACGGACAGGACACCGTGGACGTTACGACCGAATGGCAATACCGGTTGAGCCTGATTACGGTGGACTTTCCTGCGGAATATGCCCGCGCGCTGTCCCTCGACTTCTCGGGAGAGCTCGGTCCGGACGACTGGTGCGAAATCGGAGACCTCAATGTCTGCCTACTGGAACAGCTTTCGTCCTTTGCCGAAGCCGCCAAAATCCGTATCGGCCGCATCACGGGAATCGCAGACCCGCTGTTCGGTATGCTACAAGGTTATGGGGCTTACTTCCAGCGTCTCTATGCCACGCGGGACGTTCATGTGGCCGGCACGCTGACCGCCGGTGACGAGGACGGCTTCGGCAGCACCTTTTACGCCGGACGTATTCACAAGAACTGCATCATCGATTCGTTGAACGGCAATTTTACGAGTACGGTTGTCCGCCTTTCATCCGCCACACCGACCGGTATCGGCAAAAACATCCTGCTGCCCGTGACCGGCGGGACATTGCTTTGCCAGAAAGAAGTGTGGGTAGAGAAACATGCGGGCGAGCGTTACTGTCTCTCTTTCTGGTGTTATTGCCCGTCCAAGCAAGAGACTCCGTTCGATATTCTTCACGGGGAAAAGGTGCTCGCCAGCCTTATGATGCCCCAGACATGGCAACGGGTACATGTGACTTTCGACATCGAGCATATCCCCGGCGACGACCTTCGCATCGACTTCCGTACCGAGAACCGGGTGGTCTGGTTTTTCAGTTCCCCGCAACTTGAAAAAGGGAACGTGCCGACCCTATACCAGCCGACAGACGGGATCCTGAACGAAACCGACGAATACGGGGCGTGGTTCTGCCGAGGCGGTGTGGGCGGCACGATTCAACACCCCCTGTTACGGTTGGAGCCGGACGGTTCCATCCGTGCCGGCAACGATTCGTTCGTCATCAACCCTGACGGCAGCGGATACTTCTCCGGCGGCCGTTTCCGCTGGAACAAAGACTCCATCATCTTGCAGGATGTCACCATCCGCTGGGAGGATTTGGATGAAGAGATGCAGGAACAGATGAAACCCCGTTTCGTCACCGTTGATGGCGGTACGGTGTTTCATTATAACGATGCCGTTTCCGGCAATCTTTGCGACCCGGCAGAGATCCTCCTGACCGGCACGGCGCAGAACCTGACAACGGATTCCTGCCGTTGGGAATACCTTGCTGCGGACGGCGGGTGGAAAGACACCGGCGGGAACCAGTCCGTTTACACGCTCACGCCGGATTTCTCCGGCTGGGAAGGCCGGAACGTCCTGACACTCCGTTTCATCGTCCGATCCTCCGGCACATCGTATCATGCCACGCATACCGTTTCCAAACAATACGACGGCAGTGACAGCTATTCTTTGCATGTGGAGTCCGATTCGGGCACCGTTTTCCGCAACCACATGGTCGAGACGACACTACATGCCCGTCTTTACAAAGCAGGAACGGAAATCACGGACCGGATTCCCGATGAAAATTTCCTCTGGAACCGCATCAGCGACGATGCCGACAGCGATGCACTCTGGAATGCTGAAGAACATCGGGGACGCACGCTGCGGATTACCGGTGAGGATGTGTGGCGTAAGGCGGTGTTCAACTGTGAAGTATTCATGTAGGCAATATGAGATAACCAATCTTGTCTATAAACTCATTGCCCACGCATACGGCTATTCTTATACAAACAAAACGTATGAGCAACCGACAAGTTATCGCGCGTGGGCAAACCACGATTTACATACAGAAGGATTCCTACACAATCAGCCAATCGCTCGGGGAATACGTCTTTCCCGCAGACCATTCGGGGAAGGTGCTCTCTGCCGTAAGCCTGACATCGACCATCAAGGTCACATGCGGCGATTCGGAATACAAGGATTTTACCATCGGAGTGATTGTCAAACCGGCCGGATTCTCGTCCATTTCGGTGGATAACAGCCGGAAAACAGTGACCTATACGGTTGCCACCGGAACGACAACCCTTGCCGAGCACGGCTCTTTGGATATTCCCGTTACCATTGCAGGGGCGGTTTACAGCCTGTCGTTCGTCTGGTCGAAAGCGAAAGCCGGTGCGCCGGGCACTGCCGGTGCCGATGCCAACCTGCTGGACTGGGTACGGGAATGGAATACCGGTAAAACGCTTATCGACAGCCATACTGTCATCACGCCGAAACTCTTTGCCGGTGTGAAGAACGCGGACGGCACCGTGACGGGTACTGCCATCGGCCGCTTCTCTCTGAGTACGAAAACCGCTTCCGGCGGTATTGCCACCGAAACCATCGACGGTATCTGCGGCTTCAGGAACGGATCCAAAACCTTTCTTTTGGATAACGGCGGCAACGTCCAGCTCGGTTACGGCGACCAGTTTGTCCGCTACGATGCTTTAACCGGCAAAATCACGTTCGGTGCGGGTGTCAGCCTGAACTGGACCAACGCCATCCAGCAAGCCAAGACTGAAACGCTTAACGCTGCCGCCGCTACTGCCCAAAGCAAAGCGGATGCCGCATTGGGCAGTGCCAAGAGCTATGCCGACACGAAAAAAAGCGAAGCCGTCACGCAAGCCGGTAAAGACGCTGACGGTAAAATCTCGGCACTGACCGCTACGTTGAACACTTCCATTGCCGATGCCAAGAAAGCCGGTACGGATGCCCGTGCCGTGGCGGATGCCATTACCTCGAAAGCCAATGCGGAAGGCTGGTCGAACAAGCTGACCTACATCGATGCAAACGGCATATTCACGGGGAAACTGTCCGCCAATACCGTCAATGCCATCAACATCAATGCCTCGCAAATTACGGCAGGCACCATCGCTACCGCCCGTCTGAATGCTGCGGAAATCCGGTCGAACATCATCAATGCGGCATACATCAACGGTCTGACGTGTGCCTTCGTTCGGGGAACTATCGGCGGCTGGACTATCGGTGCAACCACGTTATCCAACAGCCACATATTGTTGGATAGCGGCAACAAACGGGTGGTCGTGTACGGGGCAAGCTCTGGAGCGACAAGCGGCAAGCGAGTGCAGATCTATTACAACTCCGATACGGATTTCGGTTTCTATGCCACGGATGCTGCTGGCAACTGCCTTGCCCGTTTCGGTTCTGCCAACCAGATTGCCGGGTGGAACATCGATGCGAACCGTATCTACAAGAACAACATCGCATTGGGTGCGGACGGCTCCATCATGAACGGCAGCAAATGGAAGCTGAACAACGACGGGTCCGGCAGTATCGCGTCGGGAAACATCTCATGGGATGCAGCCGGTGCGGTGACCTTTTCGGCGGCGGTGTCGTTGAACTGGAAAAACGATATAGAGGCTGCCAAACGTGCCAACTTCGGTTATCCATATTATCACAAAATCGTCATTTACGGTGAAGAGGATAAATACTATCCTGTCATTTTCAAGGGCGGAGACCAGACCTTCAAACGGGATATTCTTATCCGACGTGCATATAGTGAGCAAGCCCCTGACAGTTGGAACAATACAACTCATAAAGGTGGACTTGTCCTATTGCTGAAAGCCAATTTCGGCGGTTGGGGCGGCATTGGCTACTCGTGGGACATCTATGAACTTTCAGAGACATACTGCCGCATGTTTGCCGGTGCACAATTGTGTGGTAATTGTTGCATGTTCGCCGTGTTCCTGCGCGGGGGCGGAACGACTGGTGCGGTGTACCATATCTACTCGGATCAGCCGATAGTGAACAACATTTATAGTCCATCTCCGATTCCGGCAGCACCGCAGATTGCCTACAACTGCGATCTTATTTTTCAGAGCGGTTCGAACACGGCTAACGCTCCGGGTGCCCGTACCCTCACGGCGACAGTTCAGGAGGAGATACGCCGTCACCGGTTCATCGCTTTGGCTCAAAGCTCTGACAGCACATTGGCTGCGCATCCACTGACCTACATTGGTTCTACAGGCATCTACACCGGCACGTTGACTGCGGCGCAGGTCAATGCCGTTTCCATCGATGCGGGCAGTATCCGGACGGGGACGCTCAGTGCCGACCGTCTGGCTGCCGGCAGCATCAATTCCACAAAACTGGATGCCGGCAGCATCAAGGCCAATATCATCAATACGGACTATATCAACGGCCTGACCTGTACTTTCGTGCGGGGCAAAATCGGTGGCTGGACCATCGGCGCGGACAACATCACGGCCGGCAGTGTGGGTGCAGTCGGAGCCATGCCAATCCAGATGCGGACTGCGGCCAGCGGTTCAGGTTACTGGTACAACGGCGCATACAAACCGCAGGGCATCGTAATGACATGGTACCAAAGCAGCAATGCGGGGCATGTGGTTTTCGGTCAGATTGCCGCTTCGGGCAACAGCGTGAAAACCGGTTTTCTCGGCATCCAGATGATGACATGGGACCATGTGGAATACTTCTGTCTGTCGGCCAACTACACCAAATCGGGAGCCAAAGAGATTTACAACCGCATTGCCGGATGGGCATTCGACAACACCCGCATCTGGAAAAACAACGTCTCGTTGGGTGCCGACGGCTCCATCACCAACGGTACGCGCTGGAAACTCAACAACGACGGTTCCGCCTCGTTCGGTTCCGGCCGGAGCATCTTCAACACGGACGGTTCGGGACAGGTAGCCAACGGCAAATTCAAATGGGATGCCGCCGGCAACATCATCGCCCAAGGAGGCAAATTCAAGGATGTGACCATCCAAGGCACCATCCGTAGCGCGTTCGTGCAGAACGACCCTTCAATTTGGATTGTCGTGGGCGGCGGCACGACCAGCGATGTGCAGACCGACCCCGTGCACTACGACAACGTGGTCTGTACGCAAACAGGCGGCTGGAACGAGAACATCAACCTGCAATGGACCTTGGAAAACTCCGGCCGCCGGATTTGCCTTGTCAATTACAGGTGGGGTTCTACCATCTCTACGGGAGTGATGAGCATTACGGCTCCCAGCGGCAAATATTTCTTCGAGGATGGAATCTCGAAAACGACGCTCAAATTCTCCCGCGAAGTAATTGAAATGATTGGTTACGGGGACGACAAGACCTTTTTCGGATGGATTGTACTCAACCGCCGGGACCTGATGACAACCAGCCGATACGGAAAGTTCCAGCAAATCCTTGTTACAGGCATTGTTACCGGAACAACTTCCAGCGCATCCGTCCGTTTCCTCTGTTTCGACGGTTCGAAATCGGTATCCGTCAGCCGATTGGGAAAAGGGATGTACCGTAT
>UMEH01066813.1_pt1 | contig 12797 bp, 10 predicted proteins | sample 1964681 | NCBI WGS metagenome assembly UMEH01 (sample SAMEA4836013, study PRJEB28245) | human gut metagenome | biome: gut microbiome; material: fecal sample | place: Denmark | collected 2008
TATGGAACCATTGAGAATCTGAATTCCAGATGGTGCACAACCTTCTGGAGCCATACCTACAACAGCTTTGACCAGATCGAAAGTCCGTCACCAAAAGGAGAAAATGCGCTTCATGCACTGACTCTGGACTGGAAACGTTTTGTTACAGACAGAACTGTAGATTTCATGAAACATGAGATTTCTGCGATCCGCGCAGGCGGGTCAGATCTTCCGGCAACCGCCAATCTGATGTACGACTACGACGGACTTGACTATAAAAAGTTTAAGGATGTTATGGATATCGCTTCCTGGGATAATTACCCAAGCTGGCATAAAAAAGACAACTATACCACAGCAGTGGATGGAGCCTTGCAGCACGACCTTATGAGGAGTATCAAAAAAGCACCGTTCCTTCTGATGGAATCCTGTCCTTCTGCAACCAACTGGAAGCCGATCAATAAGCTGAAAAAACCGGGAATGCATCTGGCTGCTTCCCTGCAGGCAGTCGCCCATGGTTCCGACAGTGTCCTGTATTTCCAGCTCCGCCAGAGTCAGGGTGCCTCCGAGAAATTCCACGGTGCGGTGATCGATCACTATGGCGGTGATGATACCAGAGTTTTTCGTGAAGTGACAGAGGTAGGAAAAGTTCTGGAACAGATCCAGGAAACTGTGGGAAGTGTAACGAAGTCTCCGGTGGCTGTTCTTTATGACCGTGAAAATGACTGGGCGCTGAAAGATGCCCAGGGACCTCGAAATGAAGATATGCATTACCAGGAAAACGTACAGAAACAATATCGTGCACTTCGAAGAAAAGGTTATAATACCGATATTATCAGTATGGAACATGACCTGTCTGATTATAAGCTGGTAACAGTACCGATGGCCTATATGTTCTATCACGGATACGCCGAAAAGCTTCGTACCTTTGCTGAAAATGGAGGTACACTGGTAATTTCCTACTGGTCCGGACTTGTAGATGAGACAGATAAATGTTATCTTGGGGGAACGCCTCACGGTCTCATGGAAACAGCAGGCATCCGTGCAGAAGAAATCGATGCGCTTTATGACTGGGAAGAAAATACCGGTATTCCGGAAACCGGAAATCACCTCAAACTTACAGAAAGCTATACCTGCAAAAATCTCTGTGAGCTAGCAAAAGTTTCCGATGCGGAAGTGCTGATGCGTTACGGAAAAGATTTTTATCAGGGCTATCCGGTGCTGACTCACAAAAAATATGGAAAAGGCCATGTTTACTATGTGGCAGCCGATATGGAAGCAGCCTTTTATGAGGACTTCCTGGGACGAGCAGCAGAAGAAGCCGGTGTGGAGATGCCGCTTACGTTTATACCGGAAGGAGTTTCTGTGACAACCAGGGAAAATGAAGATACGGAATATCTGTTTATCCAGAATTTCGGGGAGAAAACGGAAACAGTTTCTGTTCCGGAAGGTTACGAAGTCCTTTATGGATCGGACAGTGAAATTATGGCCCCGCTTACTACAAGAATCTTAAAGGGGAAAAAATAATCACAGCAAAAAAGTATAAAGCATATCTGCTTTCGGACGGTATGCTTTTTACTGCTGTCTGGGAAAGAGAAGGTAAGATGACAAAGATACAAAAAGAAGAGATAAAAAAAATCGCGGATCAGTTTGCATTTACCGGGGAACTGATTTCCTGCGCCCCCTGCGGAAGCGGGCATATCAATGGAACCTACATGCTGAGATACCGGATCGGAGAAATGGGCTCCATCAAGGTGATCCTCCAGAAGATCAACAGGGAGATCTTTCAGAAACCGGAAGAGCTTATGGAAAATATCGCAGGAGTCACCGGACATCTGAAAAAGAAGGTCATTGAGAAGGGTGGAGATCTGGAACGGGAAGTTCTGAATCTGATTCCCACAAAAGAGGGAAAAGCATATCTGACAGATGAGAACGGAGAGTGCTGGAGAGCCTATATTTTTATTACCGATGCAGTAAGCTATGATCTGGTGGAAAAACCGGAAGATTTTTACGAAAGTGCTGTTGCATTTGGAAAATTTCAGGAAATGCTGGCTGATTATCCGGCAGAGACTCTGCATGAAACCATAAAGGATTTCCATGATACAAAAAAGCGTTTTCAGGCGCTGAAAGATGCCGTGGAAAAGGACTGCTGTCACCGTGCCGCATCGGTAAAAGAAGAAATTGCGTTTGCACTGCAGCATGAAGATCTGGCTGGAATATTTGGAAAACTTCTGGAAAATGGGGAAGTTCCACTTCGGGTAACCCATAACGATACAAAACTGAATAATATCATGATCGATCTGGAAACGGGAAAGGGAATCTGTGTGGTCGATCTGGATACTGTAATGCCAGGACTGGCCATGAATGATTTTGGTGATGCGATCCGGTTCGGAGCCAGCACTGCGCTGGAAGATGAGAAAGATTTAAGTAAAGTCTCCTGTGACATGGAGCTCTACGAGATTTACGTGAAAGGTTTTCTGGAAAGTTGTGGAGACAAGTTAAACGCCAGGGAGATCGAGATGCTTCCTATGGGCGCCAAGGTGATGACCTATGAATGTGGCATCCGTTTTCTTACTGACTATCTGGAAGGAGATCATTATTTTAAAATCGACCGTGAAGACCATAATCTGGACCGCTGTCGTACACAGTTTAAGCTGGTGGCAGATATGGAGCAGAAATGGGAGCAGATGCAGGCAATCGTAAAAAAATATCAGAAATAAAAAACAGGGGATTTTTACAATGGAGGTAAAGATAATGAGCGAGACAAAAGGAAGAGTGACCATCCCGACAGATCTGGATGTGATTCCGGAGACACTGAAAATGCTGGATGAGTGGGGTGCAGATGCCATCCGTGACTGTGACGGAACAGAATTTCCGGCAGAGCTGAAAAATACAGGGGCCAAGATATATGCTACCTATTATACTACCAGAAAGGATAATGCCTGGGCGAAGGCACATCCGGAAGAGATCCAGCAGATGTATATCATGACATCTTTTCACACGGCAGTTTCCGATACTCTGGAGATACACCTGATGGACCATCTGTATCCGGATATGCTTGCTGTCAATACCAGAGATGATATTAAAAGATGGTGGGAAGTTATGGACCGTACCACAGGAGAGGCTGTCGGTACAGAAGAATGGTCCTATGATGAAAAATCCGGAAATGTGGTGATCCGTCCGGCAAAAGAGTTTCATGAGTATACGGTAAGTTTTCTTGCATATATCATGTGGGACCCGGTACATATGTACAATGCTGTTGTCAATGACTGGAAGGATGTAGAGCCTCAGATCACCTTTGATGTGCGCCAGCCTGCAACACGGGCACATTCCCTGGAACGTCTCCGCAGATTTCTGGATTCGCATGATTATGTGAACGTGGTACGATTTACCACATTTTTTCATCAGTTTACGCTGATCTTTGACGAGATGGCAAGAGAAAAATATGTGGACTGGTTTGGATATTCTGCCTCAGTGAGCCCTTATATTCTGGAACAGTTTGAGCGGGAAGTAGGCTATAAATTCCGTCCGGAGTTTATCATTGACCAGGGGTATATGAATAATACCTACCGTATCCCGTCAAAGGAATTTAAAGATTTCCAGGCTTTTCAGAGAAGAGAAGTGGCAAAGCTTGCAAAGGAAATGGTAGATATTGTCCATGAGTATGGAAAAGAAGCCATGATGTTCATGGGCGATCACTGGATCGGCATGGAGCCTTTTATGGATGAGTTTGCTTCCATCGGACTGGATGCAGTAGTGGGAAGTGTTGGAAACGGAGCAACCTTACGTCTGTTCAGCGATATCAAACATGTAAAATATACAGAAGGAAGATTTCTTCCATACTTTTTCCCGGATACCTTCCATGAAGGCGGAGATCCGGTAAAAGAGGCAAAAGTAAACTGGGTAACTGCAAGAAGAGCTATCCTTCGAAGCCCGATCCAGAGAATCGGCTATGGCGGCTATCTGAAGCTGGCTCTGGAATTTCCGGATTTCGTACAGTATATCAAAGAAGTATGCCAGGAATTTCGTGTGCTCTATGACAATATCCAGGGAACCACGCCATACTGCGTAAAACGTGTGGCAGTTTTAAACTGCTGGGGAAAAATGCGCTCCTGGGGCAACCATATGGTACATCATGCTATCTATTACAAACAGAATTATTCTTATTTTGGAATCATCGAGGCATTAAGCGGTGCGCCGTTTGATGTTTCCTTTATCAGTTTCGATGATATCCGTGAAAATAAAGATCTTCTTAATGATTTTGACGTGATCATCAATGTAGGTGATGCGGACACTGCACAGTCCGGCGGCGAGAACTGGGCAAATCCGGAAATCCTTACAGCAGTGCGGAAATTTGTCTACAATGGCGGCGGTTTTATCGGCGTTGGTGAGCCGGCAGCCCACCAGTGGCAGGGAAAATTCTTTCAGCTGGATGATATCCTGGGAGTAGAGGAAGAAAGAGGATTTAATCTCAATACAGACAAATACAACTGGGAAGAACACAGAGATCATTTTATTCTGGAAGATACAGACGGAACCGTAGATTTCGGCGAGGGCAAAAAGAATATCTTTGCACTGCCGGATACGAAGATCCTGATCCAGAAAGACCAGGAAGTCCAGATGGCGGTGAAAACCTTCGGAAAGGGTCGTGGCGTTTATATCAGCGGGCTGCCTTACAGCTTTAAAAACAGTCGTATTCTGTACAGATCCGTGCTCTGGTCTGCGGCAGCAGAGGATGAACTTCACCGCTGGTTCTCGTCTAATTATAATGTGGAAGTTCATGCCTATGTGAAAAACGGAAAGTATTGTGTGGTAAATAACACCTATGAACCACAGGATACAACTGTTTATACAGGGGACGGAAAGAGCTTTGAAATTCATCTCTCTGCCAATGAGATCCGCTGGTATCAGATCTGACAGATGTTTTGCAAAACTCTGTAAGAGAGCTGTTGACAGGCATTTATAAATGAGTGTATAATAGTACAGATTTGAAAGAGAATATATGGGCAAAGCAGTTGAAAAGCTGTGACGCAAAGCTAAAGGGCCTTTAAAATGGCAGCCAGCTGCAGGGAATAGAAACAGGGAATGGTATAGTTGCATGTCTATAGCCTGACCCTGTTTTTTTGTTGGAAGAACAGATAAAATGCATTGCGGTTTCCTGCGCGTTACAGGGATTTTCCAAAAGCTGCAAATGGTGAAATATGGAGTGAACAGTTGATGAACAAGGCACTATTTGAAGAAGAAAATTTATATATAGTGGGAGAGTCCCATCTTTGTGAGGAGACGTATGCGGCCATACGGAAAACCATCGAAAATAACCAGGCGGTAGGTGTTCTGGCCGGATATTATGACCGTGATCTTACGATTGCTTATATCAGTGAATTTTTTCTTCACAATCTTGGATATACCTATGAAGAATTTATGGAAAAATTTTCCGGATCGCTGAAAAATGTATTCTGTGGGCAGAACTGTACGTTTGCAAAGATCGAACGTTTTAAAAAGATCCATGGAGTAGGCGAAGCACAGATGCTGAATAAAGAAGGTGCACCGGTTAATGTGCGTGTATATAAGAAAGATACCATTGACAGTGAAGGAAACGCATTATGGATATTATCCACGCACATTGACGAGATGCAGGAAAATCTGGAACTGGTAAATCAGGTGCTCAGTTCCGGGTTCTGGTCTGTAGAATGTGATCAGTCCGGAAATCCTGAATCAGTTTTCTTCAGTCATGAATTTCGAAAGATGCTTGGATATCATGATACTCTGGATTTTCCCAACAATCTGGAAACATGGGAAAGGGGAATTCATCCCCGGGACCTTGAGGAGGTTTCCAGGACTTTTCAGGAAGCTTTTCAGGATAAGACCAATGAGAAAAAATATGATGTGGAATACCGCATGCGTATGGCGGATGGAACTTATCAGTGGTTTAAGGATAAGGGAGAGGTGAGCCGTCGTGCGGACGGAACTGCTTTTCGTATGGCCGGGATTTTTATAAATATTGATGCGGAGAAGAGAGCGAGACAGTATACGCAGAGAGTAGATGCTTTTCACCGTGCATACACAACGGCAAATCTCTGTGAATACTATGTGGATCTTCAGGAAAACAGCTTTAATTCTCTGAAGGTGGAAGAAACATTATCCGGACTGTTTGAGGAGAGCAGTACCTGGGATGAGCTGATCGATCTGCCGGTACTTGTGGTAGATGATGATCAGAATTGCTGCGAGAATACGGTGGCACTTCTGGAAGAAATAGGAATCGACGGGGAGTGGGTAACATCCGGAGAAGAAGCAGTTAACCTTGTTGCGGCGCGTTATGAAAAAGAAAACGATTATTTTGCCATTATCATTGACTGGAAAATGCCGGGAATGGACGGATTGGAGACGACCCGGCAGATCCGGAAAATAGTTGGAAATGATGTAACCATTATTATTTTGTCAGCGTATGACTACTCTGAGATCGCAAAAGAAATCATAGGGATGACCGGAGCAGAGGTCGTGACAGCAGAAAACGGAAAGACAGCAGTGGATATGATTTCTTCCGGCAACGCCTTTGCGGAAGATGTTCAGCTTGCCAGAAGTGCCGGAATGAATGAACACATTTCCAAACCACTGGATATGACAAGGCTTCGGGATGTGATGAGAAAGTGGCTGTAAAGTCTGACTGGTTAAAAGGTGAAGATTCTGTGAAATCGGCCTTTGCCATTGACAGAAGAAAAATACAATAATATAATTAAACCTATCGTAAAAGTAGGATATAAAAACTGTTACAGTAGAAATAAGATCTATTGTAACAGTTTTTTATTTTATCGCTTTACAAACTTTATGAGAAAGGATGCAAAACAGTGAAGCATACGGTTATTTATATTGATGGTATGACCTGTATTAACTGTCAGTCGAGGATCTGGAATGTACTGAAATTAAGACCGGAGATCACGGGAATTACAGTCAGCTATGAATATTCACGGGCAGAGTTTGACTATGATCCGAAGAAAATCGGGATGAAAGAAATTGTAAAAATGATCGAGGATCTGGGATATCAGGTAATTCCCGCGGAACAGTTTCGCAGGAAACAGCTTCGTCAGGCAGCAGCGGAAATTTTTGCGATCGCCCTTTTATTTGTGATCCTGCAGCGTTTTGGAATCCTTAACCATCTTGCGCCGGATTCTCTTGCCGAGACAGGAATGGGATATGGAATGCTGTTTGTCATTGGCCTGATCACTTCTGTACACTGCATTGCCATGTGCGGCGGGATCAATCTTTCTCAGACCTTGCAGAAGCAAGAAGCGAACGCAGAGGAAATATCAAGGTCAATGTTTCGGAATACATTTTCCTATAATATGGGACGGGTTGTTTCCTATACCGTGATCGGAGGATTTCTCGGGGCCGTAGGAGGTCTGGCTGGAATTGGGGACAGTTTACAGGCTTCCACAGTGTTTCAGGGGTCTCTGAAACTCCTGGCCGGAATTATCATGGTCGTTATGGGTGTGAATATGCTGGGGATTTTTCCGGGGCTTCGGAAACTGAGAATCCACATTCCATTTCCTGGAGGGAAATCTTTATGGAAAAAAAGGACACCTTTTCTAGTTGGACTGTGTAACGGGTTCATGCCCTGTGGACCGTTGCAGTCTATGGAGATTGTTGCACTGGCTTCCGGAAGCTGGGTAGCAGGAGCTTTTTCCATGTTCTGCTTCAGTCTGGGAACGGTTCCTCTGATGCTTGGATTTGGCTCAATTTTTTCTGCACTGGGAAAGAAATTTACCAGACAGATCCTGAAAACAGGAGCGATCCTGGTGGTTGTTATGGGACTTGCCATGATGTCTCAGGGAAGCGTGCTGTCAGGTTTGGAAAGCAGGTCCGGCGAAAAGGTAGCAGCAGAAGCGGATAATGTGCAGAATGATGATCAGACAGATGTGGCAGTGGAAAAAGATGGAGTGCAGTATGTTTCCAGTACGCTGCGTTCTGGATGGTATCCGGATATTACTGTGAAGGCAGGGGAACCTGTGAAGTGGGAGATCAATGTACCGGAGGGCAGCATCAATGGATGTAATTATAGGATGATTCTTCAGGATTTTGGAATGGATCATACTTTCGAGAACGGAGAAAATGTCATCGAATTTATACCGGAAAAAGAAGGCGTCTATACGTATAGCTGCTGGATGGGCATGATCACAGGGACTATTTATGTAACAGGAAAATAAAAACAGAGGAGTAATGTTAAAGATGAAAAAAATTATGATAACAGGTATGGCGTTTCTTATAGCAATGACGGCGCTTGCAGGATGTGGAAATGTAACAGAAACAGAAACTACAGAAGAGACTTCCGCAGCAGATGGAAATCAGGAAATCAGCGTCAGTTCCGGTGGGAATCTGACCATACCGGTTGATGAACTGACAGAAAATGCAGTCTTTTATCCTGCAAATGTAGATGGCACGGAAATGGAAGTGATCGCAGTAAAGACTTCGGATGGAACTATCCGTACCGCTTTTAATACCTGTCAGATCTGTTATGATTCCGGAAATGGTTATTACAAACAGGAAGACGATAAACTGGTCTGCCAGAACTGTGGAAATTCTTTTACCATGGATCAGGTAGGAGAAACTGCAGGAGGCTGCAATCCCTGGCCGATTCTGGAAAGTGACTGGATACTTGCAGATGGTAAGATCCAGATATCTTATGATTTTCTGAAGGATTCCGCAGATATTTTTGCAAACTGGAAGGGTGCATATCAGAGTTAATGCAGCATTGACAGGAAAAAGAAAACATCATATAATAAACCCATTCCAAAAGAGGGAAAACAAAGCTGTTACAATAGAAAAATCTATTATAACAGCTTTTTTGTTACTATTGACAAACAATTTTGCTTGCAAAAAGGAGGTCTTTATGAACAAAAAAATCAAAACATTGTTTTCGTATCTGATGATCATTATCGGAGCCATACTGGCCAGCTTTTCCGTTGCCTGTATCCTGCTTCCCAATGATGCCATCGATTACGGAACTGCCGGAATTGCCATTATCATAAGCAAACTCACTGGGTATAATCTGTCGTTGTGTGTGTTGCTTGTCTTTCTGCCATTTCTGATCGCCGGGATCATTCTTATCGGTAAATATTTCTTTGCAAAAACGTTCGTAGGTTTTGTGATCTACACAATAGGTCTTTCCTACTTTGAAAAAATCCCTTTTGAACTAAATACAGAACATTTTATTGCGGTGGCTTTCGGAGGGGCGATTCTTGGTGTGGGACTTTCCCTGATCCTTCGAAATGGTGGCTGCATTGACGGCTCTGAGATTTTTGCCAATATCATTGTAAAAAAATCTACAATCATTCGGGAAAAGACTACAGTATTTCCTACATATTAATTGCGTTCAATGCCTGTGTATATGGGGCGGTGTTTGTACTTCTTGACAGAGATTCCGCACTTTTAAGTCTTCTGGTGTACATCGTGGCAACTTCTATCATCGATCATTTCACAGATCATTTTGAGGCATTGAAACAGGTGACCATCATCACAAAAGATCCAGATTCAATTATTTGCGATATTAAAGAAGAACTGAATAAGACCTGTACTATTATCAATTCTTCCGGTGTGATCGCGGGGGAAAATAAAACACTGATCTATTATGTGAATTACTTTGAACTGCAGAAAGTGAAAGAGATTATTTCCAGGAATAAAGGATCTTTCAGTACTGTTTCAACTATTGATGAGATCCTGCGATAAGGCTTACAATAAAAGATGGGTTTTTCTCCGGAAAAATGTTATTCTATATATGGATGAGAAAAATCAAAGGAGAAGAATTATGAGACTTTCAGAGAAATATGAATTCCGTTCTATACACAGGGAGGAAGCAGAACAGGCAGCGGAAATTGAGCAGATCTGTTTTCCTCCGGCAGAGGCAATAAGCAGAGCGGATGTTATAGACCGTGTAGAAAAAATTCCGGAGCTGTTCCTTGTGGCAGTTGACCGGAAAAACGGAAAGCTGGCAGGATATCTCACAGGATTTACGACCAGTGAGGAGGCTTTCCAGGATAAATTTTTTACCAATGCAGATCTTTGTGATCCTGATGGGAAAAATAATATGCTTCTGGGGCTTGAGGTCCTCCCGAAATACCGTGGACAGGGCCTTGCAAGAGAACTGATGATGCGTTATCTTGACCGTGAGCAGAAAAGAGGGAGAGAACGTGCGGTTCTTACCTGCGTAGATGAAAAAGTAGAGATGTACCGGAGAATGGGATTTGAATATATTGGAATCTCAGCTTCTGTACTGGGTGACGAAAAATGGAATGAAATGGAATATCGAATGAAAAAATAAAGGCACAATTCCCGGTACTGTGATAAAATAAAAGATATTTCAAAGACAGAATATAACGATCAAAAAAGGGGGAAATACTATGGCAAAAGCAGAAAAGCACACACTGAAACTGGAAATAGAAAAACCGCAGTATATTACGGTAAATGATGTGACTTATGCACAGGTGGACTCCTGGTTTGGACATTGCAGAAGAGACCTGAAACTGGATATTATCTATCCGGAGGCACAGGATGGCAGAACTTATCCATGTATTCTCTGGATCTGCGGAGGGGCCTGGCTGATGATGGATAAGTCGGCGCATAATCTTTATCTCAGCAGGCTGGCATCAGGCGGATTTGTAGTGGCAAGTGTGGAGTACCGCACTTCCAATCAGGGGCCATATCCAATGCCTTTGCAGGATGTAAAGGCAGCGATCCGTTATCTGAAAGCGCATGCGGACCGGTTCCGTATCAACAAAGAGCAGATGGGAGTTATGGGAGAATCCGCCGGAGGATATCTTACATGTATGGCTGCGCTGGATCATGATCCGGCCCTGGATGTAGGAGAATATCTGGAAGAATCCAGCGAAGTACAGGCAGCCTGCCCCTGGTATCCGCCCACAGATCTTTCCGCGTTTCCGTGCGAATCCGCAGAACAATGTGCTTCTTCCGCGGAGTCCCTCCTTCTGGGCTTTAATTCCAAACGAAACAGAGAAAAGGCGTATAACTGCAGTCCTGTATCCAAAGTAACGAAGGATGCGCCGCCATTTTTGATCATCCATGGAAACTGTGATCGGACAGTGCCCTATGTGCAGTCAAAAACATTATATAATCTCCTAGAAGCGCAGGGCTGTGATGTAACTTTGCTGACGCTGGACGGAGCAGATCATGCGGATCTTCAGTTTTTCCAGGATGAAACATGGAACTGGATCATCGATTTTTTCAACAGAAAATTAAAATAAAACAGAAAACAGGAGTAAAATCATGGTCAGACCGATAATGAGAGATATTTTTTTTCTGAGACAGAAAGCGCAGCCTGCCACAAAGGAAGATAAACAGATAGTACAGGACCTTCTGGATACACTGAAAGCCAACGAAGCAGGATGCGTGGGGATGGCTGCCAATATGATTGGAGTAAATAAAAGAATCATTGCTGTAAATATGGGATTTATCAATGTGGCAATGCTGAATCCGGTGATAGTGAAAAAGTCCGGAGCATACGAGACAGAGGAGGGATGTCTTTCTCTTGACGGTGTGCGAAAGACTACCCGATATGAAAACATAGAAGTGGAATTTCAGGATATTTCATTCCATAAACAACGCCAGAAATATTCTGGCTGGACAGCGCAGATTATTCAGCATGAGATTGATCACTGTGACGGAATTATCATATAAATATGATATATAACAGAGTTAAGAACAAAAAGTACAGAAAAAAGCAGGGGATTTTTGCAATATGGTTCTGACGGTATTAAGATAAGAAGGGAAGCGGAAACTATGTATCAGAAATTAATGACATGTCTGGAAAGTGTAAGAGAGAAAACAGATTTTAAACCGGAAATCGCATTGGTTCTGGGATCTGGACTTGGCGACTTTGCAGAGAGGATCCAGATCGAACAGATCATTAAATATACAGATATCGAAGGATTTCCGGTATCGACAGTAAAAGGGCACAAAGGACGTTTTGTATTTGGTTATGTAGAGAAAACACCGGTTGTGATCATGCAGGGCCGGGTTCATTATTATGAAGGATATCCAATGTCTGACGTAGTTCTTCCGACACGTCTGATGGGGCTTCTTGGGGCAAAAAAACTTCTTCTCACCAATGCGGCCGGAGGCGCCAATCCATCCTTCCATCCCGGCGATCTTATGATGATCACGGATCACATTACAACGGCAGTTCCAAGTCCTCTGATCGGCCCTAATATTGATGAACTTGGAACCAGATTTCCGGATATGAGCGAAGTATACAGCCGATCCCTTCAGGATGTGATTCGAAAATGCGCTGCAGAATGTGGAATTGAACTGAAGGAAGGGGTTTATGTGCAGTTTACAGGACCTAACTATGAGACCCCGGCAGAGATAAGACTTGCTCAGCGCTGGGGCGGTGATGCTGTCGGAATGAGTACCGCATGTGAAGCTATGGCAGCCCGTCATATGGGAATGGAAGTCTGCGGAATTTCCTGTATCACAAATATGGCAGCAGGGATTTCAAAAGAAGCGCTGAACCATGAAGAAGTGCAGGAGACAGCAGACCGTATAGCGGAGTTTTTCCAGAAACTGGTTGAAAAAGTAGTGGTAAATATGTAATCCTGGAAAGAAGGAAATTTTAAGAAAAGAGAAACACAAATGATAACATTGAATGATTACCTGTATTCCGGAGATACCCTTCTTCGGATACTGAAAAAATATATCCGGGATCTGCGGACAGAAGCAAAAGAAAAACGCAACGAGATCGATCTGGTACACTGTAATTTCCTGATCCAGATCCAGGAACTTCTGGAACATAACGATTTCCTTACTGCCCAGTC
>UMEH01055261.1_pt1 | contig 12699 bp, 9 predicted proteins | sample 1964681 | NCBI WGS metagenome assembly UMEH01 (sample SAMEA4836013, study PRJEB28245) | human gut metagenome | biome: gut microbiome; material: fecal sample | place: Denmark | collected 2008
CGCGCTCACCCTGCTACCACTATTTCGACAAAACGCGGCGCGAGCACGTCGTCTGGTTCGAGGACGCGCGCTCGCTGCGCGCGAAGATCGCCCTCGCGGCGAAAAAGGGCTTGCAGGGCATCGGCTTCTGGCAGGCGGGGCGGGAGCTCACACAGGCGTGGCCGCTGCTCGACGCGCTGGTCACGCTCGAAACCCTCTAAAAAATGCAAAAAACCGCCCAACGGGCGGCAAAGATTGACAAAATGCGGCAAAAGCCGTAAAATAAAGGTAGGCGCTGTTGTAAACGGCGGTTAGCCACTCCCTTGCGAAAGGGGGTGATGCGGATGGGAAGAGAAAATGCTCTGCGTTTTCTTCTGTGTCTCGTCATTGTCCTCGTGGTAATGACCTACATAGCCCCAAAAGCGTGTTAACCGCCCGGCGGCCACCGAGCGGTTAACATAGTATTGTTTTAACCAGCTTTGAGGGCTAACCGTCATGACAACAGCGCCCTTTTCTATCTCCATTATACCCCGCTTCCCCGCGTTGTCAAGGCGAAAAAATTTTCCCTCCGTTGCACCGGTTCGTCCCAAAAACCGCTTTACAGCTTTATAGCTGTAAACGGTCCGCGCAAATGCGCGGGCTGCACAAAATGAGGAGGAAAAACATGTACAACATCACCTATGAACGACCCAGAACTCAGATCGAAAAATGCGAGCACTTAGCGCGGATGAAATTCGAAAACCCGATCGAAAAGGCGCAGCGCGAGCAAAACGAGCGCAAATACCGCTTCTCGAGCATCGACGAGGCGGTGAGCGTGCTGTCCGTCATGCGCGGACGCTGAAAGGGGGCGGGACGATGGATAAGACCGCAAACTACAACCTCCCGCAATGGGTCGGGACCGACCCGATCCGAATGAAGCCGTTCAACGACGCGTTCGACGGAATTGACAAGGCGCTCAAGGCCAACGCCGACGCGGCGCAGGCGCTGCAAAGCGGCAAGGCCGACGCGCAGACCGTGTCGGCGCTCGCCAAAAACCTCGGCGCCGCCGGTCACAACTGCCGCGTGGCGTTCGGCTCATACGTCGGCGACGGCAATGTCGGTCAGGCCGCGCCCACCACGCTCGCAAGCCCGTTTTATCCGGTGCTCGTGCTGGTGCAGCGCGTCATTTCCGGCAACAACAGCATCGCCAACCCCAGCGTTTTTGTCCGCCCGAACGACAAGGGCACCAACGCCGCGGACAAGTCCACCATGGACTCGCTGCTCTACCTCACGTGGGCGGACGATTCCGTCTCGTGGTATTCCTACAATACCGGCGGCGCGTACGCCCAGCTGAACACTTACGGCACGACGTATCTGTATATCATCCTCGGCTACGACAAGGCGACGGAGGACGCGGAGTAAGAGAATAGGGTAAAAAAACAGCCCCGAGGCAAAAGCCTCGGGGCTGAAACATTATGGGATGTTTTTTAGCAAGCAATTAAGCTTACTGTGCAACCACAGTGATGGAGAACTGATAGGTCGTACCATCCTCAGCGGTGGCGATCGCAACCAGATCGGTCATACCGACAGTGAGCTTCAGCGTGTCTTCGGCGACATGCGCAGTATTGCCGATAACGGTATCATAGATCACGATACCCTGAGCGGTAGCGCAAGCCTTCTCGGAGCCAGCCTCGTGGATGTACAGAGCATCCTTGAGGTCCTTGACGGTCAGAGTGCTGTTGTTAGCAACAGTAACCTTGACAGCATCGCCGTCCCAAGCAAGCGTGTAGGTGATCTTGGAATTGTCCCAAGTCACGTCCTTGCAAGCGTGCTTGACAGCACCCTTGGTGACATTGATGGAGTAGGTATCAACGGTCACGCCGTCCTCGGCCGTAACCTTAACGGTAGCAACGATGCTGCCGTCGGTATCCTCGGCGGTGTTCTTGTAGTTACCAACATAGTACTTGACGCTGCGGCTGGCCTTACCAACAACGACAGTCTTCACGTCTTCATACTGAGAAGCGAGCCAACCCCAGTTGGAGTTGAGGGACTCATCGCCGACCTTGACGTTCTTGTCAGCAGCCTCATAGGTGTAGGAAGCAGCGGTCTCACCCTTAGCAAGCTCGACCTTGGCCTCATAAGCACCAGTGGTGCTGTTCTTCTCGAAGGTCAGAGCGGTGTCCTTAGCGCCCTCGGCGTCAACCTTGTAGGAAGCGGTCAGGCCGGTCTCGTTGCTGAGAGCCTCACCAACGTAGACGAACAGAGCCTTGCCCTCGTACTTGGTCTCCTCGGAGACAACCCAGATACCGTCCTTGGCATCGAGATCAGCGATCTCGACCTTCTTGCCGTCAGCATCAATGATGGTGGCGCCGTCCAGCTCCCAAACGTAGTCGAGGTCAGCAGTCTTGACGTTGTAATCCTTATAGGAGAACATCTTGCTAACATCGAATTTCTTACCGGTGACATAGTCAACGGTGGTGGCAGCCTTGCCGCCGAAGTTGGTGCTGTCGGTAGCCTCATTCACGAGCTTGACATACTGGAGCTCACCATAGAAGTGGCTGTCGTTGCTGTTTTCATACCACTTAGCGGCGAACAGCTTGCCCTCGTTCTCAGCCAGAGTAGCGGCGATCTCGGCGCTGGCCTTGACCATCTGCTCCTTGCCGTCAACGAAGACCTTGACAGCATAGTAGTTGTCTTCGACGTTGTACTCAATGCTGCTGTTGGAAGCATTGGCAACGAAGATGTAGTCGCTCATGGAAGCGGCGTCAGTAGCATTCTTGATGTAGACGTAGCTGACGTACTTGTTGGCACCGAGGACATAGTAGACCTCAGCACTGTTGTCCTTGTAAGCGGGCAGGTCCTTGAGGGAGTAGGTCTTGTAAACGTACTCATCCTTTTCGTTCAGCTCGCGGACGATGAACTTGGTGCTGTCGCTCAGAGCGTACTTGGTGCTGCCCTCGCCGACCATAACGTTGGAATTAGAGTTAACGGTAGTACCATCGACGTAGTCGACATCAGCACCCGTGAGGTTCACGCTGCCATCCTTGTTGGTCTCAACGAGGTACAGAGCCATGCCCTTGTAAGCGGTGTTGGAAGAACCGGAGGTGGAAACGTAAGCATATTTGGCGGTACTGCTGCTGACGAACTTAACATCGGTGTAAGTGTCGCCCTGGCGGGTCTCGCTGCCCTTGAGTGCAGTGGAGAAGTCGCCGTAGAACTCGTCGTCAGAGTTAAGGTCGGAAACCTTCTGAGAGTTGTCTTCCTTGGTCTGGAGGCCGTCGATCTTGGCAACCTCGACAGACTCTTCCTTGCCGTCCATGTAGACGAGGGTGGCCTGTGCGTGGTCATCAGCGCCGGGGATCCAGAGGATGTCCTTCAGGATAGCATAGTTATCATTGTCGATAACAGCAGAACCAATCAGGTTGCCGAACTGGTCAAGGAACCAAGTGTACTTGACAGTGCCGGTAGCACCAGCAGCGTCGAGGTTGAACTGGACGGCATCCAGATAATCGGTCTTGTCAATGGTGTGCTTGCTGGTCTTGGACCAAATGCTGGTCTGAGCGCCCTCGAAGGACTCAGCCTTGGCAACGATCTCAACGAGCTTGCACTCCACAGCGGACTTGTTGTTGGTCAGAATGATGCTCTTGGTGATCTTTGCATTCTCGTTGACATTGACGAGAACATAGTCGCCCTCAGCATAGTCATTACCCTTGACATAGAGCTCGCTGGCGCCGCCCTGATAGCCCTTGTTGTAAACATCGAGCTGCATGTAAGCGTCGCGGGTAATGTGGTTCTTGCTGTCGGTCTTCTCGGTAACAACCTCGTTGACGTAAGCGAGATAGGTGTCGATCACGACCAGACGATAATCGCCGTCCTTGTTCTGGTAGAACTCGATCTGCTCGCCCTGAGCGCCGACCATAGCCTTGGTAGCAGTGGCCTTGTAGGTCTCAAGCAGAGCCTTGGCAGCGGCGCTGTCATTAACGCCGTTGACATAAGCCTCAACGATCTTGGCTTCCTTCTTCTCGCCGAGAGCCTCGCAGATGTCGCACTGAGAAGTGGCAACATGGAACGCAGCGTCGGGAGTGGCAACGATGGTAGCATACTTAGTGGTATCCTTCTTGGCATCGTACTCGCCGTTGTCGTTGGCGTCCTTGGCCCAGATGGTGGTGGGACGGCCCCAGTTGTCAGTACCGTCACCGAAGACGAGCTTGAAGCTCTTGTAGCCGAGGGAGGAGTTGGCCTTGACATACTTGTCGGTCTTCTTGTCAGCGGTCAGGCTGACATCCTGATAACCGAACGCGGCGGTGTAGGTCACGGTCGGGACCTGAATGGCCTGGAACAGGAGCTCGGCGACCAGCTCACGGGAAGCGGGAGCGCTGAGGTCGATGCCCTTGACGTTCTTCAGGATCTTGTTCTGCTCGGCGATCTGAGCGACATGCAGCGCCCAGTCAGCACCGGTGAACTCGTTGTTCTTGTCGTAGCCAACAGCGCGGAGGATCATCGCGAGGACTTCATAACCGGTGACCTTGCCGGAGGGCAGGAAGGTGCCGTTGGGATAGCCCTTGACCAGAGCGGCGTTGGCGCAGTAGCCAATGTAGCCCTTGGCCCAGCCGGCGCCGGCCATGTCAGAGAACTTGTTGTAGGTCTCATAGTTCTTGACGTAAGAATCCTTAACGTCGGCGGTGTAGATGCGGTAGACGATCGCAGCCACCTCAGCACGGGTGATGTCACCCTGGGGCTTGAAAGTCTTACCGTTGTCGTAGCCCTGGAAGACCTTCATACCAGCGAGAACGTCGACGGCTTCGGCGTAGGTCGCGTTGATATCCTTGGCATCTTCAAAGGCTGCGTTGGCGCTGACAGCCAGAGACAGAGTCATGACCAGAGCCAGCACCATTGCGAGTAACTTTTTCATAGATGTTACTCTCCTTTCATAAATTTCCATCCCCTTGAGGCCGAACACCCGCCGCCTCTCCCGCTTTCCCGTGGTTGCTGCCAAAATTTTCAAATCCTCAAATTGTTGCAGAAACAATTGAAAATAAGAAAAATTCAGCAGAATCAACGCAAAATCGTTCAATTCGGTGGATATCGCATCCCCTTAGCGGCGCGGAAAAAGGCCGCCGCGCAAGGGCTTGCGGACGCGGCGGGTAGCGGTTTGGTAGCGATTTGCCGGAAACGGGATTTTGGCGGGGCGAAAAAAGGCTGATTTTGCAAGGGTTTGCGGGCGCGAAAGGTCGGGTAGCGGTTTGGTAGCGGTCCGCAGCTACCACGATTTTAGCACTCTATGCGTAAGAGTGCTAAAGTTAAAGATTTGTTCATCAAAAGATGTATTTTTGTTCACAGGGCGTGACTATACTCAAAATTGTTCCGAGGGGAACGAAAGAAATGTAAACCACGCGGGCTGCAAGAGCGGCTCGCCAGAATAGATTTGGAGGCTTTGTATTATGTTTGAACTGAGACCTTTTGAACGCAGAAACAACCACGTTGCGGCTTATGATCCCTGGGATCAGATGGAGCGCGCATTCTTCGGCGACGGCTCGTGGGGCCGCGGCCTGAGCGAGTTTAAGACCGATATTCAGGACAAGGGCGACAGCTACCTGCTGGAAGCTGATCTGCCGGGCTTCAAGAAGGAGGACATCCACGTCGATGTGGACGGCGACACGATGACCATTCGCGCCGAGCGCCACAGCGAGCACGAGGATCAGGACAAGAAGGGCAATTACGTCCGCTGCGAGCGCAGCTACGGCAGCTACCAGCGCGCGTTCGACATCAGCGGCGTCGAGGTCGCGAATATCTCCGCGCAGTACAACGACGGCGTGCTCAAGCTGAACATGCCGAAGAAGAGCGCCGTGGTGAACGCGAAGCAGATCGAGATTCAGTAAAGAACTTCAAAAAAGGCGGCGAAAGCCGCCTTTTTTGTTTCTAAGGGGACTGCGGTTGTACGGGGTCGTGCAAAAAATATTGGCGAAAGTCCGCTCTTATGAGCGGGCTTTTTCTTTTTTTCGGCGGGCCGCGGCCGGAAAAGGGAAATTTCGCTCCCCGCGCGGCGGCGCGGAACATTATTTCTTGCCGCCTGACCGCTGCGCGGGTCATCAGAACACTAAAAGCGGCTTAGGCCGCTTTTTTCATATCTGTGCTTATATATTATATGTATGTGGTGGCGGATAATGGCGAAAGCGGGGGTTTTATGTCAAGCTGTAACAGAAGCGGCGGTTTGTTACAAGTGTGTTACAGATGGGGCGAAAGCGTTGACTTGAAATTTTGGGTGTGGTAAGGTGACAGTGCAGAAAGGGTGGGGAACGGTGCGTTCCCGACTTAGTTACGGGATCGGCATGCCACGGTAAGTAAGCCGAGAAACGCCGAAACTTGCTCCTTTCTGACAAACGAACCATCTTTAAGGGGATGCGATAGCAACTAAAATCGCACGTTTTCCTGCAAAACGGTCAAAAATGCGAGAATATCGAAATGTTTTGCAACTTTTTCGGTCAACTTTCATTTTCGCCCGCGAACAGCAAAATGCCCGCTTTTCGCTGCCGGAGCGCTCCAAGGGGATGGAAATTTATGAAAGGAGAGTAACATCTATGAAAAAGTTACTCGCAATGGTGCTGGCTCTGGTCATGACTCTGTCCCTGGCCGTCAGCGCCAACGCCGCTTTCAAGGATGCCGATAAGGTTTCTGCGGATTATTCCGAAGCCGTCGCCGTCCTGAACGGCATGGGTGTGTTCAAGGGTTATGAGGATGGTTCCTTCCAGCCCCAGGGCAACATCACCCGCGCTGAGGTGGCCGCGATCGTGTATCGCGTGTACACCGCTGACGTCAAGGATGCCAAGGCTTCCATGTACGCCACCTACAACAAGTTCAGCGACATGGCTGGCGCCGGTTGGGCTCAGGGCTACATCGGCTACTGCGCCAACGCTGCGCTCGTCAAGGGTTATCCCAACGGCACCTTCCAGCCCTCCGGCAAGGTCACGGGCTATGAGGTCCTCGCGATGATCCTGCGTGCCATCGGCTACGACCAGAACAATGAGTTCACCGGCGCTGACTGGGCTCTGCATGTTGCGCAGACCGCGCAGCAGGCTGGCGTTCTGAAGAACGTCAAGGGTGTTGACCTCAACGCTCCCGCCACCCGTGAGCTCGTTGCCGAGCTGCTGTTCCGCGCCATCGCCGATGCCCCGATGGTCACCTACACCGCCGCTTTCGGTTATCAGACCGTGAGCTTCAACGGCAAGAAGGACAGCAACAAGACCTTCTCCGAGAACGACACCCTCGGCTACAAGAGCTTCAAGCTCAAGTCCGCGAAGGAGGCCGATGAGTTTGGCCGTCCCACCATCAAGTGGACCTATGATGTCGGCGACAAGTCCACCACCGTTGAGGTCGAGGCTCTCGCCACCTACACCGAGGCCGCCAAGAACTGCGACATCTATGCTGACTCCGGCCTGAAGAAGAGCACCAAGCTCGATGTCTACACCAACAGCAAGACCAGCGATGGCACCTACACTGTCGCTGACAACAAGGACGATTCCAAGCAGGCCAAGCAGGGCCGTCTGACCCTCGTCTATGAGGATCGTCTCGTCAACATCGACACCTACCTCGCTGAGGTCACCAAGTTCGTTGCTGAGAAGACCGACTCCAAGGGTCACACCACTTCCGCTTACGCTATCGTTGACAAGAATGTCTACGGTTACGAAGGCAAGCTCGACACCAAGTTCGAGACTGAGGACGAGTTCAAGGCTGACGATATGGTTCTGGTCACCATCGCCAACGGCGAGATCCAGTCCATGGTCAAGGCTGAGTCCAAGAACGCTGTTCTGACCGACGTTTCCGGCAACAGCAAGAGCATCAGCGACATCCAGAAGGTCAAGGGCCTCGATAAGGCTGACGCTAAGGTTAACTGCACTGCCACGTTCGCTCCTGCGACCATGACTCTGGGCAAGACCTACAACTTCTACTTCGACACCTATGGCAATGTCATCGGTGCTGATGAGCTCGCCAGCAACTATGCTGTCCTCGATACCCTGTATATGGAGCACAGCAAGGGTGTTGACACCGCTTACGGTGATCTGTACTTCTTCGATGCCGACAGCAAGACTGATGCTACCATCAACAAAGTTGAGGGTGATGATGTCGCTGATTTCGAAGTCTCTGCTTCCAAGAACAAAGACTATTACTACACCGTCTATGCTTACAGCATCGATAAGGACGGCGCTTACACGCTCGATGATTCCGAGTTCAGCGATGCTTATTTTGCCTCCTACAATAGCGGCGACAAGTACCTGACTGTTAATGCCACCAGCGGCAGTGCAGCTACCCGTCTCCAGCTCAGCAAGGATACCAAGATTCTGCTTCAGACCAAGGAATCCCCGAAGGGCACCTTCACTGCCTACACCGGCTATGACAAACTGCCCAGCTTCAAGGGCTATGACGTTCAGTACACGACCGTCAATGGCTACGTTGACATGATTTATGTCTACGCATACGAAGTCACCACCCGTACCGTGTTCATCTATGACACCACGGACTACACCTCCCACTGGAATGACGGCAAGCCCTATGCCACCTTCAAGGCCTATGAGTTGGTGGATGGCAAGCTGACCGACACCACCATCGACCTCTACTATGCAGAGGGTCAGGGCACTGCCAGCCACGGTGTTGATGAGATTGGCCTGTACGAGGTCACCATGGATTCCGACTACGTCTGGACCGCAATTGCCAAGTACCACGCTTATACCATCGACCAGCTTACCACGGATGGCAAGCGCGTTAAGGTGAACAACACTTGGTTCGATCTTGACGACGCTCTGGTTGCCAAGTACGAAGGCACCATTACCAAGGGCAAGATTGATGAAGATTGGACTGCCAAGGATCTGGCTGAAAAGAGCCTTGTTTTCGTCCAGTACGACGACAGCAAGGCCGGTAACACGCACGATGCACTTGTTGTTTACGATCTTCTCATCAAGGCTCTCGTGAACGACGAAGAACTCGGCGAGTACTATGGTCATCAGTTTGCTACCATTAAGGTCGACCTTAAGGAGTACGAAGAAATTTCCGCGGCTGCCATGGAGAAGTACAACTCCGATGGTACTGTTGGTTCCACTGACCTGATGTCTGGTGTTAAGTACTTCGACAAGGACGGCAAGGAAGTTACCATGGACGCCACCAAGGGCACCAAGGTCGCTTATGCCGAGATTAGCTATTCTGGCGTTGTTACCGGTGATATCACTTATATCACTGCAAATCAGGCTGCCTATGCCAACGCTTCCTTAAAGGCCGGCTCCTACAACTTCGAGGCTGCTAACCAGTCTGCTACCGTTGCTGCCGACTCCATCACCGTCAAGACCAACGCTCAGACTGTCACCGTCGCTAACCTCAAGGAACTGCTGAAGCAGGCCAAGGCGAACGACAACCAGACCATTGAGGTCTACAACACCAACAATGTTGAGACCGCTTCCGGCGAGGTTGCCAGCGATATGTACGTCATCGTCACCGCTTGGGATGGCAAGACCACTGCCAAGTATCTGATCACTGTTGACGACACTACTGTCTAATCTCTGATTAGTCAAAAAAGAAGACCCCCTCGGGGGTCTTCTTTTTTTGTTCATTTTCACGCTTTCAATCCATACAGCACACAGCTTGCGCCTTTCAAACCCGTAAACTTGAATGTCATGCTCTGCATGGCGTTCCAGTTTGCGCTGCCGTTCAAAATCGAGCCGCTGAGTCCCTCAAAGCTGTCGTTTCGGTTCTGCGTCGGCGTGTGGTAGCCCGCCGCCACGCCGTACATCGCGGGAAAAATCCACGCGACGGTCGCCGCGTGGCCGCCCATCGCGTCGGCCAGCAGTCCGATGCTCTTGCTGTCGCACAGCAGCTCCACCCTGCCCTTGTCGCTCACGCCCGAGCCCGCCGCGTCCACCGTCGCAAACACCAGAAACGCGCGGTAGTCGGCCATGTTCAGCGCCGACAGGTCGTAGACGATGCTGCCGTTCGCCGCCGTCGTCGTGCGCGGTTCTCCGAGCGACACGAGCTTGATCTCCTGCTCCACCGCCACGATTTGTTCCTGCACCGCCGTGATCTGCGCACCCACGCTCTCCGCGCTCGCCGCCGCGTTGGCCTTGTCGGTGTTTTTCTTCATCTGTGCGTCGATCTTGCCGAACGCGTCGTTGAAGTCGTCCATCTTGATCTGATCCGCCTTGACCCATTGCGGAAGTTTGTAATTTGTTGTCGTCTCCATGCTCTTTCCCCCAAATTTTCATAATGTTGGAAAAGGCACCTCACACCCCCCTGCAAACGCGGGGACACTGCTGCATGATTTGCCTTTTCATGATACGCCGTATCATGAAGCAGCGTTGCACACAACGGCGCAAAAAGTTGTACCGCCCCCGATATTAGAATTCACGATACCACAAATTGCCGCGTTTTGTGCAACGATCGCCGTTGTGCGCGGGAACTTTTTCACCTATCATGCGTCTATAGAAGTATCCGAAAGAAACGAGGACTGACCGATGAAGAAGCTCCTTTCCCTCCTGCTCCCGCTCGCGCTGGCCCTTTCCCTCGCCGCCTGCGGCGAAAAAAGCGCGGACGAGGCCGCGCGCCAAACCCCGCCAGCACTGACGGTGACAAGTGCAAACGCTTGCAGCGTCACCCTCAAAAGCAGCAGCTACGACTGGACCTACCCCCAGGGCCTACAGAGCATGACCGTCATTGCCTGCGGCGCCCACCCGCTGGACGAAACCTCCTGTGACATCACGCCTGTGCTGGAAATGCCCTTTACAGTTTCAGCCGCCTATTTCTACACCGTGACCCTCGATTTTGGCGATAATTCGCCTGATTCTGTCAGTCTCCGCTGCTGGCCGTCCGACGCTTGGGGCACCACCGGCATGCCGTCCGAGACCGTGACCGCCCAGGCGCAGGATAACGGCACATTCCGCGCAGAACTGCCGCAAAGCGACGGCATTTTCGCCGTCGACGCCCTCTGGGACACCAGCAGCGCGACCTACACCTTCTGCACGCAGGCGGAGGGGGCAAAAGAGCTCCACACAGGCGCGGTGCTCAGCATCGGCGAGAGCGAAGACATCCGCAAGATCGACATCTCGTGGCGCAGCGGCAGCGTGAACATCTATGCCGCCGAGCAGAGCGCGCAGATCAGCGTGAAGGAGGAATCCACCGCGCCGCTCGCCGAGAGCGAGAAGATGGTCTGCGCGATCGACGGCGACACGCTGCGCATCCACTTCCTCGGCGACGCTTACCGCGGCAGCTACGACGGGGAAAAGTACCTCGACGTGGGACTTCCGAGGGAACTGGTCAGCGCCGGTCACTTTGAGGAGATAAAAGTCGAAACAAAGGACGCCTACACCATCGTGGGCGCGGACGTTTCCGGCAGCATCAAGCTTTCGACCGTCGGCGGCGACGCGCGCGTGATGGGTGCAACCTGCCCAACGGTCGAGATTGAGACGGTGAACGGCAGCGTGGGCGTGGTGGACGGCACATGGGGGAAAATCGAGCTCTCGACCGTCTCCGGCGCGATCGAGCTTGCGGGCGAAGCGGAAAATGCCGAGATCGAAACCGCGAGCGGCAAGGTGGATATCGCCGGCGCGCTCGGCGCGCTGGACTTCGAAAGCGTCAGCGGTGACCTGATTTTGGCTACCGAGCGTGCGCTGCGCCTTGATGCCGAAACGGAGAGCGGCAGCATCTATCTGACGCTCCCGGCGCAGGACGGCTTCACCCTCGACTACGAAACCGAAAAGGGCTCCTTCGACTCCGCGCTCACCGAGCGCGAGGGCACGCTCATCGCCTGCGGCGACCACGCGACGCACTACTCTGTGCCCGCGCTCGACGGCGGCGCGGTGAGCGAGCTTACGATCGAAACGATGAGTGGCGAGGTGACGATTGGAGCCTCTTCCTCTGGAAGCAACTGAAGCGAACAAAAAAGAGAGCGGCAACGCCGCTCTCTTTTTTCGTTATTTCTCATCGATTGCAAGCCACGTCCGGTCGAAGCCGTAGGGAAGCAATTCCTTGATGTGCAGGCGCTTTTCTTCGTTGTCCTTGTTCAGGCACACGACCTCCATGTCGGGGCCGAACTCGTAGAGCACCTGACGGCACGCGCCGCAGGGGTAGCAGTAGTCGTCGCTGCGCCCCGCGATGACGATGCGCTTGAAGCGCCGGTGCCCCTCGCTCACGGCCTTGAACGCCGCGGTGCGCTCGGCGCAGTTCGTCAGGCCGTAGCTCGAATTTTCGATGTTGCAGCCGGTGAAGACCGCGCCGTCCTCACATTCGAGCGCTGCGCCCACGGGAAAGTGGGAGTACGGCACATACGCCATGTCCAGCATGGCGACGGCCTTCGCCTTGAGTTCTTCTAACGTCGCCATAAAAACGCCTCCTCACCAGTCTACGCCGAGATCAGGACGGACTTGCGTATCCATGATGTCCTCGGCGTTATAGAATTGCAGATAGCGGCTGCGCGAGTGGCGCAGCGTGGTGCCGTCCGGATGCAGACGGTCGCAGATAACGGCGGAAATGTCCTCCTTCACGTAGCTGAACGAGCTCGTACCGACGCTCGCGAAAATGCGGAAGCCCTGGCTTTGCAGGTACTTGAAGCGCTCGCCGGTCTGGTGCCAGTCGTCACCGTCGGGACGGCCGCCGTGGGGGTAGAACAGAATTTGCGTCGGACCGACGAGCGAGCCGACCTCGTCCGCCCAGCGCTCGGTGTCGTTGATGACGGTCTGGAGCGGCTTGGTGTCGAGGCGGATGTGA
>UMEH01028249.1_pt1 | contig 12621 bp, 9 predicted proteins | sample 1964681 | NCBI WGS metagenome assembly UMEH01 (sample SAMEA4836013, study PRJEB28245) | human gut metagenome | biome: gut microbiome; material: fecal sample | place: Denmark | collected 2008
TATTATTGATAGTGTATTTATCGGCCATGGTGTCGGCGCCATGGCCATATCGGGTTTGGCTATTCCTTTTCCGCTGATGAATCTGCTGGTGGCATTCTGTACACTGGTCGGGGTGGGTGGCGCTACCATTTCTTCTATCCGCCTGGGGCAGAAGGATACGGACGGTGCCGAGAAGGTGCTGGGAAACGTAACGGTGCTCTGTGTGATAAATTCTATTTTCTACGGAGGCATCACCCTGCTGTTTCTGGACCGGATTCTGTTCTTCTTCGGGGCAAGCCATGACACGTTGCCATACGCCCGCGACTTTATGCAGATTATATTAATAGGAAGTCCTGTCACCTATGTAATGATCGGACTGAATAATATCATGCGTGCCACCGGTTATCCCCGAAAGGCGATGCTGTCCTCCATGCTGACAGTGGGATGCAACATTATTCTGGCTCCTGTCTTTATTTTCTGGCTCGGTTGGGGAATCCGCGGAGCAGCCACGGCAACCATCCTTTCACAGTTTGCCGGCATGATATGGGTGCTGAGCCATTTCATGCAGGAAAAAAGTTATATCCGCTTCAAGAAAGGGATATTCAAATTAAGGAAACGGATCGTAGAGAATATCTTCAGTATAGGTATGTCGCCGTTCCTGATGAATGTCTGCGCTTCGGCCATTGTCATTATATTCAACAAGAGCCTGCTGCTCTACGGGGGCGATCTGGCTATCGGCGCATACGGCATATTAAACCGTCTGCTGATGCTGTTTGTAATGGTTATCATGGGGCTGACTATGGGAATGCAACCGATTGTGGGCTATAATCATGGCGCACACAAATTCGGCCGGGTGAAGCAGACTTTGAAATATTGCATGATTGCAGGGGGGTGCATCACTTCGTTGGGATTTGCTTTCAGCGAACTTTTCCCTAATTTGGTTGTTAATATGTTTACAGACGATAAAGAACTTACAGCATTGGCACGCACCGGGTTACAAATCGGAGTACTGATGTTTCCTTTCGTGGGAATACAAATTGTAATTTCCAGTTTCTTCCAATCTATCGGGAAAGCGAAAATTTCTATCTTCCTCTCCTTGTCCCGCCAACTGTTGTATTTATTACCCTGCCTGCTGTTACTACCTCATTGGTGGGGACTGAACGGTATCTGGCTCAGTATGCCTGTATCCGATCTGTTAGCGTTTATCACAGCCTGCCTGATGCTGGCACATCATATTAAAAAATTAAACAAGATCACAGAAGTATGATATTTAATGCAGAAAACATTCTCTTGATAGGTTCCATCCTATTATTCGTAAGTATTGTAGTGAGTAAGACCGGATACCGGTTCGGAATCCCTACGTTACTTGTTTTTTTATTGGTCGGCATGCTATTCGGAAGCGATGGTCTGGGACTCCAGTTCCATGATGCGGGCGAAGCCCAGTTCATCGGCATGATGGCCCTTAGCATCATTCTGTTCTCAGGGGGTATGGATACCAAATACTCGGATATCAAACCTGTATTGCCACAAGGCATACTGCTTTCCACCTTCGGTGTGTTGCTTACTACTATTTTCACCGGATTCTTTATTTATTGGATTTCCGGATTCTCGAATGTCAGCATTACCATGTCCCTGATGACGGCCATGCTGCTGGCGGCTACCATGTCCTCTACGGACTCTGCTTCCGTGTTCAACATCCTGCGCTCGCAAAGCATGAATCTGAAACATAACCTCCGACCGATGCTGGAACTGGAAAGCGGAAGTAATGACCCTATGGCGTATATGCTTACTATCGTCCTGATACAGTTCATCACGTCGGCAGGCATGGGGGCAGACGATATTCTGATTTCATTCCTGATTCAGTTTGCTGTGGGTGGCACATCAGGATTCCTGCTGGGAAAACTGGCGGTAGCAATCATCAACAAGATTGACTTGAAGAACCAGTCACTCTATCCTATCTTGCTGCTGAGCTTTATTTTCTTCACATTCACCATGACCGACCTGTGTAAAGGAAACGGCTATCTGGCTGTCTATATAGCAGGGATGATGGTGGGTAACGCACGCATTGTAAACCGTAAGGAGATCGCTACTTTTATGAGCGGCATGACCTGGCTCTTCCAAATTATCATGTTCCTGAGCCTGGGATTGCTGGTGAATCCCCATGAAATGTTGTCCATCGCCATACCGGCAACCTTGATCGGCATTTTCATGATTGTCCTCGCCCGCCCGCTCAGTGTCCTGCTCTGCCTCCTTCCCTTTAAAAAGATGAACATCAACTCACGGCTGTTTATTTCCTGGGTGGGATTGCGCGGAGCAGTACCTATCATATTCGCCACTTATCCGGTAGTGGCTGATGTGCCGGGATCTACTCAGATTTTCAATATCGTATTCTTCATTACCATATTGTCTTTAGTGGTTCAAGGAACGACCATTTCATGGATGGCCAAATTACTCCATCTGGATACCCCACTGGAAAAAACAGGAAATGATTTCGGAGTAGAGATACCGGAGGAAATCAATACAGACCTCCGCGATATCGTACTGACGGAAGAAATGCTGGCAAAAGGAAACAGACTAATGGATATGAACCTGCCTAAAGGTATGCTGGTGATGCTGATAAAAAGAGGAAACGAGTTCATGATTCCCAATGGCTCTCTGCAACTGCACGCCGGTGACAAGCTGCTGATTATCTCGGAAAGCAAAACGAAATAAAAAATTTGCCCATGTGCCCACGTGCTGCGCTATGGTCCCGCATGGCAATTGGCACATGGGCAAATTCGCACATTATTCAACTGAGCAACAGCATGATATTCAATGCGGAGACAATCACCGCAATGGTATAAAGCACAAATGAACTCCACCGGGAGTTGGCATATTTGCCCATCACCCGTTTGGAAGAGGTCAGTCCTACTTGCAGGAACACCGTGAAAGGCAGCTGGATACTCAGAATCATCTGAGAAATGATAAGTCCGTAAAAGGGATTCTCAATAAAGAAGATAAGAACCAATGCTATCCCCAAAGAAATCAAAATACCGACCTTAGAGTGGATATCCTTGATATGATAAGACTCACCGAAAATACCCGCAAAGATAGAACCTGCCGCCATACCACTGGTTATGGTGGAGGAAATCCCCGCCATCAGCAATGCCAGGGCAAAGATGATTCCGGCATGGCTGCCCAGCAACGGGTCAAGCAACGACTTCGCCTGCTGCAACTCTTCCACCGGAGTCCGGGTACGGAAGAAAGTAGCGGCTGCCAGTAAGATCATGGCACTATTGATGGCCCATCCCACAATCATGGAGAACAAAGTATCATAGAATTCATATTTCAATACTTTACGAATGGAGCTCTCGTCCTGCTTGTTGTACTCGTGGCTCTGTATCACCTCTGAATGCAAGAAAAGGTTATGTGGCATAACCACTGCCCCAAGTACGCTCATGATAATCAGCATACTGCCCTGGGGTATCTCAGGAACCACCCAGGAACGGATCGCCACAGGCCAGTCAATATCCACCAAAAACAACTCATACAGAAACGAAAGGCCGATTACGGATACAAAAGCAATGATGGCTCTTTCTATCTTTTTATATGAATTGGAAAAAAGCATAATGACGACAAACATCGTAGTAAGGACAGATCCCCAGGCAATGGGAATTTCCAAAAGCATCTGCAAGGCAATGGCTCCTCCCAGTATCTCCGCCAGCGAAGTGGATATGGAGGCCAGCACCGCGCTGCCCAAAATGGGACGGGATATCCACTTGGGACAATACTGCGTGGCTGCTTCACTCAGGCACAATCCCGTCACAATGCCCAGGTGGGCCACATTGTGCTGCAACACAATCAACATAATGGTAGACAAGGTCACCACCCACAACAACGCGTAACCAAATTCGGAACCGGCCGCAAAATTCGAGGCCCAGTTTCCCGGATCAATAAAACCTACAGTAACCAGTAATCCGGGACCAATATATTTAAAGAAATCAAGACCACCCAGATAACGCTTGTGGTCCGTACGTTTTAATTCATCTATAATGCGAGACATGTTTTACTTTTTTTGTTTGCACAAACTTACTAATAAAAAACAAAAATCCATTTGCTTTGTTCAAACTTATAGTTTACTTTCGCTTCAAAATACCGATTTATAATGAAAAGAGAAACAGTTATAATAGCGGCCCTAGGCATCCTTACTTTGGCAGGATGTAATAATAACCACCGTTCACAAGTCCGTAAATTCAAACAGACAGCCGAAAAGACCAACCGGTCCTGCCCCACACGCATGAACGAAACGATTACACTGGACAGCACCTGTTATAATGAGAAAGATAATAGTGTGAGCTATTTCTACAGTGTTACAGGAGAACTGGACAACGCCACTTATATGAACACCCATTATGCCGCCTTTAAACAAGCCCTGCAGGATGCAGTAGACAACTCGGTGGAAATGGAGGAATACCGGAAATTCGGCACTTCCATCCGCTATATCTATTATTCGGGATCAAGTAAAAGGCAACTGGCTGCATTCTCCTTCAATTCCCCCAAATAGATTCCGTTTCAGCCCATCCGGATGCATGATACCACGCTATGGAAGACTTGAAATAATTGTTCCAAAGCAAATATTTGGGAGTGGTGAATGAATTGGGGATATACATACCCATTCCACTGTAGTTATCCCCATCTATTCTGTACAAGGATGAGGTGGGATCATGAGTATAATCTGTATAAATGACCGTCTTCTTTAATTGTTGCGTAAAATCGTCCGGAGCCATTCCTCCACACAATTTTCCAATAAACTGTAACATATCATAGGCATATCCTTTGAAGCTGCTGCTGCCTTTGCCATATTGCTGCAAATCAGCTGTATCCACGTTCTTCAGGCTATCCTGATTGGACAAAATCACACTTCTGACCGCTTCCGCCAAGCCTTCCATCTGATTGCAATCCACTGCCGAAATGGTTCCCCAACCAATATAGTTATAATAATCTATATAATCTTTACAGATTGGCTCCAAATAATCCTTGATCGCATTTTCATACAAATAAGGCATCACACTTGCATAAGGAAATCCGGCTGCCGGTATATCAAGTACAGAAGCGATACAGTATCTGGCAGCATCCTTCAGCTCATAATACACCTCGGCACACCCCATCATACACGCATCAAACAAGACAAAATCAAACTTTTGAGGATTTACCGTACGCAACACTTCCGCCAATTCCGGTATCAACGCTGTGTCACTGGAATACCGCCCGCCATCTTGTCCTATAGAACGGGTGCCGGTAATAGTGGGCAACCATCCCGAACCGTGAGATCCAAAGATTATTCCATAACTTTCCGACGGGTAAGCACTCATCATATCACCTATCACTGTCTGCATGACGGTTTTCTCCGTTGATGTCTGAGGGGGATATTTTTTTCTGATGTTACCAATACCAATCAAATCATAGATAGATGTATTCTTATCAGCCATCATTGCATCTATCGTTCCTTTAGACAGGCTGTTGATCCCCCCCTGACCATTGGTTACATATTCTACGATACAAGGCTCCGGCCAACTGATATCCGAAGCCTCACCATCCCAATATACCAATAAAGCAGCCGAATCCTTCATAGCCTGAAGTCCTTGCATCATCGTCTGAATATTATCACGCAAACTGGAATTCAAACTGTTATCCGCCCAAAAGAATGCCAGAACCGTTCTTCCGGCATGTTGCTGAGGAATCACGATTGTTTCCTTCTCACAAGAGAAGAAAAAGCAGGCTGCCAAGAATAGAAATAGAATCTTTTTCATAAGAAAAGGATTACTCTTCCGGTTTCTTGAACTTGAATGCATTGGGGTTCACTTCGCGAATCAGCAAGGTCTTTCCTTTTTGATACTTGGTCTTCATCTTGTTGATGGTCTTCTGCAGTTTCTTTCTGCTGTTCGAGAAATAAACAAAGCAAGTACGGTTCGTCAGCCCTTCCTCGTTTTCCAGATAATTTTTCAGCTGATAACTGTATTGTGAGCGTTCCGGCAACATCTTATTCTTATCCAGCCTCACACTGTCCAGCAACTGGATTTCCGTGAAATAAACCAATGAATCTGTAAACGATGCGGATACGCCTACTATATAAACAGATTTACTTCCTTTCAATGAGAATGCCGAGCATACCGTCAGTACCAATAATAAAGAGCACAGAATCTTTATGGATTTCATAATTCTAATTTTATAATTTTATTAGAGGACAAAAGTAGTTATTTACGGACAAATACGAAAAAGTAATAGATTAATTAACTATAATAATTTGCTGATGTGCCCATTACCATACGGCACATAGTGCAGCCGATAGGCATTATTGGTATATTATGAACAAAAGCACAAGACGGAAGCAACCTTCCATCTTGTGCTTTGTTTTCTTTTCGGAAACCGAATCTTTCTTACCCTAAATAAGACTTAAGCAGCTTGCTACGCGAATTTTGTCTCAATCTTCTAATGGCTTTCTCTTTAATCTGGCGTACGCGCTCACGAGTGAGGCCGAATTTATCGCCGATTTCTTCCAACGTCATTTCCTGCGTATTAATACCGAAAAACATCTGGATAATATCCTTCTCCCTTTCGGTCAGCGTAGAGAGTGCTCTATCAATTTCCCTCGCAAGTGACTCATTAACCAAGGAACGGTCTGCCATAGGCGAGTCGTCGTTCACAAGCACATCCAGCAAGCTGTTGTCTTCTCCTTCCACAAAAGGAGCGTCTACAGAAATGTGGCGTCCTGAAACCTTCAACGTGTCCGAGATTTTGTCTACAGGTATTTCCAGTTCATCGGCCAGTTCTTCCGGAGAAGGACGACGTTCGTTTTCCTGTTCGAATTTAGAGAAGGCTTTGCTGATCTTGTTCAACGAGCCTACCTGATTCAACGGCAAACGGACAATACGTGACTGTTCTGCCAATGCCTGGAGAATAGACTGACGAATCCACCATACGGCGTAACTGATAAACTTGAAGCCTCGGGTTTCATCGAACTTTTCGGCTGCTTTAATCAATCCCAGGTTGCCTTCATTAATCAAGTCAGGAAGACTTAACCCCTGATTTTGATACTGCTTGGCTACAGACACGACGAAACGCAAGTTGGCACGTGTCAGTTTTTCCAATGCTACCCGGTCGCCTTTACGGATACGCTGAGCGAGCTCTACCTCTTCCTCTACAGTAATCAGGTCTTCACGGCCTATTTCCTGTAAATACTTATCCAGAGATGCGCTCTCTCGGTTAGTGATACTTTTGGTAATCTTTAATTGTCTCATTCTCTATAAAACAAATTTGGGATGCAAATTTACAACATTAAATGGAATACATCCATTTTTGTTTGAAAAATATTAGCTAATAAATCAAAAAAGACTATCTTTGTCCTTCTTTTCCTAAATATTTTGCGAAAATAAGGTTATCAGTCCTGTTTGACTATAAAATCAGGATGCACGGAAGTAACCCTTACCGTGCATCCTCTAAACTTTACCTATTGAAACTTTCTACCTTAAAAATCTTCTTATTCCTGTGTCAAATCCACTGCATAGTTCGCACGTTTACCTGATGGGAACATACCACTCAGGAACAATACCTGATCCGGTGACTGGGTAGCAGCTTTCAGCACATCTTCCAAATCATTTACTGATTTGACAGGTTGTCCATTTGCCTTCAGGATGATGAAGCTTTTACGGATACCGGCAGCCTTCATCTTACCGTCTGTCACACCTGTGACTTCCACACCATATCCCAAATTCAATTGTCTCTTCAATTCCTGAGGAACTTCACGGAATGCTGCGCCCAAGATATCCATGCCCGCACTCTTCACCACTTTCGTTGTTCCCTGTGCATTCTTCAAGGTCATCTCGATATCCTTTTCTTTCTTGTCACGCAACACCTTGACGGTTACTTTGTCACCCGGACGGTGTTTAGCCAACCCCTCCTGCAACTCAGCAAAGTTCTTCACACGTTTTCCGTCAATACCGATAATGACATCATCTACTTCCAAGTTGCCGGCCGCAGAACCTCCCTCAATTATCTCAGCAATCAACACACCGTCGGTGGCGCCCAGTTCCTTCACCTTCTTCTTGATTTCTTCCGGCATCATCTGCTGGTCATCATTAATCGGAGTACCCTTGATGCCCAATACCGCACGCTGAACGGTTCCATATTCTTTCAAGTCGGCTATAACTTTCGTCATAATACTGGTTGGAATAGCAAACCCATAACCCGAATAAGCTCCTGTAGGTGAATAAAGTACGGAATTGATACCTACCAGTTCACCCCTTGCATTCACCAATGCACCACCACTGTTGCCTTGGTTGATCGCAGCATCTGTCTGGATGAAAGATTCCACACCATTATTATATACCCCTAAAGAACGGGCTTTGGCACTCACAATACCGGCTGTTACCGTAGAAGTCATATTAAAGGGATTACCCACAGCCAATACCCACTCACCTACTTTCAAAGCCTCCGAATTGCCCACGGGAATCGTAGGAAGCTCATCCGCTTCAATTTTAACCAACGCTAAATCCGTGCTGGGGTCTGTGCCGATTACACGTCCCTTGTATTCACGTCCGTCATTCAGTTTGACACTGATCACATCAGCATTATCGATTACATGGTTATTCGTTACAATATATCCATCTTTCGAGATGATCACTCCGGAACCGAATCCCACTCTTTCAGGAGTCTGCACCTGACGCTGCTGACCGCCGCCTCTGCCATTTCCAAAAATATCACCAAAGAAATCATAGAACGGATCACGAACGGTAACCGTCTGAGTCTTTGATTCTTGAGTTGACTTTATATGAACTACTGCATGCACTGAATTTTCCGCTGCCTGAGTCAAATCCACCGGTTGCATTTGAGTGGCGTCCAACGCGGCGAGTCTTGTATTCGGATTTTGTTGGAACACATCATTAAAAGCCACGCTTTTGTTTGGCTCGGGTTTCAACATAGAATAAGCCGTTACTCCTGCTACACCTGCGCTGACTGCTACAATTGCTGCTGCGCCTAGTACCATTTTAGTTGCTTGTTTCATAACTTAATATCTATTAATTTGTTAATTTCAAGTTTGGTTTAACATTTATGACGCTAATGTAATGACAAATATTGTACGGTTGTACCGTTTGTCAGAGTTTTTTTTCCTCTTTTAACACAGACAGATAAGCACTTAACAGGGGTTAACCGCAGAATCTGCCAAATTTGCATTCATTATCAATAGCTGACAGACAGCAAGATGACACAGGATGCAACTTGCCTCATAGATATTTATGTCTTGCAGGAAATACTTGCCTCTCGCCGGAATGCATCCATATACCCCCCCTATAAAAGAGCATGTCCGTGACCGGTCTTTCCAACTTTACTTTTTCAACTGGTTCAATACCCTTCCCGCACTATCCGAAAGAACGACAACAGCTCCTGCTAGAATAGCAATATCCTTAATGACCAGACGACCGGCGCCCGTCAGCAAAGGGAATCCCTGTTCGCCACTTCCCAAATCGGGGACCCACACCTCGGGCGTTGTTACAAGGAAAGACAAAGTGCCCAATGTCATGACAATAGCCAGTCCGGCCCCCACCAAACCGGTTTTCGGAGAGAAGATGCCTAAAAACGTCAAGATACCGATCCCCATAATCAAAATACCCAATCCATGAGAGAACCCATAAGTATTGTTCTCTTCATGCCACAGGTGCTTCGTTTCATCGAGTTCGCCTTCTTTCAGCTTATATTCTTTATATTCAGGAGCGTCCTTGGTATAAAAGAAACTCATAAAGGGACTGTTCGCCACAAAAGGCACAATTCCTTCGGCTTCATAGTTCCAGAATTTCAGACCACCAATCCATACAAAAATTACAAGGATTGCCACACGGATAAGATTGATACCCAGTTTTTGGGCAGATGCTGCTATTGTTAAAAACGCAACAAACAGAGATTTTAATTTTGCCATCATTGCTTTCATTATTAAAAGATTTAACTTCCTGGTGCAAAGGTCGGTGGTTTTCCCCCTCCGGTAAATGGCAATTTCCCCATATAGGTTGGCAATTATTCCCGCTTCTCTCTTTTCCGGTATTCCGAAAGGCTCTCCTTGTTCATTTTCTTAAAGAAACGGCTGAACGTAGCCAAATCCTCAAATCCCAGAATCTCACTGATTTCTTTCGCACTCTTACCCGTATAAAGCAACAAGCGCTTGGCTTCCGCATCCACGCGTTCATGAATGACACGCAAAGGAGAAGAAAGTCCGTAAAGGGAAAAGAGATTAGAAATAGTCTTGGGAGAACGGCACAACATATCAGCATAATCCTGTACTTGCTTCTTCTCCTTAAAATGACTGTCAACCAGTACATAAAACTGACGAATCACATCAAACATGTTCTCACGTCCCGGGTCCACATCAAACTTTTCACGGGCTATGCGGGTACAAGTGATAATGAAACGTTTCAGAATAATACGCAACATTTCTTCCTGCAAGTTGTCTTGTATTCCACACTCCCCCCTGAAAATATCGACAATACTGTCAAGACGGGCCGACTGGGAAGGCGAAAGCTTCAAACGCATGACACGGGAAGAACCGTTAAACAGGAATCCGTTACAAGACACCTCGCTGTCATGCCCGTAAATACAATAAAAGTTACTATTGAATAAAAAAGTGAGGTATTCACCGTCCACTCCCCTTATCTGCACATGATGCAAAGGAGTAAGCGAAATCATTTCCTCTTTTTCCAGATGCATCACCACATGATCCACTTCCACATCCAACGCTCCATGCCGCACCCATATAAATTTATAAAGACTCCTGTCACACTGCAAAAAGGAGTTTTCATGGAAACAGGAAGTCATTGCTATATTTCCATTCAATTTAGTACGTAAGTGATATTCCATAACTACTTCTGATTAAGTGATGTTCCCCTACTTTTTCAAAAATAAGATGACGGGATAAATATAAGACTATTCCTTTATATAAAAAAGAAATAGAACAAAAGAATGACTTCCCCTCCCACTCCCTTTATCAGCATTCGCGCCCCACTGCCATATCGGCCGGCAGGAATTCCCATCCAATCATCTCCCATCTGCCTATACGAAAACTTTCCATCCCGTCCTGTCTCTTTTAATATTTGTTAAACTTTTCCATTTCTTCGTCCACTCATTAATTTAATAGTACATTTGTTGCATCACAAGCATCATAGCTATATAACAAAAGAAGAGTAGGACATCAATAATGGACAGAAATCTTAAAAGAACGTGTGTAGCCCATATACAACGGTTACTGATATGTACCTGTATATTCACCTTCTTTGCAACCATCGGCAAAGCCTCCCATGTACAGGAAAACACCGAGGAGGGGAACTATATTCTGATTCTGAACAGCTACAACGAATCCTCCCCCTGGAGCAACAGCATCACCACCCCCATCGTTCACAAAATAGCCGGAATAGAGAACATGGACGCTTACATAGAGCATCTGAATCTTTTTATGGTAGGCGACTCCACTAAAATCGAGAGATTCTCAGAAATTCTTTCTTCGAAATACGGCTCCACCCCTCCCCGCCTGCTGGTATTCATTGGGAGCATGAGCCTGATTTTCAGAGAAGAGATTCAATCTTTATGGGGTAAAGTACCTGCCATTGTATGCGGAGCCGACCCCTATGTATACCATGAGAAATTCTACAGACAGAGAGATACAGTCACCCCCGAAGAAAAGACACACATGAGCGAATTGGCAGAAGAGTTCAATTTCACCTACATGCACACCCCCATCTATCTGGAAGAAAACGTGCAACTGATGTGCAGGATGATTCCCGGTATGAAGAAACTGATTTTCCTGGGAGACGGCATCTACCCCAATCCGGAATATGACAAGCAACTGCGAGAGCTGATTAAAGACAAATACCCGCAAATGGATTACGAATACATCTCCTCGCGTACCAACAGTCTGCATCAGCTATATAACGCCGTGCGTAAAACAGACAAGACCACAGGCATTCTGGTATCCACCTGGTTCACCGAATCGTTCACTTCAAGCAATTTTCTGATTAATGCCTACAGAAGTATCGCCAGCATCTCCGCCCCTTTGTTCACCATCCGCTATGCAGGTATGGATGACGGCGGCATGGTAGGAGGATACATGTATAATGACCAAATCTTTACCAGGCAATTACTGAAAACGATAGACGAGATACTACATGGGAAGAAAGCCAGCGACATACCTTTTTATGAACCCAACGAAGCACACCCCGCATTCAACTACACAAGACTGGTAAATAAAGGACTCGATCCCGACCTATGCCCTGGTGACACCGTTTTCTATGACAAACCGGCCAACTTTCTGAACAAATATAAATGGATCATCCTAAGTGTACTCATTGCTTTTATACTGATGGCCGTGGCACAGCAAAAACGCATCCAAATGCTGAAAGCGCTGAGACGCGCCCAGCAAAATGAAATAGACACGAACACACAATATACCAATCTGATAGACAATATGCCTATCCTTTACATGAAAGAACAGGTAATATGGGACAAAGAAGGGAATATCGCAGACAGCATTTATATGGATGTCAACCGCTATTTCGAACGATGTTTCTTGCCCAAATCCGAGGTGATAGGGAAAAGAGCCTCTGAAATTTTCCCGGAGTCCTTGCC
>UMEH01057066.1_pt1 | contig 12555 bp, 6 predicted proteins | sample 1964681 | NCBI WGS metagenome assembly UMEH01 (sample SAMEA4836013, study PRJEB28245) | human gut metagenome | biome: gut microbiome; material: fecal sample | place: Denmark | collected 2008
TATCCATTCACCATGATTTTTTTTTGTTTTATGCTTAAAGTATTCAAAAAACATTTTGTCATGAGTAAATAAATATATTTTATACTTATCTGATATTTTCAACAAAAAATCTACTACTTTAACCCGATTACTCATATCAAGACTGATAAGCATATCATCAAGAGCCAAAAAACGGCCATCAGCAGGTTTGTCTAAGTTTAATAATGCAAATCTAACAGACAAGGCTATAGCAGTTAACTTTGCTTCATTAAAATATATATGTGGTTTAGATATTTTTTTAAGACTACCGTCTTGTTGTTTCTCTGATATCTCAAGTCCAATAAACGGTTCATTTAATTTCTTATAAGAAGATAGATGTTCTTTTAATATTCCATTTTCTTTTGTATATTCAATAACTCTGTCATATTTTAACCAATATTCATTTGAATCATCTACAGGCTTATCTAAATTTGAATCATATCTCAATCTTATTTGTAACTCAAGACTTTCATCATCAAGAAAATACTTATTATATATGTCTGATGCATAGATATTAATATTCTCAACAACGTCTTTAACTGCATTATTAAAATATTCTATATTTGAAATATATACAGGATCTATCTTTTTCCCCCTTTTTATTATTGAAGATGTTATCTTATCATACATTTCTCCTATATGTAGTCCTGAATTTTCATCCTTACAAAAGGATAAAATATCTTTTATAAAAACTGGGAACAAATTAATACTCTGAGAGTTTCTAAAATTAAAAAAATGGAATAAGAATTGATGATTGATAAAACAACCGTTAATATTTGCAGGAAGTGGATGTTCTCCATTTATTAATGTTGTATTATAGCCATTTTTATCAATTTTATAAATGAATGGATGCCTACCATCAAAATCTATCCATATTTTAGAGTCTACTGCTAAATTATATATATTCTTGAGATGTTGCTCATTTGATACATCAAAATACTTTTTACCTGCATCTGATTTCAATGGTGCTTGAAATATGCAATGAAGTGCATAATATATTGATGATTTACCACTTCCATTTTCTCCATACATTAATAAATGTTTTCCATTTAATTCTAGTTCAAAGTCATCTGGAAAGGCTTTAAAACCTGTTATGTGTATCTTGTTTATTGCTGGCATATTATTCTTCTATTATGGGTTTTAATAATTCGGGACTTCTAAGAGTGAATAACTCTAGTCGACTTCGTATAGGATTATCTGTTTTCTTTATAGTCAAGAAAGCGTTTAATATAACCTCAATTTTTTCTTTATCAGAAGATATATTAGAAATAGACTTAATAAGATTTAATGCAGAACTTGTAATATCTATCTCAAGCTTCTTCATATAATCTCCAAAATAAATTTCATAAATACAACCATCAATGATTTTCTCAAAATAATCTGAAATTAATTTATTTGAAATTAAATCTGAGATATTTGTATCTTGGGATTTAATGAGAAGAACATAATCACATAGTATTGATACTATGCATTCTATATCTGATGAAATGGTTGCTGGTACTGGAAACGGTTTAATATAATCTGGCTTAAACCTAAAGAACCCATTTGCCAATACTGTCCCTGTATTTTTCAAATACCACCAAAACAAACGAGAGTTGAATAAAGCTAACCAAAATTTATAACCTTCTTCTATTTCATTTCTTTTAACATACCCATAGACAGTGGTCGTTTGATAAAAAAGTCCTTTTTCATCATATGCAAAATTTCCACCCATAGAAATATCTGGTGCGACTAATTTCTTATTATCAAATAAGACAAGGTTCTTAGGGTATATATATTTATACCAATAATCATCGTTTTTTAATCTACCTTTTTCTCTATTTCGAAGAATATCTTCACATTTCTTCAAATAATCATATCCTTTTGGAAAGAGAGTTCCTATCTCTTTTTCTGTGTAAAGAATTGCTTTTCCGTTATCTAATTTATATGGGAATATCACAAATCGAACTGTTGAGATATGTTCATAACGATGCACATCCTCACCTTTCAATAAAGGTTTTACTAATCCTCGTTCAATGCAAACTTGATATCCGAGTTGTCTGGAGTAGCCATAGACTAAGTCATTTTCTTCTGTGCAATCATACAAAAAATAAACATCATCTTTGCTCGTTGCAATACCTTGAAATATTTTCTCAAAGATGTCTCCAATACAACGAGAATGACTTTCCAATTTTTCTAATATTTCAGTTGCATAACCTACTGTCAGTACCCATGTCTCTTTATTAAGCTTATTAGCCTTTATTTTAGACACTTTTTTATTATTGAGTGATTTCAAATATGAATCAAGTTCCTGATTAGTGGTGAGATCTTTATCCAATTCATAATACAGCAGCTCATTACTATTAGGCATAAACCATTGAAGCGCTGTATATGTAGAAGCATTAAACACTTGATATGCTCCAAAATTAATGATTTGATGTGCTGCATTCTTTTTAGAAATAATTGTGCGCAGCCCTTTACCAAAAGCAGCATTTGTCCATTTAACAGGCATGATATAGTTTACAATACCTTGTCTTTTAATTATTTGCAGTCCTCGTTCGACAAATGTTACATATAAATCAAAAGAACCTGTTGCAGACTGATACTTTTTAACAAGTTCGTCTGCAAACTGTGGATTTACTTTCCTAATACCTTGAATTCTCAAAAAAGGAGGATTGCCTATAATAATATCAAATCCCGTAAAATCTCCATTTTCATCAAGTAACGCAGGAAATTCAAATCGCCATTCAAAAGCATCTGTATAAAGCTTGTTATTAATTATGTTTGATTGCAACTGTTCTTGTTTGACCAACTGTTCTTTTAGCTTTTTTAATTCTACTTTTTCTTTCCGTGTACGTTCCCCCAAAAGCATAGGACTTTCTAATGAAAGTATTCTACCTCTCAATTTCGAAATTTTCTCTTTTTCCTGTTTTGTAAGCTCCGTTTTGAACGTATTTTTTATATTTTCAATTGTCCGTCGAAAGTTCTCCTTTGTTATATGATTAGATGTATTGGTATAGTCGCTAACTAATTCTTTGTATTTTGAAAGTGTCATCTTTTCACTTTCACTTTTCCCTTTGTTATATTCAATAAACACATTTTCTATAGGAGAATCTATAGGGTAACGACTTAACAAAGAGTTTCCACAGGTAATTTTATAATCCAAGTTGGGAAGCGGTTGTGGTTCATCTGCATCAACCACTAATGCCAACCAAAAGCGCAAACGTGCAATGTCTACAGCACCCTGCTCTATATCAACACCAAAGATGTTGTTCTGAATGATTTCACGTTTTGTTTCGGTTGAATCAAAGCTTCCTCTTGGATCAGCATGCGGCTGCAAATTATGAATAGCATAATACAAGACATACAGTATACCCATTGGGAATGCACCAGAACCGATGGCAGGGTCGCATACTTTTACCTCTTTGAGTAGTTTCATAAATCGTGATGCAACATACTTTGTTTGAAGTATAGGCATAACGATTCCATTGTTTATCAACTGCTCTATCGGTTTGGCATATTGTTCATCAGATTCGTGAGCTTTCAAATATTGAATTACACTCTGACGGCACATATAATGCACTATTTCCTTTGGAGTATAGAATGCCCCTTTATCCTTATTGTCTTCCAAAAGATTCTCAAAGATATGTCCCAACATCTCCGGATCGATACCCACCTCACTATCATCAGGATCGTTTTCATCTATGGTGAAATTATACATATCGAAGAAATCTATAAGTTCCTTAAAATAAGAGTAAGGAAAGTCTATATCCAATCTATCGATGTTATCTTTCTCAAACAAGCCACCATTTAGGTATGGAATCTTGATATCGTCACCCAACCGTTTATCCGCAATATCGCCATCCCTTTTTTCATTCAACGTGTTGAAAAATAAATATTCAAGAACTTCTGTAAGCAGACGATAGTGTCCTTCATAGTGTTCAATTAAATGAGCAAGATAATTTTTATCACCACCTGTCCAATCCGGCCTTGAGGCAGGAACACCCATCCAACCTTTTTTCTGAAGGAACTGTAAGAACACTATACGCCCAAGCAGTTTCTTGACATAATCACGATTAGGTTTAGTATCAGAAAGTTGTTGCAGGAACTTGTTGTACTGTGCCTTGTATCCGGCAAAGAATTCTTTGTTCAATCGCTCAACAGAGAATGCTTCTGTCACGTCCGCCAAATAGATTGAACTGTTTTTCCTTTTAGAAACCAACTCATACAGACGGTCTGCAGCTGTCCTGCATGGCTCGTTTTTACCTAAAAGGAACGTGTATCTTTTAGGGGCTGTTTCAGATTTTACAAGTTCTCCGTATTCGTTGAACGATGTCTGCTTTGCAATGAAAGTCAAACGATAGTCAGGAACATTTTTAGAATAATAGAAAGCTAAAGCACCATGAATGATTGACTGGTCAATGGTCTTAGCCGCTATGTCACGCAATCCTTTACGATTACGTTCAATAAGCACGTTATCTTTTACCTCAAATACATAAATAGCCAACGAACGTCCGTCATCAAGACGAATCATACCAGTCTGACCTCCCTCTTTAACCAAATCATGGGAAATTTGATTGATTTGAGTAAAGTATTCAACTTTTGGGAACATTTCAGTCAATATGTTCTTCCATTGTTCAAAGTCAAATACAGAAGATAGTATATTTTTAAGCTTCGATTTATCCATAATTATTTATATTTCAAGTTTTTATTCAAACAGATTTATATCATCTGATTCATTTAATATTGTTATCTGTTGAATTGTTATTTTATTTCTTATTTCAAATATTTTATGAAGTAAAAAAATCATATTGCAAAACTCTCAGAAATTATTATTTCCGGCATTAAATCTTTTTTCACTTTCATGTTATTTACAGCCTGAGCACCATGAGTGTTCAGTTCAATATGCTCAATAGGATAAGATGTAATGATCTTCATGAGTTTTTCCAACAATACAACTATTTTAACTGGTGTTTTCTTTGTTGCACTTTGCAACTTATTTATATCACGCTGCAACTGCTGGAATTTTCCAGTTGAGATTGCACGTTGAGCCTTTCTTATCAAAACAACCTCTTCATCGGTTATGTTAGGAACACTCACAAAGCCGTCAAGATAAGCCAATGCTTTCTTCTCATTCGGTCCTTGATTGTTAACCACTTTCTTGGTGGCAGCCTTAGCCGCTTCTTCTTTTTCTGAAAAAACTTCTATAGCTTTTGCCACTTGTTCATGATGTTTGTCATGCAAAGGAATAGCTTTCTCGTCCACCATTGCCTCAAATTCTTTCACAGCTTCAAGGAATGTGAGTTCCTCAATGCTTCCGTCTTCACGGACGAAAGTAAAGGCATCCCTTCGTTTATTGCGAATAAACGTGATAGTACTCATAGGGATAAGTTTGCTCTTTCTGCCAACACGGGCTCTTAAAGGCATCTTATTTATCCGTTTTATTAAATCAGGATCATCTTCTTTCAACTTCCTTAACCACATAAGATAGCGTAATTTTTCATCCCGTTCTTCATCGACATTCTTGTCAAACAATCCAAAACTTTCAGGATTTTCGTCTGTAGAATAAATCTGACTATCTTCGCCGAGTGCAGCATGAAAGGCAAAAAGTTTCATCTTGGCTTTCTTCTCCAACTCTATATCATTATTAACATTAGTTGTTGGGAAAAAGTTGAATATGTGCACTTCTTTTGCAGTACTTCCTATACGGTTTACACGTCCGATTCGTTGCATCAACCTAGTAGAGTTCCAAGGCGTATCGTAATTGACTATTACATTTGCACGATGCAAATTTACACCCTCTGCCAGCACCTCCGTAGAAATGACAATATTATAATCGTTCTTCTTTTCCCCTTTATAGTTGGCATCGAAATTAGCTTCAAGAACAGGCATCTTATCGTTCCTGTTATCACTCTGAACAGTCAAGATACGATTGTATCCGTTTGCTTTCAATGCATCAGACAAATATTTGGTTGTCTCTTTACTTTCTGAAAAGATGACAAGCTTGCCTTCCTGATTGATGGACTTATCAAAAAGTTCATTTTTCAGATATTTGTTGATAAAAGCCTCCAACTTAGGATCGTATGTTATTTTGTCCCATGCGTCTACCAAATCTTTCAATATCCGTCCATCATCTTCCAATCCTTCTTTAAAGCCATCCACAAAATCATCTGGTGTACAAACTTCTATGGTCGGATCTGTATATTGTGCTTCTTCTATCTGCTCTATCAGTTCGTCTTCTTTTCCTTCACTCAACAGTTCATTAACATTCAAGTTGGGGGCAATGTATATTACTCCTTTTTCAAACATATCAAGCATAATTTTATTTGCCTGATAATACCTTCTCAAAGACTGCTTAAAAGCATAAAAACTACTATCTATTCGTTTGACAAGAAGTGTTTTCATAATAGTTGCCAATTGAACAGATATCATATCAGCCTTATTGTATTTAGCTTTCTTTTTCGGCCTGAGATATTTTATAGCCTGATACCGATAGTATTTTAAGGCATTTTCTCCATTACCGCCCAAAGACATAATAGTATCATCATACAATTTATCAAGTACTTCATCTAATTGATAATACATCTTATGGGGAGGCATAACATCAGGGAAATGAACATTTTGTTCTTCTAAATCCTTTCTGTATGCATCATTTTCCATCAAGTCTGTGCGTGTACGGCGCACTGTTAACGGCTCAACAACCTTAATTCGAATCTTTTCATAAATTGCTTTTATGCCATTAGATATAACATCAATATCTTTTTGTTTCTTTAGTTTCTTATATTTATCAATCTGCTCACGGAAGAAACGCTGCAAATTTCCTTCTTCCAAGGTGCTGTCTTTAGAATCCTGAAACAGATAAACCAAGTTTGCGATATCTTCAGGCTTATTATTTAATGGAGTTGCAGATACAAGTATAACCTTCTTGTCATGCAGACTACCATCAGCATATTGTGTTTTAGTCTTACATAATTTCTGCAATTCATTATACATTGAGGCTGTATCACTTCTAAACTTGTGGGCTTCGTCTACAATTATCAAATCGTATAATGACGGATTTTTCAATTTATGCAAACTCCCGTTTGTAACAATAGTATAATTATCAAGTTTAAATTCAGCCAATGTTCTTTCCCATCCTTCCTTCATCGCAGGCGGAACAATAACCAATGTATGGGAACGATGCATTGGAAAACCGTTCGCAAAGAAAAATTTCTTCGCTATAAGTGCAGAAACAATAGTTTTTCCTAATCCAACTACATCAGAAAGAAAAAAGCCATTGTGTTTCATCATCTTTGAATATCCGTCATTCACGGCATCAATCTGATAAGATAGTTTTTTATAACCCTTAGGCAAATCGGATACAGAGTTGGGATCAAAGTCTATACTTTTACCGAAATATTCTAACAGAAATTTCAGATAAACCTCGTATGGGGTGAAATTTGTATTAAGGTATGACTCTTCCTTTATCTGCTCGATATGCTTTATTTCTATTGCAACAGATTCTGCCCACAATTTTTCAAATGTTTCTGTAGCAAATTTAATATCATCATCATATCTGAGTTCTACGTTAAATTCAAAATTTTTCTCTAGTCCAGCCTCTGTAAGATTGCTGGAACCAGTGATAACAGAACCATAGCCGTGAGGATGATAAACTTCCTCACGAAATATATATATCTTAGCATGGATGTTCTGCTTTGGATGAATACGCATTTCTATTCTCCCTGAAGTTATGTCTTCAATGAATTGATACATACCATCCTCAACATCCTTATCATACTTAGCTTCTTGAATATTCTTTTTTATATCATTAAAGAATTCTTCCTGCGACTGTTCTTCATTCGGATTAAATAACAATCCCTGCTGATTTGCCTGATACGTTAACTTATCAACATTTATACCAACCAAAATCCTAATATGTGGTGTTTGCTGAATAAACTTACGGATTCTGAAATATCCGGAAGCTCTAAAATAACCTACAAGCGCATCAAAAAAATACACTTTCTTATATTTAAACACACCCTCTATTTTTTCAAGAAGTGTATTCTCTTTTTCATTAGTGAAGAAATTAGTCCCCATGTTTAGATATCAAATAAAACTCACGTAACCTTATACTCAACAAATCAGATTTAGTTGAATGAATTTTCCATTGCAGGAAAGAATCTAGTAACGCAGAATTAAAGATTTAGATTATACTGCAAATTTAACAAATATCTTCGAGAAAGCCCCACTTATTAAAAAAAAAATGCAATATCAGCAGCAACTTCAATCCATCTTATAGAATAAATACAAGCACTATAAAAAATAGGATACATAGATAAACCCTAATAGTTCAATTTTATTGTAATGTACAATTCATCGTAACAATAAATATTATCTTTGCCGGCACCTTATTTGCCTAAATGCGAAATTTGCGTAACGTGCTGGCTTTTCACGCGAAAACATTTTGAGATGATGACATCTAAAGAATAAAAGGAGGTTTCACTCTATCAATACGCAAAAAATGCGTGTTGTTCTTATTCTCCACTTCGCGGATATAATCCGCCCAAGCGCTTGTAGTTTGTCTTACTCATAATTGTTCTTGTTTATCAGGTTTACAACTACTTTCACCATCACGTCTTTTTCTTCCGTGCGGCTCTCGGCTATCATCAGCGTAAGGGCAACAAGAGTGTTATCGGCAATGCGCTTCGTGCCGTCAGGATTATAGAGAATGCCGTTACCTGCCATAAACCATAAGAAGAGTGTTGCAGCTATACTCTGCCCAATAAGGTAACAAGCTGCTTCAGCTCCGTATAGCGTTGTTCTGTCAGAGCTTTATTGACGGCATAACCTTTAATTAAATATTCTTTCAGCACTTTGTTTGCCCATCGGCGAAAGTCCACACCTTTTTTTGATTTGACCCGATAACCGACAGAAATGATGACATCAAGGTTATAGAAACGTACATCATGTGTCTGGCTTTTACCTTTTATCGCACCATGTTCTGTGGTTGTCGCAAAATTTGCGACAACCACTTCGCCAGCTAGTTCTTCTTTTATGGCATTGGCTATATGCTTACGGATTGTTTTTGAATCGCGCCCAAACAGTTCGGCTATCTGATAAGCATTCAGCCATACCGTATCTTGGTCTATTCTGACCTCAAGCTGTGTTTCTCCGTCTTCTGAACTATCCACCTTATTATTTCCCAAAAACAAACCTATGACTTACGCATAAAAAACCTATGACTTTTGATGCAAAAGTGGCCGAGTTACGAGGCAAAACTCAGCCATTAACAGTTTAGAAGTAAATGCATTGAACTTGCTTAACAAGAAGCCACATACAAAGACACAATCTTTCAATTTAAAACATAAAACAACGCAAATGCTTACGATTTTTCGGAACTGTTTTTATGATGCGAATGTATGGACATGAAAAGGCGAGCGGACTGGAGAGCTGACAAATATTAATCGGGCGATTGGGGATAAGAAGTGACGCTCATGTCAATGTTACGGACGACGGGGCGACTATGGTTTATGGTATTGCAATTGATAAAAAAGTCATAAATAATGTTACGCAAAACGTGATGTAATAAAGCAAATTGACTGAAAAACGTCATTTTAAAAGGCAAGGACGAAAAATAATGGCTCCGTTGGCAAATTTTTATTTTGTAGTTATGCCAATTTGCATTATCTTTGCATAAGATAAGCGGCATCTAGGCATAACATTCAAGCAAGACTTGATGATTCTGCTCTCGGTTTGCATTATCTCTGCAATAAGATAAGCTGCATCTCGGCATAACATACAAGCAAGCTTGATGATTCTGCTCGCGGTTTGCATTATCTTTGCATAAGATAAGCGGCATCTAGGCATAACATTCAAGCAAGACTTGATGATTCTGCTCTCGATTTGCATTATCTCTGCAATAAGATAAGCGGCAGACAGGACTGACCGGGGAGACAGGACGCACGGACACGACTGAGAGCTGCTTTATCTGAAGAAGAAGACAACAACGTTGAAGGCTCCATGACGACGCCAGCCGGAGGGAGACAAGACATATATAGCACGCATAAACAAAAGACATTCAGGACATGAACAAAAGCGACAGCATAGTCATTATACCTACGTATAACGAGAAAGAGAACATCGAGAAGATTATAAGGGCGGTGTTCTCGCTTGAAAAATGTTTTAATATTCTCGTAATAGACGACGGCTCGCCCGACGGCACCGCGGCTATAGTTCACCGACTGATGGAGAGCGAGTTTGCCGACCGTCTGTTTATCATTGAGCGCAGCGGCAAACTGGGCCTAGGCACGGCATACATAACGGGCTTTAAATGGGCCCTGGAGCACGGATATGACTATATATTCGAGATGGACGCCGACTTCAGTCACGACCCCAACGACCTGCCGCGCCTCTATTCGGCATGTCACGACGAGGGCTACGACGTTGCCATAGGCTCGCGCTACGTGAGCGGAGTGAACGTGGTGAACTGGCCTATAGGACGAGTGCTGATGAGCTATTTTGCATCTAAGTATGTGCGCATGGTGACGGGCTTCAAGGTGCATGACACCACTGCGGGATTTAAGTGCTACAAGCGCCGCGTGCTCGAGACCATAGAGCTGGACAAGATACGCTTCAAGGGCTACGGCTTCCAGATAGAGATGAAGTTTACGGCATACAAGATAGGCTTCAAGATTAAGGAAGTGCCTGTGATATTCGTCAACAGACGTGAAGGCGTGTCGAAGATGAGCGGCGGCATATTCGGCGAGGCTTTCTTCGGCGTGATGCGTCTGCGCTGGGACGGATGGACACGCAAGTATCCCAAGATTAAAGACTGACAGCAGGAAGGGACATGCAGCAGGGCCGCTGCCCTGCTGCAACACCATAACCACAACAACGCTGCTGCGCAAAAACGGTCTGCAAGGACGCAAGGCGATACAGACATAAAGCGCAAGCCGCGCAATATCAGAAGACGAGCAAGGGGAAAGAGCGCCCCCAGCTTATCAGACACGACAACGCTCACCGAGGCAGACTAGGCTGCCACTGATGCAGCAGGCATCACAGACAGGTTAACCGCAAATATTATTCTAACGAAAAAACGATAAAAACAACTTACAATGAGATACATCTACCGAATATATCAAATATGCATCGCGCTGCCGATAATACTCGTGCTCACCATACTTACGTCGCTCACCACGAGCGTGGGCTGCGTGCTTGGCAACGGTCACTTCTGGGGCTACTATCCGCCTAAGCTGTGGGCAGCAGCCATACTCAAGGTGCTGTTTCTGCCGGTAAAGGTTGTGGGACGCGAGAACCTGAAGCACAACGAGTCGTATGTGTTTGTGAGCAACCATCAGGGCTCGTTCGACATATTTCTGATATTCGGTCATCTGGGACGCAACTTCAAATGGATGATGAAGCACCAGCTGCGCAAAATTCCTCTCGTTGGCTTTGCCTGCGAGATGTCTCACCAGATATTTGTAGACAAGCGCGGCCCAAGCAAGGTAAAGGAGACATACGACAAGGCGCGCCACACGCTGAAGGACGGAATGAGCGTGGTGGTGTTCCCCGAAGGCTCGCGCACGTTTACAGGTCATATGGGTACGTTTAAGCGTGGCGCCTTCATGCTTGCCGACGAGCTTCAGCTGCCCGTAGTGCCGCTGACCATCAACGGCTCTTTCGACGTGCTGCCAAGGACAAACAAATGGTTCTGGGTGAAATGGCATCCGCTGACACTGACTATACATAAGCCGATATACCCCGAAGGACAGGGTGCCGAAGACATAAGCAAGCGCATGGACATAAGCTATAAGGAGATTATGGCCGGCCTGACTCCGAAATATCAGGGGTATGTGAAGAATCCGAATCAGTAGATTCGTTTTAAGTAGTTAAGGTAGTTAGAGGAGTTAAGGACTTAAGGAGAAGTTCCTTGAGCATAGCGAAAAAAGACAATAGTCTTGTGGATTCGAGTCGGAAGTTAAAGTAGTTAGAGAAGTTAAAGTAGTTAAAGTCATATGCTAACGTAGTGCGTGTTTAAATGAAGAACGAATAGTGAAGAGTGAAAAATCCAAATGTTAGCGTAGTACGTACGATAATAACCAACAAGGCTATTATACCGGCTAAAGGTTGATGCTAACTTATAGCCCGAAGGGCTACACTTCAGTAACCGTGGGTGATACACCCACGGCCTGTAACAAAACAAACTATGAGCACCCGAAGTGGTGCTATATCGGAGCAAATAACGGACACAAAAGCAAACAAGTAAGTAACATAAAAACAAGAATAGCACCACTTCGGGTGCTCGCATTACCAGGACTTTAATCCGTGGGTAATGACCCACGGTTACCAAAGTTAAGCCCTTCGGGCTACCGGCAAATTAAGCCGCAAAAGCGCAATGAAAAGTTAAAAATGAAAAACTCTTGTGGATTCGAGTCGGAAGTTAAAGTAGTTAGAGAAGTTATCGCCAACGGAGTTGGTTAGGAGCATATTTAAGTGAAGAACTAAAAGTGAAGAGTGAAAAATCCAATTGCAAACGTATTGCTTACAAGTAGAAACCACAATACATTTGGATTTTTCGTT
>UMEH01049830.1_pt1 | contig 12523 bp, 8 predicted proteins | sample 1964681 | NCBI WGS metagenome assembly UMEH01 (sample SAMEA4836013, study PRJEB28245) | human gut metagenome | biome: gut microbiome; material: fecal sample | place: Denmark | collected 2008
ATATCTCTGGTCATCGGGCAGGGCATAGTAATCCTCTAATGTATATTCCCCCTGCTTCTTTACCTGATATGCTCCCAGCGCTTCTGCTGCTTTGTTCTTATCTGCTTCTACAAACACTTTTTCCAATTCACGGATTTCACTGTAAGTCAACAGGTCATAGAATTCCTTTTGCCCGATCTGCTCTTTTTTATAAAATATTTTTGCAGCCAGTTCTATATCAATACCTGACTTTTCGGCAATTTCTTCCAGTGTATAGCCTTTTTGTTCTTTTAATTCTCTCATTTCGGTGATCGTCATAACCATTGCACCTTCCATCTCTAAATTTTGTATATTTGAAATATTCCAGCGAGTTACCAGTTTGGGATAAAAATACCTGCTGTCAGCAATTTTGGCAATCTAATTTCACGATAAAGAATCATAGTAAAAAGCGAATGCTTTTTTGAAGTAATTACATTGTAGCATATTCGTTTTGTATATTCAAAGATTAATATATTTAATTTTATTTTAACCGTATAACAATAACAAAAAAGCCATTGGGGACGGCTGTTGATTTTTTTCATATTTTTTTCTTACCTCTCATATATTATCCTTAGTTTCATATTCTAAAGTATGTCTTAAAAATGCCTTCTGCAAAACATACCACAAAGTATGACATGTAGATTGCAGGAATGATTTTTTATATGTGTTCTAATCACAAAACAATCTCATCCTATTTTTGTCTTGTGAACAAGACAAAAATAGGATATAATTGTTCTATATATTTTGGAGGTATGTTATGAATAGAGATAGTTTAAAACAAATCATGATTGACCAAAAAGAAATCTACCTTAATAATCCACTTATTCCCAGACATTACTATCTGGAAGAAAATGTCAATTACTGTTTTGTTGGCATTCGTAGAACCGGAAAATCCTATATGATGTATCAACAGATAAAACAATTGGAAGCAAATGGAATTCCATTATCACAAATCGTTTATGTTAACTTTGAAGATGAACGTCTTTTAGAAATGACCGCCGCTGACTTAAACCTTATTTTAGAAATCGGGTTAGAGATATCCAGAACTGACGTTAAACCATATTTATTCTTAGATGAAATCCAAAATATCACTGGATGGGAAAAATTTGTCCGTAGAATCGCTGATATGAAATATCGGATCAATATAACAGGCAGTAACAGTAAAATGTTAAGTAGTGAAATTGCATCTACTCTTGGCGGTCGCTTTGTGATTATGAATATTTATCCATATTCTTTCTCAGAATACCTGATTGCCAATCATATGAAAAAGAATTATCTGGATGTAATCAGCACCAAAGATAAAGCTGATGTGCAAAACCAATATAACCAATATGTAACATATGGAGCTTTCCCTGAATTAACGGAAATAAAGAACAAAAGGGTTTTTTTGAATAGCATCTACCAGACCGTATATCTTGGTGATATCATAACAAGAAATAAAATTACCAATGACTTTGCTGTGAGATTGATTTTAAAAAAGATTGCCGAATCTATTACGAAACCTTTATCTTTCAGTAGACTGACTAATATATTAAAAAGTACAGGAACATCTATTGGCAAACAAACTGTAATCAATTATGTTGGCTACATGACAGACTCCTATTTGCTTTTTACTCTGCAAAACTATGCTGCAAAACTAGTAGAAAAAGAGACTTCTCCCAAATATTATTTCATGGATACAGGACTTCTTGGACTTATGTTACTAGACTGTAAATCTGCCCAACTGGAAAATCTTGTCGCCATCGAATTAATCCGTCGTTACGGAGTAGAAAATGTTTACTTCTTTGAAAATAATGTGGAAATCGACTTCTATGTTCCGTCAGAAAATCTGGCTATCCAGGTCAGTATGCAAGTATTAGATAATATAGATACACGAGAACGTGAAACCCGTGCTTTCGTCAAATTAAATAATTTCATACCGGACTCCAAATGTATTCTGATTACAAATAGTGAAGAGGCTGTTCTTGACTGTGAAGGAATTCGTGTTGAAGTGATTCCGATCTGGAAATGGCTATTGATGAATGATTTGTAGGAGCCACGAGGAACGCCAATTCCCTGCTTTTTATTGTCCCCGTTGACTCTACCAGGAATTTTCACTTGACTCCAATTTTATTTTTCTACTAAACTATAAAAATTACAAATAAAAACTATATATAAAAGCACTTACAGTACTTACCAACTATAGTTTCCTGTAAGTGCTTTCCTGCAGGTGGCAGCTTCTTCCGTATCTTTTACTTTCTCTTGTATCTTTTATTCTTCCTCCGCCAACTCCCCAAACTCCGTCTTCTCAAATTCCTGAATGGAAATGTGTCTCTTATTCGGGTTCGCATACACGAAAGTCTTATCTACATTCTCCAGATAGTTCTGGATCTTATCGTTCGTCGCACTGATGATCGCCTGGAAGCCAAGTCCGCGGATCAGCGAGATACAGCTTGCCACCTTCTCGGCATCCATCTTGGAGAACGCCTCGTCCAGCACAACCAGACGCAGTGTCGGTGACCGGTGCATCTTCGGCGACAGATTGATCTTATAAAGCTGCGCAAAGCTTGCCAGAAGTGCCACGTACAGCGGGTTCTGTCCCTCTCCGCCGGAGTTCTTCTTGATCATCTTACTCAGTCCGATCGTCATCTCCTTATCGCCATGTACGATCTGCTGCATATCGAATGACAGATAGGTTCGGTAATCCGCATACTTATCCATGTTGCGTTTCGCCTCATCCATCTCGTCCTTCGTCGCATTCTCCGGCGGGATGAAGATGTTGATCAGCTCGTTCATCATCTCCCCATACTGGTTCTCATGCTCCATCGTGAACATATCAAGCTGGTTGTCCATCGTATCATCTAAGTCAGACGGACGGATCTGCAGGGAATCATCCATGAACATCTTATAATATTTTCCATCTGCACCCTTGTTCTTCGTGATCACGAACTGATACTTATCCTTACCGAAGTCCAGTTTGCTGATGATCCGGTTCAGCTCATCCCTTCTCTGATAAGCCTCCAGGATCGCACTCCGGATCTTGAAGATGAAGTCATCTTTGAAATGCTCCACAGCCGCTTTCGCCTGTGTCTTCGCCGATTCCCTGTAAGTCTCCAGATGATCGCAGGACAGCGAATTCAAAAGCTTCTCATACGGCGCATTGTCCCGGATAGAAGTTGAGAATGTACGGTTCGGATATTCTCTGATATAACTGCTTCTCTCTTCCACCAGCTTCCGGTAAGCGTCTTCCTCTTCTTCCCTGAGCGTATATACCCGCGAAACCATCTGACGTCTCAGATACTCATAATTCTCGGATTTTCTGCTCGCCAGATATTCCTGGAACTCCTTCTCGTAACGCTTATCTGCTACTTTTCTCTTCACGTCCTTCATCTGTTCTTCCGATTCGAGAACTTCTGCATTCAGACGTTCGATTTCTTTCTTGTTCTCCCAGATTGCTTCCTGCACCTTGGATACGGATTCTTTCTTCGCATCCTGTGCCGCCTGCACTTCTTTCTTCTTGCCTTCCCATGCAGCAACGGATTCATCCTTTAACTTCTGCATCTGTTCCAGAAGCTGAGCCTTTTTCTTTTCTTTGGAAATGATTGCCTTGCTGTCAGCCAGCCATCCGAGATAATCCTCTGCCGGCTGCTTCAACATCTCCATCTGCATTGCCTGGCGGATCTCTTCTAACAGCTCCTGTACCGGCATTCTCTCGCCATTTAACTTCTCACATTTTTCTTCCAGCTTGCGGATTCTCTGGCGCATACTCGTCTCACCGATGTAGGCTCTTCTGGTGTAATTCTCCGGATTCATGTGCTGCAGTTTGTAGCTCTGGTACAGCATACAATCCGGTGTCACACCGATCCTGCACTCACGCAGTTCATCCAGTGATTCGCATTTCTTTACATTTCCAAGGAAGAAATTAATGTATTCCTGCACATACGCTTCTTTCGCTTTTACTACTTCTGCCAGCGCCCCCGGCTGTACCTGATGCTTATCCTTCGTAAGCTTCTCTGTATCCAGGACTGCTGCCCGGAAGAAACGTTTCGTATCCATCTCCTGGTAAATGTCCATCGCAGCCCTGGCATACTTTGGTTCCACGATCAACTGCAATTTATTATTTCCAAGATAACCCTCCACTGCATTGTGCCATCTCTCGTCCTTCACATCCAGAAGATCCGCAAGAATATGCACATTCACGAACTTGCCGCAGCGCTCATGCAGACGGTTACGCAGTTCGAATCTCGCCTCTTCCAGCTCTCTCGGATAAGCCTTCTTTCCCTGCTTCAGTTCTTTTAACTCTGCTCTTGCCTCTTTCTCTTCTTTCTTGATCCGGCGAAGGTCTGCATCCGCTTCCTGTCTCTGGTCTTCCAGTTCCTCCTGCAGATCTTTTAAGCCTTCCTGCAGGCGCACAAGCTCTTCTTCGGAAATGCTTCCGTCTGCGAATTTTTCGATATCCCAGATCACCTGATTTGGCGTAATGTCTTTCTCCGTCCATGCCTTCAGATGCTCTGCAGTCTGCTCCCAGCGGGCTTTTCCGTTATTCAGACGCTCCAGCGTCTCATTTAATGTATCCAGATCTGATTCCAGTCTCGCATACCCACTGTCTGCGATCCGCAGAATGATCTCTTCATACTCTTTCTGCAGGTCCTTTTCTTCCTGCTCCAGCACCTGTTGCTGCTTCTTCAGATCTTCGATGGCTTCCTGCCTTACCTTGATCCGATCTCTGGCTTCCTGGCTCTTCACCTCATGGTTCATGATCTCCAGACGGTCGATCTGATAAGAGCACACCTTCTCCTCATCGGATTTTTCTGCATACTGCTCATACTTTCCGCAGATCAGCTTCAGTCTTCTGATCTCCTCCATCGTCTCTTCGATCTTACTGCGCATGCGTCCATACTGCATGACACTTTCCTGCAGATCCTCAATATGGATATCCTGCTCCATACAGATATATTCCTTTACGAAATCTTCCAGTTTGATATTCATACGGAACGAGATCGCACGTTTGAATAGCTTTGGAAATTTTTCCATGTCCAGACCGCCAAGATAGATATCGTATAGCTGTCTTCGGAATCTTTCATTGCTCGGACCGCAGTAGAACTGTTCCGGCGTAAAGGAACGCTGCAGGTACTCACGCATTTCCGCAGTGGTAAGGCACCGGCCTTCCGAACGGTAATGATTCGGAAGTAATTCTCCCGTATGCCAGAAGAACAGGCGGCTTACGTCATTATTCGACGTATCCACGTCAAACACAACACCGACACACTGTTTATCTCTGGTATTCGTCTGTGTCAGCTCCAGCACGATTGTACTGGAAAAATTACGATTTCTTAAATACTGTGATTCATTATTTTCGCTGATATTCACCATACCTCTTAAGTACTCGATCAGTGTACGGTCCGAATCATCTGCTGCCGCCTTGTTGAAGAATCCACGGCCGTCCGTATTGGCATACAGCACGATCTGGATCGCATCCAGAACCGTCGATTTACCACTTCCGGAATGTCCGGTGAAGAAGTTGATTCCTTCATTAAGCGTCAGTATCTTTTTATCTATGTAATGCCAGTTATTCAGGCATATCTTCGAGAGTGCTTTGAATGGCTGCTTCGTCTCCAATTTGATCCTCCTCACTGAATGTTGCTAATAATTCCCTGATGTCGTCTCCTAAAAGTACCGTATGGATACAAGAGTAGATGACCAGGCGGGTCGACTCGTTTAATTCTTCCAGAACATCAAGCGGCTCGATGATCTGATACTTCTTCAGAAGTGCGATCGTCCGTCTCATTTCCGTAATTGACGGAAGACTCTTCAATACATGAAATTCTCCCGCTTTTCCGTTTACTGCACCAAGTGTTGTCACCACATGGCTGCTCGACGATGCAGTCTGCATCTGCTCGTCATAGATAAGCTTCAGCACCAGTAAATAGATCGTCGCCAGACGCGGCAGCTTCTCACCCCATAACTGCTCTCCCTGGATATAGATCACACCCATATGTACATTTTCCCGCAGTGTGATCCCCGCCACCTCAAAATATGCTTTAAAAAATTCCAGATGCTTCGTACAGGTACGGTATTCTTTTGTATACTGCATCCTTCCCGCACGTTTATCAAATTTTCTTTCCAGGAGAAATGTCTGACGGTACAGTGTCTGGATGACCTCTGTGATCTCTTCTTTTTCTTCCTGAGTTAACTGTTCGTAATAATCTATCATTTATTTTCAGAACTCCTTTTATCTATTACACTCGCCGTTTCACAAACCTGAGTGCCGGATACCGGTATCCGGCCTTTTCCACCATCTCCGGTTCTTCTTCCAGCACCATATATCTGCTGTTCTTACGCGTACTGTAATCATAAGCAAGAATCAGTTTTTCAAATTCTTCCTCGTCAGCAATATTGATCTTCGACGCATCCATCACTTCATCTTCCATATTATTTTCGATGAATTCTTCAATCTGCTTCTTGCTGAACCGCATCTGTATCCGGTTCAGTCTTAAGATATCGTCCTTATCCAGATCACCCGTCGTCTCATCCGGAAGCAGCTGACTGATGAAGTCTTTTCTGGATTTTCTTCTCTTATATAAAGACTTCTCTGACAGGATCTCCAGAAGTGACAGATTCATGCGCTTTCCGGTCTCTGTGATAATCTCTTCCATCTGCTCCGGTTCTTCCGACATCTTATTCAGAAGCTGTACCACCAGGCCCTTCGTATCTGTCTCACCGCTTAACAGATAATTCATTCTGGTTACCGTTGCCCGGACATATTTCGTATGTTCTTTGTCCATATTGGCAATGCGGTGCTCGATATCATCAAATCCACGCTCGATCAGATCCAGCAGATCCAACACATCATCCTGGTTATCTCCCAGCATCTTCGACCGTGCCTGTACCTTCATGATAAATGCTTCATCATCCCGGATCTCTCTCAGACATTTCTTAATATCCATCTTATAGATATAAAAGTTGTCCGATGTTTTCAGGATATGATACTTCTTCCATACGATTTCTTCCACATAACTGTCCAGATGTTCCCGCAGAATCCCACTGTAAGAATCCTGCTGCAAGAGCTTCGCAAAGAATTTATTCATATTATGAAGCATATCCTGCAATGCCTTATTCAGCCGCCTCGTATTCACCAGAGCCGTCCTTAAGAGCCCGACACTTGCCCGCGGATCATTGCGGAACGCATACAGCGTTGCATACACATTCTGAATATAAATGTCCGTCTCTGATGCATCTTCCGAATTCAGCTTTTCAAATGCATCGATCATCACCGCCGCATAATCCGGAATGACAATATTTGTCACCAGTGTATTATAATCCTCGATACGCTTCAGCCATCCTGCCCGCAGCAGCCAGTTTAAGATCCTCGAAGAAGGCGTCTCCAACATATCAAAGTCTGTATCATTTTCCTCCCGCTGTAGCTCAAAGCGCTTCTTCGCATTCATATCACTTAAGATCTGGATGCACACCTCTTTCGTCAGGAAATAGTTATTATATTCGTATTCTTCATTAATACATAAAAGTGCTTCAATATAAATATCCCGGTTGACCGAACGGAACAGACTCCAGAACGTATCCGGGATTTCATTCATTAACTGCATCTTGTTTTCCTCCAAATGATTCCTTACAATTCTACCATTTTTAGGGGAGTTTTTCTACTGCAAGTTATTTTCCAGAATTTTATGTACTCTTTATTTGTTTTTTGCCTTCATAGCTGATATGATAAAATAATAAAGATAAAATAAAAGACAATATAGAAATAAAGACGGAGGTAAAATTATGTCCGAAAATATAGAAAAAGCAGTACAGACCGAAGAATCGTCTGAGACTAAAGGAACTGACAACGTTGTGCTTTATCCTGTTTCTGATGAGGAGAAAACTGTATCTGCTGCGCAGGAAACTTCAGATACTGAAAGCAAAGCTACCGACGGTAAAACTGCCGATAACACTAACAAATTCAGTGACACCCAAAATACAAAAGAATCTTCACCAAAAGATGCGGAAGAAGAAGACGACGACGATGATCTGGAAGAGGATTTCTACGAACAACAGGAAAAATCCCACTCCAAAGACGAGCATCCGTTCCGCGAATTTTTCTCCAATTTCCGTTCCAAACGCAAGATCGAGATGAACCGTGATGAACAGATCCTCTCCCGCATCAGCGATGAAGATCTGATGGAGTATCTCCGCATGGAACAGAAACGTATGGAACTTCTCCAGCAGGCAAAAGAAGTACGTGAGAAAAGATTCTGGACTACATTCCAGCTCGCCATCTGTCTGTTATCCGTTATCCTCGTCATTTATTTTCTGAAGGATAATCCGGTAATACTCGTGACGATCTTGTATACATTCGGAATCCTCGCTGCCCTCCGTATCTGGAGCAAAGCCCAGAATGGAAAGGACAGCAAAGGCAGCAAAGATAAAACCGATGCTTAATCCCCAAAAGTTATCCACAATCAACCAATATCCTGTGGATAAATCTTTTTCTGCCGCAGTTTAATGTAGACAACTTCCCGAAACAAAGCATAGAACACTGACATCAGCGGAATAAAGATCAACATTCCAACAATACCCATCAGGCTTCCGCCTATACTTACCGCAGCCAGCACCCAGATAGACGGAAGGCCGACCGAATTGCCCACCACATGCGGATAGATCAGATTGCCCTCTATCTGCTGGAGTACCAGGAACAGTACGATAAATATCAATGCCTGGACCGGACTCACCATAAATATCAGAAACGCACCGACCGCACAGCCAATGAATGCTCCAAAGATCGGGATCAATGCGGTAAATGCGATCACAATTCCCGTAAGAAGTGCATACGGAAGTCTAAGCAGCGTCATCGCAATCACGAACATGGATCCCAGAATCAGAGCCTCTACACACTGTCCCGTCAGAAAACTGGAGAATGTCTTATATGTCAATGCAAGAACCTCCAACGCAGCCTCTGCCCTTCCCTTTCTGACAAATGCAAATAACACTTTTTTCGCCTGTCTTCCCAGCTTTTCTTTCTGCAGCAAAATATACATTGCAAATACAAAAGCGATAAAGAATGTTCCCACGGCACCAATGATATTTTTCGCCGTATTGATCGTGGATTCCAGCATACTTCCGGCTCCGTTCTTCAGGAACTCCATCGCAGCCTCCATCACCTTGTTCCAGTCAAATTCCAGATTGTTGACTACATTCATGATCTCCTTATTATTATGAAACCAATGATCTGCCCACTCCTGCAGCTGCGGGATAAAATCCTGGATACTCTTGCCGAGACTGGCAAATGTCCCGGCAAGCTGCGGAATCAGCCCGAACATGATAATTGCAAGAAGCCCAATCACACCGGAAAGAACGATCAGAAGACTGATCCCTCTGGCATATTTTCTTTTATATTTTTCAGGAAACTTTCTCTCCGTGAATAATTTTCTTTCCACAAAATTCATCGGAACGCTTAAGACGAATGCAATCGCACCGCCAAGCAGAAATGGATATAAAATATTCAATACGAATCTAAACGCATCCATCACAACATCATATTTCCACAGACAGACGATCAATAATGCTGTAAATACGATCAGCCCCCTGATCTGTTTTACCGTTTCTTTTCTCAATTCCATTCTCTGTTTCTATCTCTCTTTCAAATATTTCATTCCCTGGATCACAGGAAGATTCAACAATGCAAGCCCGTATACTGTCATCAGCTGCTTCAGGCTCAACGTAACTACTTTGAACATTCCGTGCAGTCCCGGAATCATAAGAACACTTGTGATCAGGATCATACCCAGGACAAATGCTCCGATCAGATACTTATTATTAAAGAATCTCTTTGTAAATATTACCGGTTTATCATCCTTACAGTTAAATCCATGCACCAGACGGCTCATGCATAAGGTTCCGAATGCCATCGTACTTGCAAGAGCTGCATTCTGGCTTGTGTATCCGATCAGGAATGCAGCCATCGTCATTACGCCGATGCTCACTCCTTCCGTTGCGATACTCAGCAGATATGGCTTTGTAAGGATTGACTCGCTCATTGGCCGCGGTCTCTGCTCCATAACCGCTTTGGAATGTGGTTCTACTCCCAGTGCAATTGCCGGCAGACTGTCTGTCAGCAGATTGATGAACAGCAGATGCACCGGTGCAAATGGAACCGGCAGTCCGGCAACGGATGCACATAATACAACCAGAATTGCCCCGAAGTTACCGGACAACAGGAATTGAATCGCATTTTTAATATGCTGATACAGATTTCTTCCATTTTCCACAGCTTTTACAATGGTTGCAAAATTGTCATCCGTCAGGACCATCGCTGCCGCATCCTTGGCAACCTCACTTCCAGTCACTCCCATCGCAACACCGATATCGGCCTGTTTCAACGCCGGTGCATCATTCACACCGTCACCTGTCATTGCTACGATATTCCCTTTTTCCTGCCATGCACGGACAATTCTGATCTTATGTTCCGGCGAAACCCTCGCATACACAGAGATTCCTTCTACAAAATCCTGCAGCTCTTCATCCGACATATCTTCAATTACGGCTCCCTCGCAGGCCTCCGATTCTTCTTTTAAGATGCCGATTCTCTTTGCAATAGCCGCTGCAGTAATCTTATGGTCACCGGTGATCATGATCGGACGGATTCCCGCACGTCTGCACTCTTCCACCGCAAGTCTCGATTCTTCTCTCGGCGGATCCATCATTGCGATCAGACCGATAAATATCAGCTGGTCCTCATCCTCCGTATCGATCTCTTTCTCTTCCTCCATCTGCTTATATGCAAATGCAAGAACCCTTAAGCCTTCTCTGGAAAATTGCATGTTCTGGACGGCAATGTCCTCCCGGTCGGAATCTGTCATCCTCCTTACAGTATTCCCAACCCGTATTCTGTCCATACGCTCCAACAGGACATCTACTGCACCTTTTACGATCATCATATGTCCTTCCTGAAGGAGTGCATCATTCATATTGTGAGCAGTCGACATCAACTTCCGGTCACTGTCAAACGGCACTTCCGACAATCTCGGGTATCTCTCCCTTACCTGCATCGCATCAATACCAAGATTCGTTCCAAGATTGATGAGCGCCGTCTCTGTCGGATCACCGATCTCCTGTCCGTCCGTATTCGTAGAATCATTACACAGGATACTGAATCTTAAAAGTAATTTTTCATTTTCATTCTTCAGATTAATCTTTCCTGCCGGAATCCTCTTTCCATTTACATAATAATCCTCGACCGTCATCTTATTCTGCGTAAGCGTTCCCGTCTTATCCGAACAGACAATCGATACACTTCCCAGACCTTCCACTGCCTGCAGCTTACGTATGATCGCATGTTCCTTTGCCATCTTCTGCGTACCGAAGGATAACACGATCGTAACGATCGAGCTTAAAGCCTCCGGTATTGCCGCAACTGCAAGTGCAACAGCGAACATAAATGCAGAACCCCACGATTCACCCTGAAATACATTCACTCCGAATATCACTACGGAAAATGCCAGGATCAGCACCGATAATTTCTTTCCGAAATCATCCAGATTCACCTGCAGCGGTGTTCTCTTTTCCGAAGTATTCTTCATAAGATCTGCAATCTTTCCGACTTCTGTCTTCATACCGATCGCAGTTACTTCATATCTTCCTCTTCCATATGTGACGAAGCTTCCGGAGAATACCCGGTTCGTCTGATCTCCCAGTGCCGCAGCTTCTTCCACTTCATCCAGATTCTTCTCTATGGAAATGCTTTCTCCCGTCAGAGCACTTTCATCTACTTTCAGACTTGCACTTTCGATCAGCTTTCCGTCTGCCGGGATACAGTCTCCTGCTTCGAGGATCACTTCATCACCGATCGTGACTTCCCTGGACGGAATCTGGATCACGTTGCCATCACGCACAACCTTGGCTTCCGGTGCCGATAACTGCTTTAAACTGTCCAGTGACTGCTCCGCCTTTACCGTCTGTATCGTTCCCAGAACCGCGTTCATCGTAATCACGACGAAGATAACAATTGCACTCTCCGCATCTCCGAGAATTCCTGATATGACCGCCGACACGATCAATATAATAACCAGAAAATCTTTGAATTGTTCCAGAAATATCCGGAGTACACTTTTCTTTTTTCCTTCCGTCAATTCATTGAATCCATATTTTTCCTGATTCTTCTTTGCCTGTTCACTTGTTAACATCTTATTCTCCTTTCTGTTGTGCAAAGTTATACAAAACCGTTGTACAAAATAAAGCGTAAATCTTAATAATAAAAAAAGAGCCCTTTATTGCACAAAAACTATGCAATAAAAGTCTCACCATTTCATTACGATACGGATGACCTGTCTGTCATCGTACTGACGTCATCGTAAACATCTATCCTTAAAAATAAATAGATGCCGATTACTCCCTTTTATTAAAATATAATATAAACATTTTTCTGACTTCTGTCAATCATTTTTAACAAAAAAAAGAAGCAGTACTTATATACTACTTCACTCTCATTCCATGAGCGTGCGGGGATTCGAACCCCGGACAACTTGATTAA
>UMEH01024082.1_pt1 | contig 12379 bp, 9 predicted proteins | sample 1964681 | NCBI WGS metagenome assembly UMEH01 (sample SAMEA4836013, study PRJEB28245) | human gut metagenome | biome: gut microbiome; material: fecal sample | place: Denmark | collected 2008
AAAAAAGGAGCCTCGAAAGAGGCTCCTTTTTCAGTGGCATCAGCCATTATATCCAAAGAAATTATTGAAGAAATCCCAAGGATTGGAATAAGACCCATTGCTGCCGTCGCTGTAATACCCGTTGCCGTTATTATAGCTGTTGTCGGTGCTCTGGTCGGAATTGTTCGTTTCCGCCGATTCGGGCACAGCGTCGAAGGTGAGGGAGACTTCAATCGTTTCGCCGCCGCGGTAGACGGTCAGCGTCACGGTGTCGCCCGCGCTGTAGCTCTTCTTGGCCGCGACGAGATCTTCATAGGAGGAGATCGTTTTGTCGTCCATCTTCGTGATGACGTCGCCCAGCTTGAGCCCCGCCTTGTCGGCGGCGCTGTCCGGGTCAACGGAGCAGACGAACACGCCCTCGGTCACATCGTAGCGATACTGCTGCGCCATCTGCGCGTTCATCGTCTGCGGGGTGATGCCCATGTAGGCCTTGTTGGTCACATAGCCGTTGGTCATGATGTCCTTGACGAGGGAGAGCACATCGTTGATGGGGATGGCGAAGCCGATGCCCTCCACGGTGGTGTTGGAATAGCTCGAATACTTGGCCGACACGATGCCGATGACCTCGCCGTAGCTGTTGAAGAGCGGGCCGCCGGAGTTGCCGGGGTTGATGGAGCAGTCGACCTGGATCATGTTGAACGGCGTGCCGTCCACATTGATGGCGCGGTTGACGCAGGAGACGATGCCCTCGCTCATCGAGAACGTCAGTTCGCCGAGCGGGTTGCCGACAGCGGCGACGGATTCGCCGATGGCGACCTTGCTCGAATCGCCCAGCACCACGGGCGTTGCGCCCGTCACGTCGATCTTGAGAACGGCAATGTCGTAGTCCTCATCGCTGCCGATGACGGTCGCGTCATACGTTTCGCCGTTGTAGAGCGTCACCTTCACGCTGCTCGCACCGGAGATGACGTGGTGGTTCGTCAGGATGTAGCCGTCCTGCGTGATGAAGAAGCCCGTGCCGCTCGCCGCGGTCTCGACGGTCTGGCCGAAGTAGTTGGTCGTGGCGGAAACGTTGATGGATACCACGCTGTTGACGTTCGAGGCGTAGACCTCCGACATCGACATCTGCGTCTTGCCGTCGACCTTGACGGTCTGCACCTGCGCGACCTCGCGGTCGCTGACCTGAACGCTCGTCTTGTTCACCTTGGTCGCCGCGCCGCTCACGCCTGCGCCGATGAAGCCGCCGACGAGCGCGCACACCAGCGCCAGCGCCACGATCTTGCCGGAAAGACCGCTGCCGCCCTTCTTCTTCGGGCTGCCGCCGGGATTCTTATCCCACGGGTCCTCGGCGTAGTTCTTCGTGTCGATCGGGGCGTTGGGGTTCTGCTCGTCGCCCTTGCGATAGCTGTAATGATACAGGTTGTTTTCGTCTTCGTACATAATGATGACCTCCTATGGAATGAGCCCCTTGTTTGCGGCCTCTTTGCTTTCGATGCTGCTATCATAGGGCATATTTATGTATATTTCTTGAACGCTATTTGACGATTTCTTAAATTCCCGATGACTTTTTTAAGAATCTGTGATAATCGCGCGATTCCCCTTGCGCTTTCCTTTCCGTCATAATAAAATGAAACGCGACTTGAGAAAAAGGAGGCGGCGCACATGCTTCGCATCGACAATCTGAAGCTCCCCGTGGGGGCAAAGGAAGACAAGCTGCGCGCTGCCTGCGCGCACGCGCTGCGCGTGAGCGAGGAGGCGCTTGTTTCTGTCAAGCTCCTGCGCCGCTCCATCGACGCGCGCGAGGGCGTGAAGCTCGTCTGCTCTGCCGCGGTCGAGGTCAAAAACGAATCCGGCGTTTTACGGCGCTGCAAGAATAAGAATGTGCAGCCCTACGCGCCGAAGAAATATACGCCGCCCGCGCCTGTTTCAGCGCCGGAGGCCTCCCCTGTCGTTATCGGCGCGGGGCCCGCGGGCCTTTTCTGCGCGCTGCTGCTGGCCCGCTGCGGCGCGAAACCGATCTTACTCGAGCGCGGGCGCGCGGTCGAGCAGCGAAAGCGCGACGTCGAGCACTTCTGGCGCACGGGCGAGCTTGATCTGACCTCGAACGTGCAATTTGGCGAAGGCGGCGCGGGCGCATTTTCCGACGGCAAGCTCAACACCGGCACAAAGGACCTGCGCCACGGCTATATTTTAGAGGAGTTTGTCCGCTTCGGCGCGAGCGAGGATATTTTAGTCGACGCCAAGCCCCATGTCGGCACCGACAGATTATATGTGGTGCTGCAAAACCTCCGCCGGGAGATCATCGACCGCGGCGGCGAAGTTCGGTTTTCCCACAAGGTTGTGGATATCGAGCAGAACAGCGGCAGCGTCACGGCGCTGCGCGTGAGCGCCCCCGAGGGGGAGTACACGCTGCCCACAAAGCACGTCGTGCTCGCGCCCGGCCACAGCGCGCGCGATACGTTCGAAATGCTGCAAAAGCGCGGCGTGCCGATGGAGCCCAAGCCCTTTGCCGTCGGCGTGCGCATCGAGCACCGCCAGCGCGACATGGACTTAGCGCAATATAAGGAGGCGGCGGGCCGCTACGGCCTCCCGCCCACGTCATACAAGCTCTCGTGTCATACGGAAAAGGGGCGCGGCGTGTTCTCGTTCTGCGTCTGCCCCGGCGGCGAGGTCGTCGCCGCCGCGTCGGAGGAAAAGCGCGTCGTGACGAACGGCATGAGCGAGTTCGCGCGCGACAGAGAGAACATCAACGGCGGACTTTTGGTCTCCGTTACGCCGGATGATTTCCCGTCCGGCGATACCCTCGCGGGCGTCCAGTTCCAGCGCGAGCTGGAGGACGCGGCCTATCGCCTTGGCGGCGGGAATTACGCCGCCCCCGCCCAGCGGGTCGAAGATTTCCTCAAGCATCGCCCGTCAACGGGAGCGGGAAAGGTCGTCCCGACCTATCTTCCCTCCGTCCGTTGGTGCGACCTGCATGGCTGCCTCCCGCCCTTTGTGTGCGAGGCGCTCGAAGAGGGGATCCCGATGCTGGGGAAAAAGCTCAAGGGCTTCGATTCTCCCGACGCCATTTTGACGGCGGTGGAGACGCGCTCTTCATCGCCTGTGCGCATCGTGCGCGACAGCTTGAGTTTTCAATCCGCACTGCGCGGTCTATATCCCTGCGGCGAGGGCGCGGGCTACGCCGGCGGCATCATGAGTGCTGCGGCCGACGGCCTGCGCGTCGCAGAAATGATTTTGGAGGAATTGAACCATGAATGAAAAAATTGGCGTCATCATCGACTTCCTGACTCCGGCGTATGAAAAGATCCTGCGCAACACCGCCGCGCGCTGCGGCTACGACATCGTCTTCTTCCCCTCGTCCAGGGCGGCGGAGGGCAATGTGGACGACTGCACGATCCTCTACGGCCATCCGTCCCAGCGCGTCATCGCGGGCGCACGCAATCTCAAGTGGTACGCGAGCTGCTGGGCGGGCGTGGACCACTTCTGCCGCGACGACCTGTATCAGAATCCCGACTGCCTGCTCACGAACGCCTCGGGCGCTTACGGCACGACCATTGCCGAGCATTCCGTCATGGTCTCGCTGATGCTGCTGCGCCGCCAGATGGAGTACACCGAGATCATCCGCGAGGGCGGCTGGCGCGTGCTCCCGGGCGGCATCCACTCGCTCCACGGCGCGCGCGTCACATGCCTTGGCACGGGCGACATCGGTACGGAGTTTGCCCGCCGCGTGCGCGCGTTCTATCCCGCGAGCCTGACCGGCGTCAGCCGCAGCGGCCGCGCAAACGCGGACTTTGACGCCGTTCATCCCGTCACAGAACTCGATCAGCTCCTGCCGGAGACCGATCTTCTCTTCATGTCTCTCCCCTCGGTGAGCGACACGGTGAACATCCTGAACGCAGACCGCATGGCGCTGCTCCCGAAGGGCGCTTATGTCGTCAACGTCGGCCGCGGCACGGCCATCGATCAGGACGCGCTCATTGCAGCGCTGGATTCCGACCACCTCGCCGGTGCGGCGCTCGATGTCGTCGTGCCCGAGCCGCTGCCTGCGGATCATCCGCTGCGCAAGGCCAAGAACCTCCTGCTCACGCCGCACGTCGCGGGCAACATGACGCTCGGCTACACCTGCGAGCGCAACGTGCAGCTCTTCTGCGAAAATCTGGAAAATTACGCCGCGGGCCGCCCGATGCATCACCTCGTCGACCGCAGAAAGGGCTATTAAACCGCGTCGCGTTCCGCCGCTTTTCCGGTGGGCGCAGCACATAAAAAGGCAGCAATATGAAAAATTCCCGCATCAAAAACGGTATCATGCGCATTGTGCAGGGTATCATCATCGGCGCGGGCGCGATTTTGCCGGGCATCTCCGGCGGCGTGCTCGCAGTCGTATTCGGCATCTACCGCCCCGCGATGGAGCTGCTCACGCACCCCAGGCGCGCGCTTCAACGCTACTGGCGGATGCTGCTCGCCGTCGGCATCGGCTGGGCGATCGGCTTTTTGGGCGGTGGCAGCGTGATCCTTGCGCTGTTTCACCAGTCGGAAACCGTCGCCACGTGCCTCTTCATCGGGCTCATCCTCGGCACGCTGCCCGACCTCTGGCACGAGGCGGGTACGCAGGGGCGCGGTAACGGCTCGTACATCTCGCTGATCGTCAGCTTCCTCGCCCTGTTCGGCGCGCTGATGGCCGTCAAGTTCAGTTCATTTGCCGAGATGCCCGCAAACTTCTGGGGCTTTCTATTCTGCGGCGTGCTGTGGGGCTTCAGCTTCATCATCCCGGGGATGACGTCGTCGTCCATCCTGATGGCGGTCGGCCTTCTCACGCCGCTGATCGACGGCATTGCGCAGCTTGATTTCACCGTGCTCGTCCCATGGGGGCTTGGCATGGTCGGCGTGATGGCGCTCTTTGCCCGTATCGTGAGCAGGCTTTTCGACACGCACTACTCCATCGCTTGTCACGCCGTCATCGGCATCGTGCTTGCCTCCACGCTCATCATCATTCCGACGGACTTTGCCTCGACAGCGGAGATGGTCTGGAGCGTCGCGTGCGCCATCCTCGGCGCGGTGCTCGCGTATTTTGGCAGCAAGCTCCAGCCGCAGGAAGACGCGGAGATTGAGGCGAAATAAAAGCAGATACAAAAAGCTGACGGTCAAAAGATCGTCAGCTTTTTACGGTATCATCATTTGTGAGCGCTTCGCTTTTGAGCTTGCGCTTGTAGTGGTACATCATCCGGTCGGCGCGTTTGATCGCATCCTCTACGCTGCCGAGCACCGGATTGAAGCACGCATAGCCGACCGACACGTGCGGCAGGTGCTCGTTTTTCACTCGCCGTGCCGTCAGCTCGCGCAGGAATTCCGAAAGATACTTTTCCGCCGCCGTGTCGGAGATTTGCGCGATGACGCAGAATTCGTCGCCGCCGATGCGGTAGCAGTAGCCGACCTTAGAGAACACGGCGTAGATCGTGCTGCCGACCTCGGCAAGCACCGCGTCGCCCACGCCATGGCCAAAGGTGTCGTTGACGGACTTGAACTCGTCCACGTCGAAATAGTAGATGACTGCGTGCCCGCGCAACGAGGCGAGACGGCTCTCATAGCTGCGGCGGTTCAGAAGATGAGTCAGCGTGTCGATTTTCTGCGTGAGCTCGGAATACAGGATGTAAACCATCAGAACATCGACCGCTGAGCACGCCCACATGATGCGCACTTCGGCACCGTACTGGAGGAACAGCCCACAGAAGAAAAAGACCGGCAGGATGATAACGAGCGCTCGATACAGGCCATAATGGTGCGAACTCTCGCTCAGCAGCTGACCAATGAACAGCAGAACGCCGCTGGCATAGGCCAGCACGTAGACCCAATAAAACGTTTCGTGATGATAAACGTTTTGTGCGTCGACCGAGAAGATGAAGCCGAAGAAAGCCGACAGCACCTCGAGCCCCGCGTGGACGCCGATGAGGGAATAAATGAGCTTTTTATGCTTGAGCGGCGTCATCAGGTCGCTGCAAAGCACAGTGATGATCGGCGCTGTGGATAACTCGATGGTCTTGACAAGGATGTGCAGCGTCCGCAGCGACGGATCGGCTCCGTCCATCCAAACGCCGAACCATTCCGATACCATGCATGCGATCACCAGTACGGAGATCGTGTAAACCGTCTGCTTTTTGTCATGCTCCATCAGATCATTGCCGCTCACGAGCATGTCCATGATAATCATAATAAAGACCGAAAGGAAGATGGTAGCCGAGTAGAAATCCGACATGGCGCGAACCTTCCTTTCTAATAGTTATATTCTTACTATATCACAGTTGAGAAAGACTGCAACTAAAAAACGTCGAATTCTGTCGTTTTTCCAAAATTCACACAGAATCTGCCAGCAATTCGCTGTACTGCGCAAGGCTCTGCGTGGCGAGTTGCTGCATCGTCGACCAGTCCGCCGCGCCCGCACTTCCCTGCACCGCCACGGTGCGAAAACCCGCGTCCTTCGCGTTTTGGATCGCCGCAAGCGAGCCGGAAAAGACGATCGTATCGTCCTTTTGCGCGTGCAGGCGCTTCATCGCGCGCTCGAACATCGTGCCGCTGTCCGCCTTGCAGAGCGCGACGGATTCTGTCAGCACGAAGCGGAAATATGAGTGAAGCCCCGCCTTTTCGAGCGCTTTTTGCGCGTCCTCCGCGCTGAGCGCCGTCACCGCGCCGAGCCACACGCCCTCCATCTTAAAAAGTGAAAGTGCCTTGTCGAGTCCCTCGCGCGCCGCGCCGTCGGGGGTGAAGAGTGTGTCATCGAGTGTAAAAATCGCGCTTTGCAGCCGCATATTCGGTTCCTCCTGCGTTTGAATGATGATTGCCTCTTATTATAATGCGCCCCGCCGCCATTTGCAATCGCGGCGAAGAAGAATATCCTATGCAGTGCGATTCTGTATAAATTTACGGATGCATTCACAAAAGGATCTGAAAGACGGGGGCTTGACACACTGCTTTGTGAAAAATGATGAACAAAAATACAGATTCAACGCTGAAATTTGGCATGATTAGGTATGAATATTCTCTTGACTATGTATTTTTATTGAGTTACACTAAACCCATCAACTTTCCGCCGCTGTGTGTGGCGGCATAAGACCACTCTGGAGGACGAAAACCATGAAACATTATCCAAACTCTGTCGGCAAAGCGCTCGCGCTGCTGATGGCCCTGGTAATGACGCTCTCGCTCGCGGTCACGTCCGCGTTTGCCGTCAGCTACCAGGACATGAACCCCAAGGACGATGCGCTGCTGGGAACGAAATTCCCGGTCGACGCGACCATCACCCTTGTCACCGATGAAAACGGCAAGGACGTGTCTCTCTCCATCCCCGTGTCCGGCATGACGAAGGATGCGCTCGCCGCGGCCGTCAGCGCCGGTACCGTTTCGCTCTCGCTCGAGCGCGACGATTCCCGCCCCTACGTCAACGAGGAGCTGTTCCCCTACGCTTACGCGGGTGGGGATCTTGACAGCTGGATGACCGAGGGCAAGGACGAGCACCAGTTCACAGACATCAAGCTGACGGCGAATGAGAAAAACGGCAAAGCCGTGCTCGACGTGAGCTTCCATGTGAATAACTACTTCTACTCCACCAACCGCAGAACCGGCGAGACGACGCCCGATTACAGCGTGCCCCATGTGAACGGCGGCTACTACATCGACCTGTGCGGCTACTTTGACCTGACGGCCAAAAATAGCGGCAAGGCGATCGGCTCCGCACCTGTCAAGGTTGCGCCGTATGAGAACTTCAACACCATGTGGGAGATCTACAAGGAGCTCGATACGATCGTGGCGAACGGCACAAAGAACGGCCTCTATGTGGAAAGATTCTCCATGGGCCAGTCCACCGCGGGCCGTGATATGCCCTACCTGATCGTCGCCGACTCCAAGGCGAGCGTGAGCAAGTGGCTCGCCCTGACCGAGCAGGCCGAAACAGACCCGGACGCTGTGCTCGCGCAGATCAAGTCCGGCAAGCTCGACGATATCCGCGTGCCCGTGATGTATTCCAACATCCACTCCAACGAGGTCGCCGCCACCGACGGCGTGCTCGACTTCGCCAAGATGATCACGAGCGAAAAGGCCATCGACTACAAGACGCTCACCGGCTTCACCGCCGCGGGCGAAAAAGAGCTCAAGGAAGAAATGGGTCCTGTCGGCGCGGAGGACAGCGTCGCCATTCCCGACCTCGTCAAGGATACGGCCAGCTACTTAGGTTACCTGACGGTCGATAACAACGGCAAGTCCGGCAAGGTCGACCTTGAAAAGTATTACACCGTGAAGAGCAACACTGTGAACGTCAAGGACGAGCTGCTGTCCGACGTGTTCTTCATCCTCGTCCCCGAGGAGAATGTCGACGGACGTACTTACCTGACGAGACACTCCACCAACGGCTACGACCTCAACCGCGACAACTCCTTCCAGACCACGAGCGAGACGGCCAACATGCAGCAGCTCATCGGCACGTTCAACCCCATGTCGCTTGCCGAGTTCCACGGCCGCGTGCAGGCCTTCCAGTGCGAGCCCTGCGATCCCCCGCACGAGCCGAACTTTGAGTACGATCTGCTCGCCGAGCACCTCATCACCGGCGGCGAGGCGCTCGGCATCGCGGCGATCGCCAACAACGATGGTTACAACAGCTATGTGATCCCTCAGCGCGATTACCTGAGCTATACCGGCAACGGCACCGAGACCTACTGGGAAGACCCGTGGGACGATATGTCCACGAGCTACACTCCCCAGTTTGCCATGCTGCAGGGCACCGTTGCCTATACCGTTGAGCTGCCCGCCTACAACGACGATACCGCGCAGGCGGCGCAGTACGGTATCCTCGGCAACGCCGCCTATGTTGCCGCCGAAAAGCTCTCCTATCTTGAATCCCAGGTCACCATCTATCAGCGCGGCGTGCACAACCTGAACTCCGACGCTTACAGCATGGTCGGCCAGTGGTTGTGCGACCAGAACGATGTCGAGGGCGCGGAGATGGACGTCTTCCGTCCCGAGTACAACGGCACGGGCCAGAACGGCAACTTCTATCCCGAGTGCTACATTATCCCGCTCGACGGCAAGAACCAGACCAACCTTCAGGCCGCGGCCGACATGATGGAGTGGCTCACGAGAAACGACGTCAAGGTCAACGTGACCGAAAAGGAATTCACCTATGACGGCGTTACCTACCCCGCCGGTACGATGATCGTCTCGATGTATCAGGCCAAGCGCTCTGTCGCCAACGGCGCGCTCTATGACGGCACGCTGATCAACGGCTGGACCGTCCTCTACTCCGAGGGCATCACCTCCTTCAATGAAACGCGCGGCTTCGACATGGTCACCGTGGCCGAGCCTGCCGCCTACAAGACCATCTCTGCCGTTTGCGGCAGCCCCATGGATCACGATGACGCCCTCGCCTATACGAAGGGCCTGACCTCTTACTTCGCGGGCGAGAAGGACAAGGACGTCATCATCTCCAACGCTTCCGAGGATTCCACCGCCGCCGTCAACGAGCTTCTGAAGGCCGGCAAGACTGTCGGCATGGTCACCTCCGGCGACTGCATGGGCGACTTCATCTGCTCCTACACCGATTATCAGACCGTCGCGGGCAAGTATCTGCTCTCTGCCACGGGCGTCGACAAGACGAGCGTGAAGGCGAAGATCATCACCAAGTCCCCGACCGTCTACGTCCCCGGCACGCCTGCTGAAAGCGAGAAGGGCTTTGTCTACGCGCCGCAGATCAGCCAGAGCGCAAGCTGGAACTACGACACCGCCGCGATGAACCTCATGGGCTTCACCACGACCTCCGACGTGACCAAGGCAGACGCCGCCGCAGGCGCGACGAAGCTCGACGCCGCCGCAAAGACCGCCGTGAAAAACGGCCTGCCGTATATCGGTTACAGTTATTCCGCAGCGTCCTCCGCCTCTGACCTCATCGTCGGCGTGGAATACACCGAGCTGGACGGCGCGATGGACTGCCTGACCCCTGTTGTCTATCCCAACAAGACCCTTGTGAACGCGAGCTACATTGCTGACGGCGACGATATTCTCTACGCCTACGGCCTCGGCTTCTTCTCCAAGGTCCCCGCCTCCGCGACGGTCCTCGTCAAGAGCGATAAGACCAAGACGCCCACCGAGGGCTTCATCCCCACGAACACTGCCGAGCGCGCAGCCGGCTTCAAGGCCTACATGAACGGTGGCGTGCAGGGCTTTGCCTATCAGGAAAACGGCATGAACGTTGTCCTCTTTGCAAACTCCATGACCAACAAGGTCCACCAGAGAGACGAGTATGCGTACATCAGCAACTTCCTCTTCTCCTCTGTCCTGAGCGACAAGAACTATGACGGCTCTGCGTCGCTTCCCTTTACCGACGTCGCCGACGACGCCTATTACGCCGACTCCGTCGCCTGGGCTGTTGCCAACAACGTCACCTCCGGCGTGAGCGCCACGAGCTTTGCCCCCAACGCGAGCTGCACGCGCGGCCAGATGGTCACCTTCCTGTGGAGAGCCAACGGCAGCCCCGAGCCGAAGTCCACCGCCACGTCCTTCACCGACGTGAAGAGCGGCGCGTATTACGAAAAGGCCGTTGCGTGGGCGGTGGAAAACAACGTGACCACCGGCACGAGCGCGACCACCTTCTCCCCCGACGCGACCGTCACGCGCGGCCAGAGCGTCACCTTCCTGTGGAGAGCGAACACCAGCCCGGCTGCGGCCAGCGCGAGCAGCTTCACCGACGTCGCCGCGAGCGCCTACTACGCCTCCGCCGTCAACTGGGCGGTCGAGAACAATGTGACCAACGGCACGAGCACGACCACGTTCTCCCCGAACGCCGACTGCACGCGCGCCCAGATCGTCACGTTCCTCTATCGCGCGATGGCGAAGTAAGACCTTTCCCAAAATGAAAAAATACGCTGTGGATGATTCCACAGCGTATTTTTTGTTGCTTGGATTGTGATTCGTTGTCAATTTTCGCGCAGGACCTCGCACAGCGCCGCGTGCAGGGCGGTCAAGTCGATGGGCTTTGATAAATGCCGCGACACGCCGCAGGCGCGCTCGCGCTCTCTAAAAACGAGCGCGCGATGGCGCGGTTGACCGCGTTGTCCTCCACGAGCAGGACGCGCCTGCCGCGCAGCGGTGTCACGGTACTTTTCACTCTCCATCCCTCCGAAACGTTGTTGGTCTGCCGTTCCTACGGGTCCTCTCAAGGTTTTATTGTAACAGATATCTCCAAAATATCAACTAATATGTATAATAAATATTTCTAATGGAAAACTTGCGCCGTGTAAACTATATAGGGCAAAGGAGGCGCGCGGCGTATGTTGGATTTCTCGCAAAGGCTGAAACAGCTCCGCAGGGACAGGCACCTGACGCAGGCACAGGTGGCAAAGCGCATCGGCGTGACCGCGGCGATGGTCTCGTCGTATGAGACGGATATCCGCCTGCCGTCCTACGAGGTCATGGTGCGTCTGGCGGACCTGTTCGGCGTCACAGTGGACTACCTGCTCTGCCGCCAGGATAAGCGCTTTCTCGACATCTCCGATTTGAGCGAGGAGGAGGCCGCGCTCGTGTGCGGCATGGTGGAGCTGCTGAAGAAAAAAGACGGAAAGAAGTAGAAGAGACGCTTTTGCAGTGAGCGTCTCTTTTTTGCTGCCATCAAATTCCCCGTTGCAATATCGGGGGAAAACCGGTATAATGGCGGCGAGAAATAGCCGACACGGTCGGCAGTATGAGGAGGACGAGACCATGTTCAGACCTGTTCGCAAAAAGGCAAACGAGATCAGCGTGGAGGAGGCGAAAAAGCTCCTGCGCGAGTCCCGCCGTGGCGTGCTGGCCGTCAGCGGCGACGACGGCTACCCCTACGCGGTGCCCATCAACTACCTGTACGACGAGGACGCGCAGGAGATCATTTTCCACGGCTCCAAGGTCGGCCACAAGGTGGATGCGCTCAAGAGAAGCGACAAGGTCTGCTTCACTGTGTACGGCGACGAGACCGTCGAAACGGACGAGGCCTGGGCCCCGTTTTTGAAGAGCGCCGTCGTCTTTGGCCGCTGCCATCTCGTCGCGGACCGCGGCGAGAGCGACGCGCTGTGCAAAAAGTTCGCGATGAAATACTACCCCACCGAGAAAATGGTCGACGACGAAGTCGCCGCCTCCGGCAAAGCCGTCCAGATGTTCCGCATCAGCATCGACCACATCAGCGGCAAAAAGGTGCAGGAGAGGTAATGAAAAAGAGACGCGAAAGCGTCTCTTTTTCATTGCGATAAAATACTATCAATTTGCTGAGAAAATATAAGGAAAGCACTGTAAAGCAAAAAACTATCATTTTTTGATAAAAGAAAAAACCCTTGAAATCATTGAGATTCCAAGGGTTTGGTGGAGACTGCTGGACTCGAACCAGTGACCTCCTGCG
>UMEH01050658.1_pt1 | contig 12219 bp, 8 predicted proteins | sample 1964681 | NCBI WGS metagenome assembly UMEH01 (sample SAMEA4836013, study PRJEB28245) | human gut metagenome | biome: gut microbiome; material: fecal sample | place: Denmark | collected 2008
AGGCAAACAGCCCTGAATCAAGCCGTTTACTGTCATAACGACCAACTGCTGCACCTTAAAATACGCACCGAAGAATGCAATCGCCCGCCTATATTTGGAGTCTATAATTGCAATGATGGTTGGAGATTGATGTCTTCCGCCGGTAGGAGCGTAAGTCCCTGCTTCCAGTACAACGTCCAAAGCCTTGGAAAGGACAGGTTCCGATTTATAAGCCCGTACACTACGGTGCATCTTGATAAGAGACAAAAAATTTTTTTCCATACAGATATAGTCCTCCATTCTGCTAATACTTCCGAGATACAGGCAACAAAAAAGCCACACAACTATCACAAGATAGCTGTGTGGCAAAAAGATGACCGAATCCGGAAAAGTCCACTCAAATTTTACGCATATTATTATAGCATTCTTGAAGGAGACTGTCAAGCATCAATCATTACGGAATTGTGGCGGCTGTCTGTTGTTTTTTGTGTTACTTTATGGCACATGAGAAATTCTGTCTGGTTTTGTACTCGTAGTGAGTGGGCATGTTCTCCCATTGGAAGGCCACCCACCAGTCCAATTCATTCAGTACGATATTGTATAGGATGCCGCCCTGCGGCGTTCCCTTAGTCGGGTAATCGCAGCTCATAGCTGGCTGGTTACCGGCTCTGCCTCTTTGACAACAGTTATATGTAATTTGACAACATTGATTAGAACTTTTACATTTAGGGGAAAATAGCGGAAATTATTCGGAGAGTTTATTTTTTCTTTTATAGCCGTAATCCTTTAATATCTTTAATGCGTGATAAGATCATATTGCAACTGCAGCTGATAATGCCAGGCAGTGTATCAATGACATTGTGCAGGAAGTATTCCATTTCATCACCTGATGAAGCAACGGCATGTACATGAAGCCTGTCTCTTCCTGTGACACGGTAAATCTGTGAGACTGTATCATTTTTGTACAATATATCTGTCACCTGCGCCAGGTACTCCGGTTTTGTTTCAATTTCAAAATAGCATGATACAGCCCCACTGATTTTTTGCGGATTAATAATTGTTGTATATTCTTCGATTACGCCTCTTTTCTCCAAAGCCTGGATACGGGCTTTTACTGCCACTCTGGAAATACCGGTTTCTTCACCGATATCAGAGTAAGAGATACGTGCGTTTTCTATAAGCAGCCGGATAATCTTCTGATCCAGCTCATCTAAACCGTCCAGGTACATAAGTTCCCTCCTGTAAAATAATATAAAATAATATCCATCTGATAGCAGCTTTTTTCAATATCAAATATCATATCATTTATATTACTAAAAGTAAACAGCAGCTTGACTTATTTGCTGTAACTACATATAATTGTTGCGTAACGAAATCTTAAACTTACATTTTGAAAATACAATCGTGATTTCGGATAAAAAGCAGGAATTGATGGAGGAAAATGAGAATGTCAAAAGATGAATATTTAATCACAGATGCCCCTCTTAAAGCACTGACTGTTTTTGCAATGCCTATGATTCTGGGCAGCTTCTTTCAACAAGTATATAATATGGCTGATTCCATTATCGTAGGTCAGTTTGTGGGATCCTCTGCACTTGCGGCAGTTGGAGCCTGTGCCGCTTTGACCAATGTTTTCATCTGTGTGGCTTTGGGAGCTGGTGTAGGAGCAGGCGTACTTGTGAGCCGCTATTTTGGAGCTCAGAATTATAGCAAAATGAAAACAATTGTGTCAACATCGTTGATCAGTTTTCTGATTCTGAGTATACTTCTGGGGGTTTTTGGCTTTGTTTTTTCTCATTTTATGATGAGTTTATTACAAACACCTGCTGACATACTGGATGAAGCGGTACTGTATCTGCGTGTTTATTTTGTGGGATTTCCCTTTCTGTTTATGTACAATATCCTTTCAACGATGTTCAATTCCATCGGTGAATCGAAGATTCCGTTGGGCCTTTTGATATTTTCTTCTGTTTTGAATATTGTTATGGATCTTTGGATGGTGGCAGGTTTAGGGCTGGGTGTGTTCGGTGCCGCCCTTGCAACTCTCATTGCGCAGGGGATTTCCGCAGTGTTTTCGCTTTTGATTTTCTTTAACCGGATGCGTCGATATAAAAGCCGCTTTAACTGGTTTGACAGGCAGGAGTTACATTCCATGCTTCGTATTGCAGTACCATCGGTTCTTCAGCAATCCACAGTGTCAATTGGTATGATGATCGTACAGGCGGTTGTAAATCCCTTCGGTACACAAGCGCTGGCAGGTTATGCGGCAACCATGAGAGTAGAGAATGTTTTTTCACTGATATTTGTATCCATTGGAAATGCGGTTTCGCCCTATGTTTCCCAGAATCTTGGAGCAAAGAAAATTGAACGTATCAAAAAAGGATACCATGCTGCACTGGTGTTGGACCTGTGTTTCGCAGTCCTTGCTTTCATAGTCATTGAAACACTGCACACCCCAATTTCTTCCTTATTCCTTGGAAAAGATGGAACCGCTCTGGCATATCAGGTGTCCGGGGATTATATGAAATGGCTGGGATATTTCTTTATTTTTATGGGTATTAAGATGGCAACAGATGGAGTTCTTCGTGGACTTGGAATTATGCGGCCGTTTCTCATTGCCAATATGGTAAATCTTGCCATTCGGCTGTCAGTTGCCTTGATTTTTGCACCGCGTTATGGAATTGCATTTGTCTGGCTTGCTGTACCGGCCGGATGGCTTGCGAATTTTCTGATCTCCTATGGGGCACTTAGAAAATCATGGCCGGTTGATGAAGGAGTTTCATTCCGGTAAATTTCTCTTAAGTTTTGATGGGAAGCTGGATTTGTATGTTAAGAGGTATATTTTCGTTACTGTTCACTGGCAATATCCCGCGAAGCGTGTTGCTGTGAACAGTAACATATTTTCTTATAGACATGATATAGTATGAGTGCTATAATAAAAAATAATTTTTTATGGCATTTATTGGCAAACCGGTTGAAAAGCCGGGGCGCAAAGCCAGAAGGAGCTAAAGTCAGATTGAAATCTGGCCATGCCAGCCGGTTGCATCATGCCTCAGTAATAAAAAAAGGTAAATGTTAAATGGGCATTATGGAAAAAGTTCCTGTAAAATTTTTTACAAGGAACTTTTTTTTGTCTTCAAGCGGATATTCGCAACCTCCGCAGGGGACTTACCTGATTCGGTTAAATTTGAGGGAAAATAGAGAAGAACAGCAGGAATGGAGAAAAGATGAAGGGAAAAAGAGTGATTGCAGGCATTCTGCTTGTGGGAATTTTAGCAACTGCCCTGGCAGGGTGCAAAAACACAAATATCACCAAAAAAGAAAGAGAAAAGCCCGTTATCACCTTGGGCAGTGACAGTTATCCGCCATACAATTATCTGAATGAAGATGGAATCCCCACAGGAATTGATGTGGAACTGGCTACAGAAGCTTTCAGAAGAATGGGGTATCAGGTGGATGTTGTCCAGATCAACTGGGAGAAGAAAAAAGAACTGGTAGAAAGCGGAGAAATCGACTGTATTATGGGCTGTTTTTCCATGGAAGGACGCCTTGACGATTACCGCTGGGCAGGACCCTACATAGCAAGCCGCCAGGTAGTTGCTGTAAATGAGAGCAGTGATATCTATAAACTAAGTGATCTGGAGGGAAAGAACCTTGCCGTCCAGTCCACAACCAAACCGGAAGGCATCTTTCTGAACCGGACAGATGAAAGGATCCCCAAACTGGGCAATCTGATCAGTCTTGGGCACAGGGAACTAATCTATACTTTTCTGGGAAAAGGATATGTAGATGCAGTTGCTGCACATGAGGAATCCATTGTCCAGTACATGAAGGATTATGATGCAAGCTTCCGTATCCTGGAAGATCCGCTGATGGTGGTCGGGATAGGTGTTGCTTTTGCAAAAGAGGATGACAGAGGAATCTGTGAGCAGATGGATCAGACGCTGGAAGAAATGCGTCAGGATGGCACATCCCTGAAAATCATTAAAAATTATCTGGATGATCCCCAGAAGTATCTGGAGGTGGATGATCTTGGATATTAGGAGAAGAATAAAAGTAAAGCGATTCTGGATATTCGGCATTCTGCTTGGAATCTGTGTGACTGCAACTTCCCTGTATTACTTTTTTCAGGCAGAGAAAAAAGAAGCAGAGAACAGGATGGTGAAAACTGTAAACTATGTCAAAGTGCAGTGTTCCACCTATACCCATTATAATGAAGCTTCGGAATCTAAAAGTCTCCTCCGCGCCATTGAAAGTGCCAGACAGATGAGTACGAATATCGACATGGAAACAGAAAACGGCGGCCGGCTAAGCCAGGAGTTTCTGAAAGAAAATCTGCAGACCCTCTGGGTGGATGGTATCCTTGTGCTGGATGCAGAGGGAAAGACAGTCTGCAAATACAGCATGGATGAGGCTCTGACCAATGAGATCACAGATTATCTGCAAAAAGACATTATCATGGATTTTACCGGATATGAAGAAAGATCTTATTCGGAACGGATTGACCGAGAAGACGGATCACGTATCGACATTGCAGCCTGTGCCAGAAAAGATGGGCCAGGTATGGTTGCAATCTATTATTATACATCTTCGGAATTTGTCAGAAATTATACCCTGACAATACAGAACCTTTTAAAGGGCTATAGCACTCAGAAAGATGGAACGATTATTGTTGCAGACAAGGGAACCATTGTTGCCAGCAACGATGAAAGCCTGCTGGGACAGGATACTGCCGGCAACCAGGTTGTCCAGGCAATGAAAGAGCATACAGACAGTCAGCATATTTTTCATTTAAAAAATGAAGGAACCGGAGGTTACGGAATCATGCTGAAGCAGAGGGATTATTATATTTATGCCTATCTTCCGGATACGGAAGTATTCCGTAACCTGCCGCTAAGTGTAACAGCTGTCGTTTTTCTTTATTTACTCATATTCGGTATATTCTGCTTCTGGGGTTACAGAGCGGATCTGGCACACCGGAAACAGGAACAGGAAAAAGATGAAAAATATAAAGCAGAACTTCTGAGAACAGCAAAAAAAGCAGAAGCAGCCAATGAGGCAAAAACCGAGTTTCTACAGCGAATGAGCCATGATATCCGGACACCGATCAATGGAATCTGCGGCATGATCAATGTGGCAGACTATTATGCAGACAATATGGAGAAACAGACGGAATGCAGGGCAAAGATCAAAGAGGCATCTCATCTGTTGCTGGAACTGATAAACGAGGTTCTGGACATGAGCAAGCTGGAGTCAGATGAAGTGGTTCTGGAAGAAATCCCATTTAATCTGAACAGTATTTTTGAGGAAATACTGGGTGTGATTGAACATATGGCTGCGGAGCAGAATATCCGGATCATTTGGGAAGAGAAAGAAGTTACACACTGGAATCTTATTGGAAGTCCGGTGCATGTGAAACGGATTCTGATGAATATTTTGTCTAATGCGGTGAAATATAACAAAGAAAACGGATATGTCTATATCAGCTGTCGGGAAATCCCATCAAAACAGACAGCAATGACCACATTGGAATTTGTCTGCAGAGATACCGGGATCGGAATGGCAGAGGCATTCCAGAAACGCATTTTTGAACCATTTGCACAGGAACATGCAGGAAGCCGCACAAAATTCGCCGGAACAGGACTGGGAATGCCAATCACAAAAAAACTGGTGGAGAAAATGGGCGGAACCATTTCCTTTGAAAGTAAAGAAGGCACAGGGACTACATTTGTGATCCGGATTCCATTCCAGATTGATGCAGATATGAAGGACAGGACTGAAACGGAAGAAAAAACGAAAGCATCTATCCAGGGGCTCCATGTTCTTCTGGCAGAGGATAATGAATTGAATATGGAGATTGCAGAATTTGTGCTTCAGAATGAAGGCACTGTGGTGACCAAAGCATGGAATGGACAGGAGGCTGTTGACATATTCAGAAAAAGCAGTCCTGGAGAATTTGATGCTATTCTTATGGATATTATGATGCCTGTCATGAATGGATATGAAGCAGCAAAGATGATCCGCTCTCTGGACAGAGAGGATGCAAAAGTGATACCGATCATTGCCATGACAGCAAACGCGTTCACTGAGGACAAAATGAGAGCAAAGGAAGCAGGAATGGATGAACATATTGCCAAGCCTGTTGATGGGAAATTATTAGTAAAAGTGATCAATGAGTTAGTAAAACGCAATCAGAGGGAGAAGTTATAATGAAAAAGAAAAAATGGAACAAGTTAGTTTCTGTGCTTTTGGCGATGGTGACAGCCGTATCACTTCTGTCTGGCTGCGGCGGGAAAAGTGCGGAAAAAGAAGATGCAGAAACCATCACAGTGTATTTATGGAGCACAAAGCTGTATGAAAAATATGCGCCATACATCCAGGAACAGCTTCCGGATATCAACGTTGAATTTGTAGTAGGCAATAATGATCTGGATTTCTATCGTTTTCTGAATGAAAACGGCGGATTGCCGGATATTATAACCTGCTGCCGGTTTTCCCTCCATGATGCAAGTCCTCTGAAAGACAGTCTGATGGATCTTTCTACAACCAATCCGGCAGGTGCTGTCTATGATACATACCTTAACAGTTTCAGAAATCAGGATGGCAGCGTAAACTGGCTTCCTGTGTGTGCAGATGCCCATGGCTTTGTAGTGAACAAAGACCTTTTTGAAAAGTATGACATTCCTCTTCCAACGGATTATGAAAGCTTCGTTTCTGCCTGCCAGGCATTTGATGAGGTGGGTATCCGTGGGTTTACTGCAGACTATTACTATGATTATACCTGTATGGAAACACTGCAGGGTCTGTCTGCATCAGAGCTGTCTTCTGTGGATGGACGTAAGTGGCGTACCATCTACAGTGACCCGGACAATACAAAGAGAGAAGGTCTGGACAGTACTGTCTGGCCGGAGGCTTTTGAACGTATGGAGCAGTTTATTCAGGATACAGGGCTGAGTCAGGATGATCTGGATATGAATTATGATGATGTGGTTGAGATGTACAAAAGTGGTAAGCTTGCCATGTATTTCGGCAGTTCTGCCGGTGTAAAAATGTTCCAGGATCAGGGCATTAACACAACATTCCTGCCATTCTTTCAGCAGAACGGCGAAAAGTGGCTGATGACTACACCATATTTCCAGATAGCTTTAAATCGTGACCTGACAAAGGATGAAACACGTCGGCAGAAAGCAATGAAGGTACTGAACACAATGCTTTCAGAGGATGCGCAGAACCGGATCATTTATGATGGGCAGGATCTGTTAAGCTATAGCCAGGATGTGGATTTCCGGCTTACGGAATATCTGAAGGATGTGAAACCTGTGATCGAAGAAAACCATATGTATATCCGTATTGCGTCAAATGACTTTTTTTCCATTTCCAGGGATGTGGTGTCTAAGATGATCTCAGGAGAATATAATGCAGAGCAGGCTTATCAGTCATTTAATTCCCAGCTTCTTGAAGAAAAATCCACTTCTGAGGATATTGTGTTGGATTCAAAGAAAACTTATTCCAATCGTTTCCATACCAGCGGAGGCAATGAAGCCTATTCTGTTATGGCAAACACTTTGCGCGGTATTTATGGGACGGATGTGCTGATTGCAACAGGAAACAGCTTTACAGGAAATGTACTGAAGGCCGGTTATACAGAAAAAATGGCAGGCAACATGATTATGCCAAACGAGCTTTCCGCTTACAGCAGTGAGATGAGCGGGGCAGAACTGAAGGAAACGGTCAGAAACTTCGTAGAAGGCTACCAGGGAGGCTTTATCCCCTTTAACCGTGGCTCTCTGCCTGTGTTCAGTGGTATTTCTGTAGAAATCAGGGAAACGGATAATGGTTATACATTGAGTAAAGTTTCAAAGAATGGAAAACAGATTCAGGACAAGGATACTTTTACTGTGACCTGCCTTGCAGCACCACAATATATGGAAGCTTATCCAGCAGAGGAAAATATTGTATTTGATGGAGGGGATACCTCTGTGGAAGATACCTGGACAACATATGTTTCAGATGGTAATGCCATTCTTGCAGAGCCTGAAGACTACATTACTCTGAGGTGAGAAGAATGGATGTTAAGAATCATAATACAAACAGAAAGAAACGGGTTGTGAGAAAACGATGGAATGCAGCAGTTCTTATTGCCCTATTTGTTGGAATCCTTTTGACTGTTTTCCAATATTTGGGGTTTGTATCGAAGACTGTTTATGAGGAAAGTGTTTCTCACCTGACAGAAATTTTTCATCAGTCTGATAATATGCTAAGTGAGCTGACAAATAAGAATCTGACTTATCTCCATATATGGGGGGAATATCTGCAGAACACTTCCGATGAAAGTGAAATTCGTGAGTATATAGAGAAAGCACAGGAAGATGCAGGCTTTTTAGATTTTTATTTCCTGTCAGCGGACGGGAACTATAAGATGGTAACAGGTGAAACCGGGTATCTGGGATTACAGGAAAATATTGAAGATGAGATCCGGCAGGGAAATGATGTGATAACCAATGCAACAGTTCCCGGAAAATCCCAGCTCCTTGTTTTTGCCACTCCCAGGCCTCATGGAAGTTATCAGGGCTTTGAATATGATGCCATTGCCATTGCCTATGAAAACTCTGATATCGTAAATGTGCTGAATATTTCTGCTTTCAATGGAAATGCCCAGAGTTATGTGGTTCATCCGGATGGCCGTGTTGTTGTGGATCATTCTTCTGAGGCATGGGGAGAGGTGTATAATTTCTTTGGGATTCTGAGAGAACATTCTACTCTGTCTGAAAAAGAGATCCTTAAGCTTTCAGAAGAGTTTAAGGAAGGACATACAGATGCAATGCTGATAAATCTGGATGGAGAGGATTACTATCTGGTCTATGAGAAATCCAAACCTCAGGACTGGATCTTTCTGGGACTTGTCCAGGCTGATATCGTCAATGCAAGTATGAATGTTCTGCAGCGTAGCACTGTGCTGCTTGTAAGTGCAGTAGCGGTGTGTATTGCCGGTCTTTTTATTGGAATTATTCTCCGGAAAAACAGGGTAAACCTGAAGAGAAAGGATACGGAGATCCTGTACAGGGACGAATTGTTTCAAAAGCTGTCAATGAATGTAGATGACGTTTTCCTGATGCTGGATGCAAAAACATATCAGGCAGATTACGTCAGTCCCAATGTGGAAAAACTGCTGGGAATTACAGTAGAACAGATTCGTAAAGATATTTGTGTCCTTGGGAAACTGCATCCCGGGGACGTTGAAGATCCGGAGAAGAAGTATCTGGAAGAAATCCAGGTTCATGAGCAGCAGGAATGGGATCTTGAATATGTTCATCAGAAAACAGGAGAACACCGCTGGTTTCATAACGTTGCAATGGGCAGCGAGGTAAACGGAAAAAAGAAATATATCCTGGTTCTGTCAGATCGTACCTCTGATAGAAAAATGAATCAGGCCCTTTCTGAGGCGGTCCGCGCTGCGGAGACTGCAAACAAGGCAAAGAGCACCTTCCTTTCCAATATGTCTCATGATATCCGTACACCAATGAATGCGATCATTGGTTTTACTACACTGGCTGTAAGCAACATTGATGATAAAGAAAGGGTTCGGGATTATCTGGGTAAGATTCTTTCCTCCAGTAATCATCTGCTCTCACTGATCAATGATATCCTGGATATGAGCCGTATTGAGAGCGGGAAAATCCATCTGGAAGAGACGGAAGTCAGTCTGTCAGAGGTTCTTCATGATCTGAAAACCATTATCAGCGGACAAATCCATGCGAAACAGTTAGAGCTTTACATGGATGTCATGGATGTTACCAATGAGGATGTTTATTGTGACAAGACCAGGCTGAATCAGGTACTGCTGAATCTTTTGTCCAATGCGATCAAGTTTACTCCTGCAGGCGGAACCGTTTCTGTCCGGCTGAGAGAGTATCCGGGTACACAGAGAGGCTGTGAACTGTACGAAATCCGGGTAAAGGATAACGGAATCGGCATGAGTCAGAAATTTGTACAGAAGATCTTTTCTCCTTTTGAGAGAGAGCGGACTTCCACTGTAAGCAGGACTCAGGGTACAGGACTGGGTATGGCTATCACCAAGAACATCGTGGATATGATGGGCGGAACCATTGAGGTTCAGACAGAACAGGGCAAAGGTACTGAATTTATTATCCGTCTGCCATTGCGGATTCAGCCTGAGAACCACCGTATAGAGAAAATCGCAGAGCTGGAAGGTCTGAAAGCATTGGTAGTAGACGATGATTTCAATACCTGTGACAGTGTGACTAAGATGCTTGTGAAGGTTGGAATGCGTTCGGAATGGACACTTTCCGGTAAGGAGGCTGTTCTCCGTGCACGGCAGTCTGTGGAAATGGGGGATGCATTCCATGCTTATATTATTGACTGGCGTCTGCCTGATATGAACGGCATTGAAGTTACCCGTCAGATTCGCAGTCTTGGTGATGATACGCCGATCATTATCCTGACTGCTTACGACTGGTCAGATATTGAAGTGGAAGCCAGGGCAGCAGGGGTGACTGCGTTCTGTGCCAAGCCTATGTTTATGTCAGATATCAGAGAGACTCTGATGGCTGCAATCGGCCAGAAGCAGGCCGGGGCAGAGGATAATATTCTTCCGGCAGCAGATTTAGATTTCAGAGGCAGGCGCATACTGCTTGTGGAAGATAATGAACTGAACAGTGAAATTGCAGTAGCGCTCCTTAGTGAATATGGTTTTCGGGTTGATACAGCGGAAGATGGAGCAGAGGCTGTGGAGAAAGTTAAGAATTCAACACCAGGTGATTATGATCTGGTGCTTATGGATGTGCAGATGCCTGTAATGAACGGATATGAGGCTACTGAGCGGATCCGTTCACTGGATGATCCTTCACTGGCGGGAATTACAATTCTTGCCATGACTGCCAATGCTTTTGACGAAGACAAAAAGAAAGCACTGGCATGTGGTATGAATGGATTTCTATCCAAACCAATTGTTATAGAGGAACTGATCAGTACATTACAAAACAGTCTGGGGTAAGTTTTCTGTTTGAACTGTGATAATGGGATATGAAAAGTGGTTTGATGAAAGCAAGGAGGAGCAACGAATGATTTGTGGAATGACGTATTTTCAGATATGTCTGTATTTTCTTATTTATTCTTTTGGCGGCTGGGTTGTTGAAGTTATTTTTCATGCAGTAGCGTTGGGAAAAGTTATAAACAGAGGTTTCCTGAATGGACCGGTTTGCCCGGTATATGGATTTGGGGTGCTTTCTGTTTTTGCTTTGCTCAATACAATTCAGGGCAGCGGGCGTCAGATGAGTGATGGAATGATTTTTGTGTTTGGAATTGTTCTGGCAACTGCGGTGGAGCTGGTTGCAGGCTGGCTGCTGGATGTGTGTTTCCACGCAAGATGGTGGGATTATTCAGATAAACCCTTTAATTTTCATGGCTACATTTGCCTGGAGTTTTCTCTGATCTGGGGACTGGCTATCGTTATGGTAGTAAAAGTTTTCCAGAAGTATGTAGAGGCACATGCGTTACATACACCTGCAACCTGGGAGTGGATTGTGATAGCAGTTTTGTATGCTGTGTATCTGACAGATTTTATTGTGACGGTAGCAGTGATCCAGGGACTGAATAAAAAGCTTACCAGACTGGATAAGGTTCGCTCAGATTTGAGAATTGTAAGTGATAAACTGAGTGATACACTGGCTACGACTACGATTGGCACAGCACAGAAAGTGGGAGAAGGAAAGGTTCAGGCAACTCTTGCAGCAGCAGAACTGCGTGATGCAACTGCCGCACAGCGAGAAAAATCTATCGAAATGCTTCGTATAAAAAGAGCGGAGCTTCAGGCTCAGTTTGAGGAACTGTCCAGTTCTATTACAAATCATACCGTTGTCGGTCAGGGGCGTATCATCAAGGCATTTCCGAAGATGCAGCACAGAGACTATTCTGAACTGATTCAGGAGCTGAAAAAGAGATTAAAATAGATTAAAATGCAGAGGGAGGCTTCAGGTGAACAGACAGGCAGTACAAACCTTAAAGACTTATTTTGGATATGATACATTCAGAGAAGGGCAGGAGAGTGTTGTGGAGTCCATTCTGGAACACCGGGATGTGCTTGCAATCATGCCGACAGGAGCCGGAAAATCCATCTGTTATCAGGTACCGGCACTGATGCTGTCAGGAATTACGATTGTAATTTCTCCTCTGATCTCACTGATGCAGGATCAGGTAAAGGCTTTGAATGAAGCGGGAATA
>UMEH01010976.1_pt1 | contig 12216 bp, 10 predicted proteins | sample 1964681 | NCBI WGS metagenome assembly UMEH01 (sample SAMEA4836013, study PRJEB28245) | human gut metagenome | biome: gut microbiome; material: fecal sample | place: Denmark | collected 2008
GGTTTCCGTTGATTTAGTCTTATTTTATCATCATCATCACCTTCCCTTATTCCGCACCAGTAAAGAATCTGGAATGCATAATAAGATATTGGCTTGTCTTTTACACATTCTATGAACTTGAGATATTCTTCTTTTGTCCAGAAATCCATCTCATCAGCTTTGCCTTTACCTATTGTCCCAGCCTTCTTTACAGGATTTTCTCTTAGATTGTAAAAGCGTACCGCATGATTAAATATGGCTGACAGCTCTGACTGCATTGTTTTCAGATAAGTCGGCTTATAGGGCTTACCGTCTGCCTGTCTCTTCTTGATCATCTCATTCTGCCATTTGATAATATCCGCAGGACTGATTTCATTCATCTTCTTGTCCTTGAAATATGGAATCAGCTTCTTCTGAAAAATGACATCCTTTGTACGCCACGTGTTAAGCTTCAGCTTAGGCTTTAAATCTTCCTCATACAGCTTGTAGAAATCTTCAAACCTCATATCCAGATTTGTTGCCTGCTGCAGCAGAAACTTCTGCTCGTATTCCAATGCCTCCTTTCTCGTCCGAAAGCCACGCTTTAGCTTTCTTTTGTTTTTACCTGTCCAATCGTTGTAGTGGAAGGAGACATACCATGTCCCCCTCGCCTCATCTTTGTATGCTGCCATACAACTGCTCCTTTCCCCTATGCTGTCTTATCACATAAGTCATATACTTTACTGTCAAGATACTTACGGCTGACTCTGCCGGCTCTGACATAGAAGCCTTTAGAAGATAATTCCCTGTTAGCTTCTCTTATTACTTTGTATGCATGAGATACCGATACATCAAGCATCTCAGCAACCTCTTTTGCTGTATAATATAACTTTTCCATGGTGCATTCACCTCCTCTCCCCGGCAATTACCGGTATGTATCAAACACTTATATTGGCAGCTACAACTTCTATATAACTCGTTGCAACTATTGTATTTTCTTGTCTTAAATTTTAAAAGGGACAAACCCGACCCTTTTTCTCAGATAAGGGTACAATAGCGGTTTTTTTACAAATATAGCAGCATCTCTGTCTCTTGATTACATCACTCATTCTAATTCAAAACATGAATTTGCTAAATATTCTCTCATGGACTTTTTTCGTCAAAACATATTCTCTGGCGGACTTTTTTATCTTTAAGTACAATTAATCCATACTTAAACCAATAAATATGTCTCTACAAACACTGTCGGCATCATCAGGTAACATTGTGGCAATACTGGCACATTGTGTGTTAAAAACTTTCTGTGCGATTAATTCTATAACCAACCCACAAATTACGGAAGTGACACCACTGGTGTATTTTCACTAATTTGCACCAGTTTTTGGTGCTTCATATAATTGGGATAATTTTTGAAAAAAAAGAAATGTGATAATAGATAATACCTATGACACTTCTGTTTAGTACTCATTAATATCTGTGGTACTATCAAAACAGGTATCATATAGGTATCACGATAAAAGAAAAAGCCCCATAAATGGCTTGTTTTCGCCATTTATGAAGCTCTGTTTACTACTCAAACTCAATAGTTCCTGGTGGCTTACTGGTCAAATCATAGAATACTCTATTGACTCCCTTTACCTCATTTATAATTCTGCTCATCACTGTCTGAAGTACCTCAAACGGTATCTCGGCGGCTTCGGCTGTCATGAAGTCCACGGTGCGGACTGCACGGACTGCAACGGCATAATCATATGTTCTCTCATCACCCATGACACCTACTGAACGCATGTTGGTAAGGGCTGCAAAGTACTGGTTTGGCATCCATGATGGTTCCTCGCCGTGGGCCTCTTTGTACTCTTTTGCTGCCTTTTCCACTTCGCTTCTGTAAATCCAGTCTGCATCCTGGACAATGCGTACCTTTTCGGCTGTTACTTCGCCGATGATACGGATTCCAAGGCCTGGGCCTGGGAATGGCTGACGGAATACGAGATAGTCAGGTAATCCAAGCTCCAGTCCGACCTTGCGTACCTCATCCTTGAAGAGGTTTCTGAGTGGCTCCACGATATCCTTGAAATCGACATGCTCCGGGAGACCTCCTACGTTGTGGTGTGATTTGATGACTGCAGATTCTCCGCCGAGTCCACTCTCCACTACGTCCGGATAGATGGTTCCCTGCGCAAGGAAGTCAACCTTTCCGATTTTCTTAGCTTCTTCCTCGAATACACGGATGAATTCCTCACCGATGATTTTACGCTTGCGCTCAGGCTCTGTGACGCCTGCAAGCTTGCTGTAGTAGCGCTCCTGTGCGTTGACGCGGACAAAGTTGATGTCGAATGAACCGCCTTTGCCGAATACGCCCTCTACCTCATCGCCCTCGTTCTTGCGGAGAAGTCCGTGGTCTACGAATACGCAGGTGAGCTGCTTGCCGATTGCCTTGGCAAGGAGTGCTGCGAGCACTGATGAGTCTACTCCACCAGAAAGTGCAAGGAGCACTTTGCCGTCACCGACCTGCTCTCTGATTTCGTCGATTGTGTTTTTGACGAATGAATCCATCTTCCATGTGCCTGCACATCCACATACGCCACGGACGAAATTGTAAATCATCTGTGTTCCGTTCTTGGTGTGAAGTACCTCCGGATGGAACTGTACTGCATATAATTTCTTCTCAACATTCTGTGTTGCGGCTATTGGACAGTCTGCAGTGTGCGCAACTACTTCAAAGCCCGGTGCAGCCTCTGCAATTCTGTCGAAATGACTCATCCAGCATACTGATTCTGATGGCAGATCCTTGAACATCACGCCGTTTGCAGAATATGTGATTTCTGTCTTTCCATACTCTCCAACCTCCGGTGTGATTACCTTTCCGCCTAATTTATGCATCATAAGCTGTGCACCGTAGCAGATGCCAAGCACCGGTATTCCCAGCTCAAACAGCTCTTTCCGGTATGATGGAGAATCCTCTTCATAACAGCTGTTTGGACCTCCTGTAAGGATGATGCCCTTTGGATTCATTTCTTTGATTTTCTCAATGTCTATTTTGTATGAGTAAATCTCACAGTACACGTTGCACTCGCGGACACGGCGCGCAACAAGCTGATTGTACTGACCACCAAAGTCTATGACTATGACCTTTTCCTGATCCATGTTTTCCTCCTAATTGTTTATTCGCTATGCTGCTGTTTTACAATCTTTGAAACGTCACGTAATTGCTGTTTGCCACACTGTGGTGTAAACAATAACAAAAACATAACATATGTTATCTGCTGCCATCTCATTGATTACGTAAAAGCAACATGTTTTCTTATGTCATTATAGATTACGGAGTGCTTATCTGCAAGCGATTTTAATAAATTTCTGTTTTGATTTTATGTGCAATTACGTTATAATGAATTATAAACACTTTTATAGGCTGGGAGGTTTCATCATGAGTTTTAAAATAATCACTATAAGCCGAGAGTTTGGCAGTGGCGGTCGCTTTATCGGCGAGCAGATTGCTCAAAAATGCGGCATTGAGTTTTACGATAAAAAAATAATTGAGCATGTGGCAAAGGAGCTCGGTATCTCTGAGCAGATTGTCGCAAACCAAGGCGAATATGCACCTGCCGGAAGTATTTTTTCGTATGCATTTGTGGGGCGCGACATCACAGGAGTTTCTCTTTCCGACCAGATTTTCAATATTCAGCAGAAACTCATCAAGGATATTGCGCAAAAAGAGCCATGCGTTATTGTAGGACGTTGCGCAGACTACATTCTTTCTGACAGGGATGATGTGCTGAATGTTTTTATAGAGGGAAATAAGCCTGAGAAGGCTGCAAGAATAAAAAAGCTCTACCATAAGAGCGATGACGAGGTCAAAAAGCTACTAAAGGATGTCGATAAGAAGCGCTCGGTAAATTACCGATACTTCACCGACAAGGAGTGGGGCAACAGAAAAAATTATGATCTGGTGCTAAACAGCTCTGTGCTTGGATACGATAAATGTATTGAGCTCATCGCATCCGCATACGCTTAATTCACTTAAGATACCGCTTTCCTGCGGTTAAGAAATCGTTTTCTTATTTTATTACGAAAAACGTAAATAGAATTACAACCTGTGTGTAATATTAAAAATACTCCCGCATAAACTGTAACAACAGAATATGCAGGAGTATTTTTTGAAATCATATATTGAGACAAGGGCGGTGGAAATCGCCAACTACATAGTTGAAAACAATGCCACTGTGCGTCAGGCTGCAAAGCAGTTTGGCATCAGCAAATCCACTGTGCACAAGGATATCACGGATGCTGACAGGCTGCTTCGCATAGACCCGGAGCTTGCCGCAAAGGCGCGTCACATTCTCGATATCAACAAGTCCGAACGCCATATCCGCGGCGGACTTGCCACCAGAGAGAAGTATCTGCATCTGCCTCATGTGCATGCCGGCTGAGTGTATATTACCTCCGGATATTTTCATGTTCCTGATGTTTACTGTGTCACATGACTTGTGAGCACACCGTACAGCCACTTGCCCTCATCGCTTAGATCCTCATAGGTAAAGCCGCTTGTCTTATCGCAGGCAGGTGTTAGAAGCGCTGATTTTTCGTCCTTATTGGACAGATTCCAGCACACATAGCTGATGCCGTAGCTGTCGAGCAGGCTGATCCAGCTGTTTGCGGAATCTATGTCCACCTGACCGTTTCCGTCGGCGCTGCAGATGCCAAACTCTGATACAAATATCGGCAGTCCGGCGTCTGCCGCCGATTTTAGCTTGTTTTGCAAGTCCTCCTTGTGGGTTTCGGCATAGAAATGCAGTGTATACATGATATTATCATAGCCTGTGACAGGGTCCTTGACTGCCTCATCCACATCCTGGCTCCAGTTAGGTGTGCCTATCAGTATGACTGCATCCTTGTCGTAGCTTCTGATTGACGGAATGACCTCGCTGGCATAAAACTTCACATCTCCCCAGGTCGCACCTTTGCACGGCTCATTGCAAATCTCGTAAATCACGTTGTTGTATGAGGCATACTGCTGTGCCATTTTGGCAAAAAATGTCTTTGCCACATCACTGTAGCGGTTTGGATTGCCCTCGTTTAGCACATGCCAGTCGATGATGACATACATGTCGTTGTTTAGTGCGTACTGCACGCCGTTTTGCACAAGTGTCTCAAGCTGCTGCCTGTCACCGTCTGTGCAGTAGCCACCGCTTTCGTAGGTGTACATGGCGAGCCTCACCACGTTTGCTCCAAAGCTTTTCAGCGTGGCAAAGCAATCATTGGTCACATACTGTGGATACCACGCAAGACCGTGTGTGCTGACTCCGCGAAGCTGCACCTCGTTGTTATTTTGATCAACGAGCTTGCTGCCCTCCACATGCAGCTTACCGTTTACTGACGGACAGGCAAGAACTGAGCTCTCCTGTCCGTTTTCTGTGGTGAGCTGCTCTGTGTCAGCCACATTCTGATTTTCTGTACTGCTTTGCGTACTGTCCTCAGTATTATTTTCTGCAGAATTCACCAACTCAGTGGCTTTCTCATCCGTCTGTGATTCTGTTTCCTTGTTACCACATCCTGTAAAAATCCCAAGCACCAGCACTGCAGCCAATACCAATGCTATATATTTCTTCATATTGTTATACTGTCTGACTGATTACTGAATGGATGTAACCTTGTAGTCCTCAGCCTCTACAGTCTCCTTTAATTTCTCATCGGAAATGTCAGAGCTTAATGTCACTACTGCAGTTCCGCTCTCATGGCTTACTACAGCCTCACTAACTGCATCAAGCGCCTCGAGTGCCTTCTTTACTCTTGCCTCGCAGTGGCCGCACATCATTCCTTCGATATTCATTGTCTTTGTCATTGATTTTTCCTCACTTTCATTTGGTTTATTTGTTTTGTTTTTTCTATCTGGTGTTGCTTTTCTGTCATGCTTAGGATCATACACCCTGCACAGATTCAGCCGCAGGGCATTGGTAACAACGCAGAAGCTCGACAGGCTCATCGCCGCCGCTCCAAACATCGGATTGAGCTTCCATCCTAATAAAGGATACCACAAACCGGCCGCAAGTGGAATACCTATTACATTATAGAAAAATGCCCAGAACAGATTTTCGTGTATATTTGTCAATGTAGCACGGCTTAACCGCACTGCTGCTGGTACATCTATCAGGCGGCTCTTCATCAGGACAACATCCGCTGCATCTATTGCCACATCACTTCCCGCGCCGATTGCAATTCCCATATCCGCACGTGTGAGCGCCGGTGCATCATTGATTCCGTCACCAACCATAGCTACCCTGCCCTGTTTTTTTAGCTTCCTTATGACAGCCTCCTTACCATCCGGAAGCACACCTGCGATGACTTCGTCCACTCCCGCCTGCTTTCCAATGGCATTGGCAGTCTGCTCGTTGTCACCGGTGAGCATAACAACTCTGATACCCATATTTTTAAGCTGTCTGACAGCTTCCGGACTGTCCTCCTTTATTGTATCTGCAACGGCTATGATACCGCAAAGCCTGTCATCCGCGGCAAAGAACAGAGGAGTTTTTCCTTCCTTTGAAAATTCGACAGCTTTCGCGCGCATATCATCTGACACTTTTACAAATTTGCTGACAAAAGCAAGATTTCCTGCTTTTATCATTTTGCCTGCAAGTATTGCAGTCAGACCATTTCCTACAACAGCGCTAAAATCCGTCACCTCTGCAACGGCGATTTCATCCGTTTTAGCGCGCTCCATAATGGCTTTTGCAAGCGGATGCTCGCTCTTGGCCTCGACTGATGCGGCTATTGCAAGAAGCGCTCCGGCATGATTGCCGGTTTCCTCAAAAAATGTCTCATCCGGCACGATATCCGTCACCTTCGGCTCACCGCTTGTGATGGTGCCTGTCTTATCAAGAGCCACAATCTGTGTGCGGCCCGTTGCCTCAAGGCTTGCCGCTGTCTTGAATAGTATACCGCTCTTTGCGCCCTTGCCATTTCCTACCATTATCGCAACAGGAGTTGCCAGTCCAAGTGCACACGGACAGCTTATCACGAGCACCGAAATGCCTCTGGCAAGCGCAAAGCCCACGGTCTCACCGGCTATAAGCCATGCTATTATTGTAATGATTGCAATTGTAATAACCGCCGGCACAAATACTCCCGATACCCTGTCAGCGATTTTTGCAATAGGTGCCTTTGTCGCTGCGGCATCAGAAACCATCTGTATAATCTGTGAAAGTGTGGTGTCTTCGCCTACTCTCGTTGCGCGGCATTTTATAAAGCCTGACTGGTTCACTGTGGCAGCGCTTACTGCATCTTTCGGCTGCTTATCCACAGGGATGCTCTCTCCTGTGAGTGCCGATTCGTTGACAGCGGTTGTTCCATCTATTATTTCACCGTCCACAGGGATATTTTCCCCCGGTCTGACCACGAAAATATCGCCCTTTTTCACTGCATCCACAGAAATTTCCTGCTCCACGCCATCCCTTACAACGGTTGCTGTCTTTGGGGCAAGCTGCATCAGGCTTTTTAAAGCGTCTGTTGTTTTGCCCTTTGAGTGCGCTTCAAGCATTTTTCCGACAGTAATCAGTGCCAAAATCATGGCTGCGGATTCAAAATAAAACTCATGCATATATGACATGACCGCATCCATATCGCCATTCACCTGCGCAGCTGTCATGGCAAAAAGTGCATACACGCTGTATCCAAACGATGCCGCAGATCCAAGCGCAACAAGCGTATCCATGTTGGGAGCGCCGTGAATCAAGCCCTTAAAGCCACTGATAAAAAACTTCTGGTTTATGACCATTACCGCCACTGTAAGCAGAAGCTGCAAAAGCCCCATAGCCACATGGTTTCCATTGAAAAACTCAGGCAACGGCCAGCCCCACATCATATGTCCCATGGAAAAATACATGAGAACAACTAAGAATATGAGCGATGCTATAAGCCTGTTGCGCAGCTTCGGTGTCTCTCTGTCTACAAGTGCATCCTGCGCTGCCTTTAGCTGCTCTAAGCTGTTATTCGCTTTGTCATTTTCTGATTCTGTTGCTGTGCCTTTGGGACTCGCTCCATAGCCCGCCTGCTCTACTGCCTCCACTATCTGCGCATCTGTCGCGCTTCCCTCGACTCCCATCGAGTTGGTCAAAAGGCTGACAGAGCAGCTCGTCACACCATCAACCTTAGAGACCGCCTTTTCCACTCTGGCAGAGCATGCCGCACAGCTCATTCCTGTAACTGTATATTGCTTCATACTGTCTGTATTTCCTTCTTTCTACTATTCAAATCTAACTATTCAGAAGCCTTTTCTAAAATCTCTCAATTCCTGTCACCTTGAAATCCAGTCTTTCGATGGCAAATGTGATTTCCTCATCGCTTAGCTCTCTGGTTGCCTCAACATGTGCCACGCCATGCTTTAAATCCACATCTGCCGATACTCCGCTCATCTTCTGAAGTGAGCGTGTGACTGAGTTCTTGCAGTTCATGCAGTGCATTCCGTCTATGTGCACATCTGCTCTCGTGACTATCTCGCCTGTAAGCTGTACTGTGGCTTCCTCGTCCTCCTTCATGGCTCCACCGCCACAGCAGGCGCCCTCGCCCTTTGAATGCTTTATTGTCTCCTTTAAGCCCACAATCACCAGTGCGGCAATTATTGCTATTATTAATATTGTGATTATTGTACTCATTTTTATACCTGCCTTCTTATAATACTACTTCATAAGCTTCTGCAGTGTGTTCAAAAGCTCATCTATTGTCTCATCCTTGCCGGCTCTTATGTCATCTGCCACACACGTCTTTATATGATTGGCCAAAAGGACTTTATTGAAGCTGTTGAGCGCGGCATTTGCGGCCGCCACCTGTGTGATGATGTCAGGGCAGTAGCAATCCTCATCCAGCATACGCTTGATTCCACGGATCTGCCCCTCTATACGGCTAAGTCTGTTGATGAGATCCTTATATTCCTTCTCTGACCGCTCTTTTTTGCGGTTGCAGCAACAGCATTTGGTTTCTTTTTCTGCCATGGGTGCCTCCATTTGTTCTTTGTTCCGCATTATGCATTTGTTTCATACGTCTAACCATACCCCTTATGGGTATCCGTCTTCAAGAGCATTATATACCCCGGTGGGGTATATTGCAAGGGCAGATTTCCTTATTGAGAAATTTTCATGTTATACCATACTTTTATAATAAAAACATGCAGTAGCTGCAGCTGCTCATAAATAGCTCTGCCTCATATGAATATATACAACGAAAAAGCCGGTACATCATGCTTCCATGAATGTACCGGCTTTAAATACTTAGCAGTCCGTACGGGAATCGAACCCGTGTTTCCGCCGTGAGAGGGCGGCGTCTTAACCGCTTGACCAACGAACCGTGTATTATAATATCATGGTCAAACGAATAATGCAAGTACTTTTTTAAATTTTTTTTTAAATTTTTTCCGATCTCTTTACCTTGAACATTATCCCTTTAAATGCTTCTGGCTTTAATTCCATTTTCGTCCCTATGTATGCTCTGTGACAATCTATTATATTCCGGCTCATTATCCCAAAGCACGCGTTCTTATCCTCATATTTTATTTATACGTTTTCCTCTTGAATAAGATTATACACCTCTTTGGTCACACGGAGCGCTTTTTCACGGATTTTGTAAAAAGTATACATTGCAAATGCCGAAAGTTGTACAATTTTAGACAATTTTCGGCATTTACGTATTTTTTGTTCGTTATAATCAACTATTATTTATTATATTTTTTGTATATCTTTTCAAACGCAGGCATAGAGTGCTTTATCATTTCCCCGTCCACACAGTATGATATTCTCACCCAGCCCGGACAGCCGAAGCCGTCTGCTGCTACTATGAGCACATCCTCCTCCTTTGCCTTCTCACAGAATGCATTGCTGTCATCCTCGAGTGCCTTTACAAACATATAAAAGGCTCCGTCCGGCTTGAAGCAGTGATAGCCTATCCTTGTGAGTCCCTCGTACAGAAGGTCTCTGTTTTCTTTGTAGGCATTGATATCACCGGTTGCCCCCTGGCATTTTACTATCATCTTCTGGAACAGGCTTGGTGCACACACGTAACCGAGGGCTCTTCCCGCACCACAGACTGCTGCATACAGCTCTGCCTTATCGTACACCTCATCAGGCACGAGGACGTATCCTATTCTCTCTCCCGGCAGTGAAAGTGACTTGCTGTATGAGTAGCATACCAGTGTGTTGTCGTAATATTTGGTCACAAACGGTACCTTGATTCCGTCGTAAACTATCTCCCTGTACGGCTCATCTGCGATAATGAATATCGGTCTTCCTATCTCCTTAGACTTTTTCTCAAGGAGGTCTGAGAGCTTTTTGATGGTCTCCTCAGAATAGACTGTGCCGGATGGGTTGTTTGGTGAATTGATTATGACACCTCTGGTGTGCGCATTGATTCTCTCCTCAAGCGCATCGAAATCTATCTGAAAATGCTCTGTGTCTGCAGGCACCTCTACAAGTCTTGCGCCTGCTGCATTCACAAATACCTTGTACTCCGGGAAATATGGCGCTATGGTAATAAACTCATCATATGCGTCGCTTGTCAACGCACGAAAGCAGATTGACAGCGATGCAGCTGCTCCCATTGTCATGTAAAGGTTGTCTGCATTAAAATGTGTGCCATGTGTGTTGTTCAAAAACTCAGCTATTGCCGCTCTCGTTTCCACGTCTCCCTGTGCTGAGGTGTAGCCGTGCAGCGCAACAGAATCATAATCTGTTACAAGCTCCTTTATTGTGTCGTTTACTATCTGCGGAGCCGGTATGCTCGGGTTTCCTATTGAGAAATCATATACATTTTCCTTACCTACAATTGCTGCTCTTTTTTTACCATACTCGAAAAGCTCCCTGATTGCTGAGCGCACGCTTCCGAGCTGGTGCATGCTTTCGTTTACTACCATTTTCTTGTCTCCTTATCTCTGATGTTCTTGCATGTTTACTATTATAATATCTCTGCTTATGACATACAAATGTCTTTATAAACATCTCTTTATACACATATTGTTACCATTCATGACCGTTTATCCTGATATGAATGCCTCCATCCCGGCACGCTTCGTCATCTCAATATGCTCCTTAAGCTCGCGGGCTGACATTCGCAGTGCCCCAAGGCTCATGACCGTCTGCTGCTCCAGTCCGTCAGAGGTTGCCACTGTTACCTTGTACCTGTCACGTATGCCAAACACAGTCTTTTCGATAAATGCATCGGCTGTCTCGTCCTGCTTTGTATACACGACCTCTATGTTGTGGAAGGTCTCTCTCTTTCCGGCATTGCCCTTCACCTTGTACGCATCAAACACCAGCAGCAGATGACAGCCCTTATAGCCCTGGTAATCCGATAAAACATCCTTCAGCGCATCTCTCGCCGAATCAATGTTTATGCGTGAAAGCTCCTTTAAATCCTCCCATGCAAATATTATATTATATCCGTCAACTATCAGGTACTCTTCCCCCGGGGATTTCTTCGGATAAATCGGATTGCCGTGCTTATCATGCTTTACGGTGCGTGGTTTACCACTTAGGCCTTCATACTCATTTTTCTTTTTACCTGACCATTTGCGCCTCTGATCCTCTGCAATATCGTTTTTGCCCATGCCAAACTCCCTGGCATAAACATCTGCAAGCTGCGCATCAAGCTCCACTGATGACATACCTAAAACAGCTTTCTCAAAGCTCATCCTGCGGCGGTTTCCGGCAAGCGCCTGCGCATCCTCCGCTGAAAATGCATTCTGTGTGCGTGCACTCGCTGCAAGTGCCTCCTCAGACTCATCTCCGTGGTAGACATACGGCAGGTGCATATGCTCCGGGACCTCATCCCACGGCACCACGTAGCCTGAGCCGTGCGCACAAAATACCGAGCCTGTCGGATTGCGGAAATCCTCCTCGCTGTCATAGTGCATCTGCGCAATCACCTCCGCAGGATTGTGACACTCATCATAACCCCACAGCTCCAGTGTCAGGTGCCCGAGCCCCTTTGTATACGCATGCACCAGACTCACATAATCCTGCATTGTCGCAACCGGTGCCTTTCCTGTAATTGTTGCCATCTCCCTCGCAGCGGTTGTGGCAAACTGCGGGCTCTCGGCTCTTGCAAATCTCTGCTCCAGATCTGTCATTGCGCGGCCGACATACTCCATCGGCACCTGTAGGATAAAGCTGTAGTATGGCTCAAGCAGCACGCTCTCTGTGGATTTAAGTCCCTGACGGATTGCTCTGTATGTAGCCTGACGGAAATCGCCTCCCTCCGTGTGCTTTACATGTGCTCTTC
>UMEH01013542.1_pt1 | contig 12203 bp, 10 predicted proteins | sample 1964681 | NCBI WGS metagenome assembly UMEH01 (sample SAMEA4836013, study PRJEB28245) | human gut metagenome | biome: gut microbiome; material: fecal sample | place: Denmark | collected 2008
GAAATCATCGTGGATCAAGTGAGCGTGGCCGATCTCTCCGTCGCCCCCCTCGCGGGGGGCGTGGATTGAAATGCACTTAAATTGGAAATGTCTGCGTCTATCAAAGTCGCCCCCCTCGCGGGGGGCGTGGATTGAAATCGCAAGCCTGGTGACAATCCGGAGCGCGTCAGCGTCGCCCCCCTCGCGGGGGGCGTGGATTGAAATTTCGGCCCGGCCGTCTTGCCATGACCGCTTTTGCCGTCGCCCCCCTCGCGGGGGGCGTGGATTGAAATTTCTTTATGATGAGCCCCACCACCAGCACGATCAGTCGCCCCCCTCGCGGGGGGCGTGGATTGAAATTTGTGCTAAGATGTTAAAAAAGGAGGGACGGCATGAGTCGCCCCCCTCGCGGGGGGCGTGGATTGAAATACCGCATTGCCCCGGATATGGACTACGTCTGTCAGTCGCCCCCCTCGCGGGGGGCGTGGATTGAAATTCCGTGGCCAGAATTTTGCAGGTAGGGAGCGATAGTCGCCCCCCTCGCGGGGGGCGTGGATTGAAATCTGAAAATCATGGTTGCGGGGGAAGGAATCGAAGTCGCCCCCCTCGCGGGGGGCGTGGATTGAAATTTCGATGTGAAGGACAACCAATCATATAAGACAGTCGCCCCCCTCGCGGGGGGGCGTGGATTGAAATCTACAAAGACTACTCTGGCTCCGGGGCCCCGGAGTCGCCCCCCTCGCGGGGGGCGTGGATTGAAATGCATATATGGTGGAGCAGTTGGCAAAACGGCTTGGCGTCGCCCCCCTCGCGGGGGGCGTGGATTGAAATAAAAGTGGATGGCGACCGGCTGTAATGCCTTTGAGTCGCCCCCCTCGCGGGGGGCGTGGATTGAAATCTCAGCGCTCACATGGCCACCTCCTCCGCCTCGGTGTCGCCCCCCTCGCAGGGGGCGTGGATTGAAATCTGTGTTACCATGGAATGACTGGCGATAGCGTGCTAGTCGCCCCCCTCGCGGGGGGCGTGGATTGAAATAATCGGAGATTTTGCGTTTCTCAATTGTTACCAACGTCGCCCCCCTCGCGGGGGGCGTGGATTGAAATCATAATTTCTCCTTTCCGTGCCCGATTCGGGCAGTCGCCCCCCTCGCGGGGGGCGTGGATTGAAATCTCAGCGCTCACATGGCCACCTCCTCCGCCTCGGTGTCGCCCCCCTCGCGGGGGGCGTGGATTGAAATGGTGCTGTCCATCTCAAATGGCATGCTGTTCTCCTTTCTCGTTCATCGTATCGTTTCTTTTCCCGTTATACATCTCGCGGAGCAAAAATCGCCCCATTATACCGCTTCATTCTACGCAGCGGGCTCGCCCTCCCCGCCGCGCTCCTGAAGCATCAGGAACATCGCCGTCGCTCCGCTTCCTCCAGCTTGCGCAAGATCTTCTGGCGCATCGCCTCCTCTGGATCCTCCGGCGGGAAATTCTCGATCTCCGCTGCGTCATACCTTGAAGCCGCCTCGCAGGTCACCGCAGGGTTTCTCTTTACAGTGGCGCTACGAATGGCTTGGATCTCGGAATAGAGCAGGGTCTTCTTCATGACCAGCGCCTCTGTGATCTCTTTCAGAAACGCCTCGTTTTGAGCAAGGAGCGCCCTTGCCTTGCCGTAGTACCGCTCCAGCTCCGCCTGTACCGCCGCCTCGCTGCGGGCATTCAGGCTTTCGGACATGTTGCTAGAGGAATCGCTTTCGACATTCAGCAGGGAGAATCCCAGCGCCCCCTCCTTGGCTGCCGCCTCACGGATACAGTTGACCGCACAGGCGATATCGTCGCTGCATCCCTCTGCGACCTGCCCCGCATACCGCATCTCCACGGCGGCCTTGCCGCCCAGGGCGATGATGGCGCTTTGTGAATCGGAGACACCTTTGCAGCAGTGGATAAAGCCGCCGCACCGGTTTTCGTCGGAGGGAAGCAGGGAGGCAAAGCCGACGCTGCCGGGGCACAGCGCTTCGCATACCACCAGATGCCCCGCCTCGTGAAGCGCCACCTTTTCGATAACTTCATCCGAAATGCGAGGCATATCCTCTTGTGCGCCATATTGCTGCTTCAGCACCACACTCACCATGTCCTCCATGTCGATGCCGGTCTTGCGGGCAAAGGCCGCACGAACCGCCGCTTCATTCAAAATAGTCTCCAGCTCGGCGCAGGAATTATAGCACATCATCCTCGTCAGGTCTTCCATGTTGACACTGTCCGAAACCCGTTTCGTTTTCAGATAGTGGGTGATGATCTCCTCCGCATCGGACGCCGTGGGCGCTCGAAGTCCGATTTTTCGGTCAAACCGTCCGGAACGGCGCAGGGAGCTCGGCAGCTTGCGGATATCGTTTGCCGTGGCGATCACAAACACACCGGCGTCCTTCACATCGTCGATCCCCGCTTGCACAGCGGCATATTCCGGCGCATCGCAGTGGGTATTATCCTCGTTGGCAAATTTGTCCATGTCGTCCAAAAGGACAATGGACGGCGCTTTTGTCTTTGCGCTGGCAAAGGCCTGTGTAATTCCATCGATAAAGGCGTCGCCGCTCTTGTCGCGGCGTACCGTGATGGTGTGCAGCCCGCTCTCCTCCACAAAGCACCTCGCCAAAAGCGTCTTGCCCAAGCCCGGGTCGCCATACAGCAGCAGTCCATGGGGCAAGCGGGCGCCCATCTCCTCGTAGATCTCCCGGTTGCGGAGCATATCGCACAGCTGCAGCAGCTCGCGCTTGATGGCCTTGTATCCGATGACCTTGTCAAATGCGTTCATGGTAAAATCTCCTTTTCGAATTTTACCGCCAGTATAGCACCCATATAATTAAGACCTAATTTATATAAGCATATATAGGCTAAAAGGCGGTTTTCTGCAAAATTTCGTATAGATGCACAATACAGCACATCCGTAATCTACATATTTGCAGCGTTATGCCCACGAAATGCAGCGTTTTTTGCTGCCTGCACACGAAAAAACGGGCGGTGGAGGCCGATTTCTACCCCCAAACCGCCGAAAATAATATAAATATTTAGGTCTTATTAAAAAAGGTGCTACACTGACCGCAAATCACATTGCAGGAGGAAATGACCATGGATGTTACTTTTTCACCCGCCCTCCGTGTGTACGCGGAGATGTGGGAGATCGCCGGACGGCGACGGGCGGCGGACGCACAGTTCGCACAGGCGTTGGCACATATCCGCAGCGGCACGCCCGACGCTATGGCAAAGGCATTCGATCTATTCAAGCGCTCAGGAGCCCACAACTTTACCGAGGCGCAGTTCGCCGCCGGATGGTGCTGTGAGCACGGCTGCGGTACAAAGCGCAACTACCCGCAGGCTATCCGCTGGTATAAGCGGGCAGAGAACAATGTGACTTCCGATGTAATGAGCGCTTTTGACCCTGTGGGTGAGGCGGAGAATGCCCGGCTTCGGCTATACTTCGAGTGCGAGTCCTACGCGGCGGCGGTGGACGCGCTTCTGGACGCACAGGAGCGGGAGGATAGCTTTATGGCCGATTACGAGGCGGCGGTGGGCGGCGATGCCATCGGGATGCTGCATCTGGGGCATCGATACTATTACGGGCAGGATGTGGTGTGTGACCAGGCAGAGGGCATCCGCTGGTATCACCGGGCCGCCGAGGCGGGCAGCGACGCCGCCATGTCGCGGCTGGCACAGATCTACGAGGCGGATAAGCACTACAAGGAGGCGGCAAGGTGGTATCGCCGCTACGCGGCGGAGCGCATCCGCTGGCGCAACCAGCGGCTGAATTGGTGAAAAAGTTTCAAAAACGGGTGAACTTGCGTTTTTCGGCACGCTCTGTTATGATGAGTGAGAAACCTTTGGAAAAGACGGAATGATCAACCTAAAGACAAGAGAACATCAATGGAGAGAAAGGGTATTAGCATGAACAAAAAATCTACTCATCCGTTTGCACCTGAAATCCCAGAGGGAGCCACAAAACTGATTATAGGAACCATGCCTCCCTACAGATTTTGTAACACGGATGAAATGCTGAGAAGAGATTTGTCAAGGGTATTTTCCTCATAAGAGAGCGCCCTGCACAAAATCATGGCAGGGCGCTCTCTAAATGAAGTATTGGAATTGATAACCAATCAAGTTTGCTTTTTCTTGTCAATACTGAAACTTAGCCTTTCCGCACTAACTCAAGCGGGGATCGTTGCGCCAACCGCTGCAAATGTAGGTAAGTCGCCACAATATAAACAATCAGTTGCAGGATACCTGCCGCAATAACCGCAATTGGCATTGATACGACTTCCGTTATCATATCGTTATATCCAATCGTGGCTGCACCGCTCAAACTTGTATTAAGCACTTCTGAAACGGAGGAAAACAGGTTTAGTGTCGTAGCATTCATTGTAAGGATTCCAACAATGATCCCAGTTATTGTCGCAAGGATGATAGGTATTGCGGCTATCTCCCAGCTAAACATCACAGCGGTCCTTTTGCCGGAACCAAGCGAGAGCATCAGTCCAAGCGTCCGCCGTTGACGGTTTACAAACAGTGCAAGAAATACGAACAGAGCCGCGCCCGCTGTTGTGCAGGCAGCGAAAAGAAGCTGCTGCGCACTGCTATAGAATCCATGCAAGGTTTCAGCAATTTCGGTGTACCCGTTATCAAAGCAAAACAGAATGTTTGCCGGATATCCATGTGATTCCAGCTCATCTTGGAGCGCAGATACCTTCCCGTTCTGCAAGACGTATGTAAAGAAAACGCCATTTCGACTACTATAGCAATTTTCTGGCAGAGAAGCGTTAGGGACAAAGACGGTATTCGGAAGGAAGCGATAGTCTGCGGTATCCCATAAGTCCGACTGTCGGTAAATTCCTATAATCTGATACGTTTTCGTATCACCTGAAACCCCAATCTTTTTGGAAAAAAGCTGTGGCTGCACCTTCCATTCCGGAGCTGTTAAATCGGCAAGAGGATTTGGACCCCAGTAGAACGACAAATCAATGCAGTCTCCTGTACCAAGTCCGCTTGCAATGGCAGTTGTTTCAGAAATCAGGCAGACATTAGAGCCATTTTTGTAATCGTCCGCCCCAAAACTCCGTCCTTCTGTTACGAAAGAGTCCTTTTGATGGAAACAATACATGCTTTCCAGAAGATCTGTACCAATCACACTGACAGTATGATATTGCGTATCCAATTCTTGGGCTGCGCTCCGCCATTCAATTCCCGCATTTGAGCTTAGAAAGACATCCAGACCAGTTTCCAACGGGGTCATGTATACATCAAGGTATTGGTCGTTTAGCAGTACACCCGTTTCAGAACCGTCAATTGCATAGTCTGGCTGTGTTTCTGGGTACAGTCCGTGCCAGTGTGTAACAGTCATTGCACAGGAATCTATTGCGTCAACCATGTTCTGTCCCAAAATAGACGTTTTTTCACCAGAAGAGTATTTTGCTACTGGTATGAAATCTTGTGAAGCGGTTTTCTTTTCATCTGCCGTCAAGTCATATGATATACGAGACAAATCAATATCTTCTACAGAACACCGGTGCGATTCTGCTAATGTCGTGCGCAGTTCTAGGTCTCGGTCTATATATTCCGATCCATAAACCAAGTAGCGTCGCCCAACCTGAATGTCAAGTGCGTCCAATTCTTCCCGAGAGTTACACCCTATAGTAAGGTATAGCGTGCTGCGAACAGCATAGTCTTGATGAAGTTTAATCACGTTTTCAATCGAAGCGGTAACAGATACGGACGCAATTTCAGCAAACTCAGGCAGATTTATCTCATCTACTGACGTGATACGAACTACCAAAATCGCTCGACCATATGGCGTATCAAGGCTGGGGGCATATGTGCCATCTTCATTTCCGCTGGTAACGGTCTGAATAGAGGGGCAATATGCACTGATATATTTTTGTTGGTACGCGCCTTTTATGATCCTTCCATCAGCAGCAAGCTGATCCATATATGCCCACATATCTTGACTAATTATACTTTCTTCATGATGGAGCGTCAGCCCGTTGTACTCTGTTGTCACACCCTCTGTCTCCGTTGTGGGGATGCCAATTGTCACATAGCGTTCTTCAATTTGCGCAAGCGTTGCCTTTGCAGATGAAAATACGCCTGCGCTCAGACAGATAAAAGCGGAAGCCATTCCCACCAGCAGGATAATTGCAAGCAAGCGAACTGGTTGACGAAAAAGCTGTTTCAAAGGTGTCATACAGCGTCCTCCTTGATTCTGCCGCTGTCCATACGGAATACGACATCCGCCGCTTTGGCAACCTCCAAATCATGTGTGACAACTACCACGCAACAGGTTTCCTCATGCGCCAGTTTAGAAAGCAGTTGAATAATTTGTGAGCTGTTTTCTGTGTCCAGATTTCCCGTAGGTTCATCTGCAAGAACGATTTGCGCATGAACAGCTAATGTTCTAGCAATTGCGACTCGTTGCTGTTCGCCGCCTGACAGCATGGCAGGGAGTCGCTTCCAATAACTTTCGCCCAGACCGACTTTTTCAAGAGCAATCTGTGCCTCTTTTTTTGCATCGGCATCGGAATGCCTCAGCAGCTTTAAGGGGTACATGACGTTTTCACAAACAGTCATAAGTGGAAACAAATTATAGCTTTGGTAAATCACGGACGCCTGCTTGCGGCGGTAGATATCCACGTCTATTTCCCGCAAACTCTGGCCGTTGACCATTATGTCTCCGCTCTGCGGCGTATCCAGTCCTGCCAGTAATGAAAGCAGTGTTGTCTTCCCACTTCCACTTTTGCCGACTAACGCATAAAGAGTTCCAGCACTCAAATCACACGAGACGTCTTTTACAGCCTGAACAGTTTGGTATTTTGTTTTGTATGAATAAGAAACACTTTGCACAGATAATACGGACATGCTACTCAACCTCCCGTAGTAATCGGATTCCGCTTTTTCCAGTTGCCATCAAGCAAGCTGTAATTGCCCCGACATTCATAGCAAAAAAGAGTGCTGCGGCCATGACATATTGGGTGGCAGTCTCTTGGACAAACAGAATGAGAATTGTTCCAATAGCTGCGCCAACCAAAAACATCAGACATATCTCGACGAATACCATAATGACCGTTTCAATGCGTTTTGTACCAAGAGATCGTGCAATGGCAAATTCCCGCCTTCGGATATGAATATAGAAAAAACCTGCGGCGGTGCCAATCATGACCTCTGTGCAGGCAAAAATTGGTTTTAGTCGATACAGTGTTTGCAAATTTCGATTCAAAGCATTCAGAGTTTCGCGGAGTGTTTCGTCATGAACTGTTATGGCAAATTGCTGATATCGGAGAGCTGGAGAATTATTGATTTCTTCTTGATGCCCGGATGGGTCCACATTTGCGAAGTGACGCATCAGTATTTTCCGGAATTCGTCCAGCTCATGATTATCGCGCACTGTGGCGCTCAAGCTATCCCCCGTAATCTTCCCATCCAGCTCTGTTTGTACTGCGGCAACGCAGCTGAATGGACAATAGATCGTTTGAGATTCCGACGAATACGTCCCAGCAATTTCGAGCGAAATCTGTGTGGCCGCTTCACCGGTCGCAGCAGGCGACATCTGAACCGTCAATATGACATTACCATTATTATCAGTATCTTGCGACAGTTCTTCTGCCGCTGCGGTCGAAACAAGACACGCTGCTTTATTTGAGGTAAAAATTGATTCGTCGTATCCTTCAAAATAAGTAATCGAATTTCCTGAAACGGGTGCCAATTCCGATGCGGCATCAACAGAAGTAATGCCAATCAGCTTTTGCCGACTCGAAAAACCCGTCCCTTGGCTGTAATAGACAGATGCTTTCAGGCAAACATCCTTCACATAGGAGGAAAATGCTTTTTCCTGAAGCTCCCCGCCATAAGCATATTTGTCAGAGAGAAAGTAGTTGATAATATAGTCTGTAATTTTCAGGTCATCGGTTTTCGTGCCGGTAAGATTGGATACGACGACAGTTACGGGAATCACTGCGTAGGCGCTCTCCATATCCTGTTCTTTCTGGCAAATGAAGCCATCAAAGAGAGTAAAAAATGCACAAAGGAAAGCTATCAGCAATACAATACTCACCGTCTGCCAAGCGCCGCGCTTTAAGCGCACCTTTTCGTAAAAGAAAACAATCATTTAACTGCACTCCAATAATGCAAGCAGCGGCATGGGAGAAATATTCACCCATGCCGCTGCTCAGCTGTCACTTACTTATCTGTCAAAACCGGGAAAACAGACTGGGGCAGGATGCAATGCCCATTACCGGGGCAGCTGTAATGATCCCAATAGCCAGTGGAATGTCCACACTGGACGCAATGCCGTTCATAGCGGATATAATGATAATTACCCGCATGATAATTGCTCCCCGTATACGAGTAACTGGTCATTGTATGGGACGGCGTTGATTCATAACCATCCCTGATGTCGAAAGCACTACAACCAGAAACGGAGCATTTATACACAGGATAGAGCGTCTTTAAGTGAGTTTCATCGTCAATTGGGATATACGTAGTGTCATAATGGTCAAAATACCATTGATGAGTATGTGCAGTGATAGCATCAACATGAGCTTCGGCGGCGAGAGCCTGTGTCGGAATCGCTGCGAGGATAAAAAGGGCCAGAAAAACTGCGGCCAGTGACTTGATCTTTTGCATAAACAACGCTCCGTTTTAACTGATTTTTGTCTGATGTCTTCTTGGTTCAGCACATGAGCCAGAATCCGTTGAACAGACAGGCCATGTGCTTCCTCAAATGATTTTCATGAATTTTCCCTCCTTCCATGTAACCACATCGACAGTTAAATTAACGTCAATCCTATAGATAACGTAGGACTTTTCATCTGTAAAAATCGGTTGTTTGAATTTGAGTAAGAGACTCTTGCTTCTTTATCGCTTCTCCCAACAAAGCGCTCTCAAGCTCTACTTCACGTTGCCGATCTTCGCTACTACTTCTATCCGAAATAGTTTGTCCATTTTGAATCACGTCCAATATTGGAGGCTGATTTAGATCAATATAGTTGCTACCCTGAGCAGTACTTTCTTTTGGTTGTCTCGGGTTTGTCATAAAACAGGCGACAACTGCCAAAACAAGTATCGCGGTCACGGTTATGATCCAGGTATGAGGCTTTCGATAAGAAAGTACAGCACGGATTCGTGTTTTCACATTCTTACTGCCGAAGGCCAGCGGGCAGGCCGCAAAAATACGCTGGTTTGCAGTGCAGGAGAGCAATGTCTGCGAATACGCAGCGCGCTGAGAATCACTCATATCCTTGATAGCGTATTCGTCACATGCCAACTCAATATCTTTACAAAGGAAATAATACGCAATCCAAATCAAAGGATTGAACCAATGAAGAGAAAGAATTAAGAACGCAATGGGCTTTAGCCAATGATCGCGGCGTTTTATATGCGCACGTTCATGTGCAATTATGCTATCCAATTCCTTGCTCTTTATATGGAACGGAATATAGATGCGCGGCGCAAACAGGCCAAGAATAAACGGAGCATTCACATGCTCGCTTTGATACACGTTTGACGAGAGCCGGACAGCAGTTTTTACTTTGCTGTGGAGATGTACATAGCTTAATGTTTCAAACAGAAGCATTGCTGCCATACCAGTACACCAGACGATTCCAACATAAGGAACAGGAGCAGTGAAACCTTTAACAGAAAGCAGGCCCTGCTCGGATGCCGAAAAGCCACTTATATCAGGAATGACACTCAAGCGACTTTCCAATGCGTTTGGCATGAGAAGCCGAATCCCCACAAAGCTCCACAATACGGGGAACAGCCATTTGGGGGCCTTACGGAATATGATGCGAACAAGCAGAACAGTCAGAACAAGCCATCCGGCATTGATGCTCATATTAAGCAGCTTCATAAACAATTCAGTCATCCGGATGCTCCTTCCGAAAGCGGTCAATCATCTGCTGCATCTCCTGAATTTCATCGGCTGTGAGCTGTTGGCTTTTGGTAAATGCAGTCAAAAAGGCCGGAATCGAACCGGCAAATTTTTTCTCGACCAATTCCTCAATTTCAGCTGTCTGTATCTGCTCCTTGGATACCAGCGAAGAAACGATTGTATTCTCATTCTTTATCACGCCACGCTCCGACAAACGCTTTATTACCGTGTAAGTGGTAGTAACCTTCCAGCCTAGTTGCTCTTCACAAAGTTGAGCTAAATCTCTGCTCTTGATGGGTTCATGATCCCAAAGGATCAGGCAAAAACGGTATTCGCTTTCAAAAACTTTTGGTGTACTCATTCTAGCGGCCTTTCATTCTAATCTGTTAGTATTATTCTAACGGATTAGAGTTGAAAAGTCAATAGGGAAAATGTGCATTTTTATCACTTAGCGCTGGAAGTACTTGGGCTTTTGCGGGTCTGACCGTTGCCGACGAATAACCATCTGCCGTGCCTGCCGCTCTTCTGTGTCCTCTCCAAGCAGTCTGGATACTTCCTGCTTTGCGCTGAGCAGCAGACTGAACGAAGGCTTCTTCTGCAAGGTTTCCTCCAACTGCCTTTCCGCTGCCTTTTCCTGCGCAGGACGGAGGACCTGCCGTGCTTGGTACAGCTCCACCGAATCAAAATCCGAAGCCTGCGCTTTCAGCTCTGCGTATTCACTCAAAGCCTTATCCATCTCGGCAGAGTATTTTTGCTCCTGTGCCTCCAGCTTTTTCAGACCGGCCTCCATGATGGCAATATCCTTGCGGAACGCCTCTGTGCCCGCATCCTCTGCATACTCAAATTTTTGCAAAAGAAGCGCCTTTTCGGAACGCAGTTCTTCCAAATCCTCTATCAGCTCGGCAATGCGGACAGTCAGCGCCTTGTGGCGTTTCACATGGTATATTGGCAATTCCTTTTTCTCAGCAACCAGCGCCTTGCGCTCCTTGCTCTTTTCCTTGATCTGCTGTACCAGCCCGGTATAACGCTCCAGCTCTGGCTTCCATACGGAAAGAGATTTTTGAATATGCGATTTGCCGCTGCGAATGTGAGAGAGTTGGTAGCAGAAGATCAGCACACGGCTGCGCAGCTTCTCCAGCCCTTCTGCTATGGCAGGAACAGTGCGGGCAACTAATGCGGCCAGTTTCTTAATTTCAGCTTTTAATTCCCGCAGCAGCGCATTGTCTGCCCTGATCTGCCGGTTGATCTCGCAGCGGTCAGCAATCATGCCTTTTCGTTCCAGTGCGCGTGCGGTCACACCCTCGTGAATGGTGGGCTGCTCGTCCAGCCCTCTGGCGGCGTTGCTGCGGTGGTCGATGCGCTCGTCATGCCCGTACCTCTCCAAATGACGGTTGGTCGCATCCGCCCACGCTGCCCGCCATACGGCAAGCTGCTCCTCGCTGTTCCAACGCTCGGAGATGGGATTCTGACGGCCATAGCGGGTGCTTTTCGGATGCTTGTCTGCGCGGACAAATCCTTGCGCCTCGGCAGCAGACGGCGTCATATACACCTTCTTCTTGCCGACCTTGTAGGGATATTGTTTCTCCCAACCCTCATTCTGCGCCGTCCGGAACTCAGCGGCAGTAAAACCGCGTTCTTCGCCGTTTTTCATGCAGAGATATTCCTTCTCGGTCTTGTACTGCCACTTGCCTTGTTCGTCCAACGGGCGCACCGTCAAGAGAATGTGGGCATGGGGATTGTGGCCGTCCGTGTCGTGGATGGCAGCATCGGCACACATCCCGTCCGAAATAAACTGCTCCCGGATAAAGTCTTGCAGCAGCTCGATTTGCTGCTCACGGCTCAGTTCAATGGGCAGCGCCACGACGAACTCACGGGCAAGTCTGCTGTCCTTGGCCGTCTCGACTTCCTCCACGGCGTTCCAGAGCTTTTCCCGATCTTGCCATTCCTGCGGGGCATATTCCGGCAGAAACACTTCCTGCCAGACAAGTCCCTGCTTTTTTGTGTAGTCATGCTGTATCCCATCGTAATCATTATACAGGCGGGAACAGCTTAAATAAGCGGAGGCGGCCACGGCAGAGCGCCCTGCGCCCCGGCCGACCACCTTCGCTTCCAAATGATAAATCGCCATATCTTCTTCACCTCATTCTTTCTTTTTCTGTTTCTCTTTCGCAAAAGAGAAAATGACCCGAAGTCGAGCTTCGGGTCATAGCCGCAAATAAAGCTGCCGGTGGCAGGTTTGTGCGGGCAGGGAGCAGACTGTTTCCAAAACGGAAACAACTGCGACCTGCGCAGACGATGACAGCAGCACTTGCAGGTGCTGTGGCATTGTCTGG
>UMEH01010715.1_pt1 | contig 12099 bp, 10 predicted proteins | sample 1964681 | NCBI WGS metagenome assembly UMEH01 (sample SAMEA4836013, study PRJEB28245) | human gut metagenome | biome: gut microbiome; material: fecal sample | place: Denmark | collected 2008
CAAGAGCCTTTTCGGTCCCGGCGTGCTCGATGTGTGCGCCAAGGCGGACGTCGTCTTTCTGGCGCTGCACGGCACCTGCGGCGAGGATGGCCGCGTGCAGGCCGCGTTCGACCTGCTCGGCATCCCCTATACCGGCGCGGGCTACTTATCGAGCGCCATTGCGATGGATAAGGACCTGACGAAGCGTCTTGTGTCGGAATATGTCATCACGCCGCAGTGGCGCACCGTGCGCTACACGGAAGGCGACATCGCGCGCCTTGTGTCGGAAACGAAGCTCCCTTGCGTCGTCAAGCCGGTCGCCAACGGCTCGTCTGTCGGCGTCTCCATCGCGCGTACGGGCGCGGAGCTCAAAAAAGCGCTTGAAGAGTGCTTACAGTTTGGCGCGCAGGTCGTGCTCGAACAGTACATCTCCGGCCGCGAGATCCAGGTTGGTATCATCGCGGGCAAGGCACTGCCCTCCATCGAAATTATCCCGAAGACGGGCTTTTATGACTACGCGAACAAGTATCAGGCCGGCGCGGCGGAGGAAATTTGCCCCTCTCCCATCCCCGAGGACTGGGAGATGCGCGTGCGCACCGCGACCGAGACGGTCTATCGCCTGATCGGCCTGAGCGTCTACTCCCGCGCGGACTTCATCGTCACGCCCGACGGTACGCCGTACTTCCTTGAGATCAACACGCTGCCTGGCATGACAAAGACGAGCCTCCTTCCGCAGGAGGCGGCGGCGGTCGGCATCGGCTACGAGGAGCTGTGCGAGAAGATTGTCGAAGAGTCGCTGAAGCAGAAGAGAGGACTGTAAATGGAGACCATCACGGTAAAGGAACTGCTCGCGGCGGTGCACGGCGAGCTGCTGCAGGGCGATGGGACGGCGAAGATTCTCGGCGTGAACACCGACAGCCGCACGGTCAAAGCGGGCGAGGTCTTCCTGCCGCTCGTCGGCGAGCGCTTCGACGGGCATGACTATATCGAAAAGGCGATTTCCGCGGGCGCGGAGGGCTGTCTGTGCGCCCGCGTGCCGGAAACGCTGCTGCCCGGAAAGTTTTACATCAAGGTGCCTGACACGCTGCTTGCGCTCAAGGACTTGGCCGCGTGGTACCGTGCGCAGTTTTCTATCCCCTTTGTGCAGGTGACGGGCAGCGTCGGCAAGACGACGACGAAGGAAATGATCGCCTCGGTGCTGGGTGTGAAGTTCCATACGCTCAAGACCGCGGCCAACTATAATAATGAGATCGGCACGCCGCAGACGTTGCTGGGCCTCTCCCGCGCGCATCAGGCGGCGGTGATCGAAACGGGCATGGACCGCGCGGGGCAGATCCGGTATCTTGGCGAGATGGTGAAGCCCGATATCGCCGTCATCACGAACGTCGGCGACATGCACATCGAATACCTCGGATCGCGCGAGAACATTCTGAAGGCCAAGTGCGAGATTTTTGAAAACCTCAAAAAAGACGGCCTCGCCGTCTTAAACGGTGACGATGAGCTTTTGAACACCGTCTCTCTGCCGCAGAAAACGCTGCGCTGCGGCCTGTCCGCGCACTGCAATGTCCGTGTGAGCGAGGTCGAAGACCTTGGCATCGACGGCATTCGCTGCGTCGTGACGACGGCAAAGGAGCGTTACGCGCTCTCCATCCCCGTGCCGGGAAAGCACATGGTCTACTCCGCGGCGATGGCCGCGGCCATCGGCGAGTACCTTGGCGAGACCAAAGAGGAGATCGAGCGCGGCGCTGCGGCCTACGAGCCCGCGGGCTCACGCATGCACGTCATCACGTTCTCTGAAAACCGCCGCCTGCTCGACGACTGCTACAACGCGGGTCCGCAGTCGATGGCGGCGTCGCTGCGCGTATTGGGCGCGAGCGGCGGCAAAAAGGCTGCCGTCATCGGCGATATGGCGGAGCTCGGAGAGCTCACTGAGCGTGCGCATAAGGAAATCGGAGCACTCACCCAAGAACTCGGCATCGACACTGTCATCGCAATCGGTGCACGGGCAAAATACTTTACAGAAGGGAACCCCTCTGCGCAGTGGTTCGGGAGCGTGGACGAGGCGATGGGCGCCGTCAAGGCGGCGTTCACGGCGGAGACGGCGATGCTCGTCAAGGCCTCGCACTCCATGCACTTTGAGAAGATCGTAGAGGAACTGACCAAAGCATGATCGACATCAGTGTTACGGGACTCGTCAAGTCCTTTGACCTCGAAAAGAAAATACTGGACGGCATCACCTTTCAGATCGACACGGGCGAGCGCGTGGGCCTTCTCGGCAAAAACGGCGCGGGCAAGACGACGCTTTTCCGCATCCTGACGGGTGAACTCGACTACGACGCGGGCGAGGTGAGCATCGCCTCGGGCCGCAGGCTCGGTCTCATCTCACAGATCCCCGTGTATCCCGAGGGCTACACGGTCGAAGACGTGCTCAAGAGTGCGTTTTCGCGCATGCAGAGGATGGAGGACGAGATGAACGCCCTCTCCCAGCAGATGGCAAGCGGCGACGAGAGCGAAAAGACGCTGCGCCGCTACGGCGAGCTCTCGGCCAAGTTCGAGGGTCTCGGCGGCTACGACACCGAGACGCCCATCAACAAGGTCGCGAACGGCCTTTCCATCCCGCCGGAGATGCGCGAGCGCCTGTTTGACACGCTCTCGGGCGGCGAAAAGACACGCGTGAACCTCGGCCGCCTCATTTTGGAGGATACGGATATTTTACTTCTCGACGAGCCGACGAACCATCTGGACCTGCACGCCATCGAATGGCTGGAGCAGTATTTGTCAACGTTCAAGGGCACGGTCGTCGCCATCTCGCATGACCGCTACTTTTTGGACCGTACCATCACGCGCGTTATTGAGGTGCTCGACGGCAAGGCGGAGTTTTACAGCGGCAATTACAGCTTCTACGCGGTGGAAAAAGAGCGCCGCTATTTGGAAAAGATGCGCCAATACGAAAAGGAGCAGGCCAAGATCGCTCAGCTTGAAAAGAGCGCCGAGCAGCTGCGCATGTTCGCCTTCAAGGGTATGGACAAGACGTACCGCCGCGCGCTGTCGATGGAAAAGCGCATCGAGCGTATGCGCACGACGGACAAGCCGACGAAGGAACGGGCACTGAGCGCGCAGTTCAAGTCGCAGGAGTTCTACGGCGACGAGGTGTTCGCGCTCAAAAAGCTCAAAAAGAGCTTCGGCGACCGTGTGCTGTTCCACGACGTGGATTTACAGGTGCGCGGCGGCGAGCGCATCGCGCTCATTGGCGACAACGGCACGGGCAAGTCGACGCTCATCAAGATGCTGATGGAAGAGGAATATCCCGACGAGGGCAAGATCAAGTTCGGCCCGTCGGTGCGCATCGCGTACCTGCCGCAGATCGTCGAATTCGACGTGCCGGAACGGAACCTGGTCGACACGATGCTCTACTCCAAGCGCAACATCACGCCGCAGAGCGCGCGCAACCGCCTGGCCGCGTTCCACTTCACGGGCGAGGACGTTTTTAAGAGCGTCAGCGTGCTCTCGGGCGGCGAGCTTTCGCGCCTCAAGCTCTGCATCCTGATGGATGAGGAAGTGAACCTGCTTATTCTCGACGAGCCGACGAACCACCTCGATATCGCGTCGCGCGAGTGGATCGAAGAGGCGGTGGAGAGCTACGACGGGACGCTCCTGTTCGTGAGCCACGACCGCTATTTCATCAACCGCTTTGCAACGCGTGTGTGGGAGCTGGAGGGCGGCGTCATCACCGACTATCCGATGGGCTTTGCGCGCTACCGGCAGGTCAAGGCGCTGGAGGCACAGAACAAGATCGACCACACGCCAAAGACTGTAAAGGAAAAGACGGTTACAGAAAAACCGAAGCCGAACCGCTCTGCCCAGCAGGCGCGGCGGCAGCTCACCATCTGCGAAAAGGAAATTTCCGCGCAGGAGACCGCCATCGCCGAGATCGAGCAGCGCCTCGAAGAGGCGGGCGGCGACTACGAGCGCTACAGCGAAGTTTATAAGGAGAAGGAAGCCGCCGAGCAGAAGCTCAGCGAGCTGATGGAAAAGTGGGAAACGCTCGCCGAGCAGGCGGGCGAATGAGGAACATACTATGAAGAGACAGAAAAGACTGTGGACGGCGGCAGCAGCCTGTGCCGTGCTCGGCGCGGCGTGCCGGGCTGTCCCCGGCGTGCGCTTTGCAGGACTCCTGTTCTGGTGCCTGACGGCGCTTTTGATCGTCTTTGCGATGCTCGAGCAGTACAAAGAGCATGCATGGGCGAAGTGGGGAAAACGCGTTCTGCTCGCGCTCGTGTGCCTAGGCCTTGTCGCATTCGGATATCTTGAATCGCTCGTTATTCGCGGCGCGCACACGGACGGGCGCGCGGAAGACGCGCAGTGCGTGGTTATTTTGGGCGCGGGCGTGAACGGCACGACGCCGTCGCTGATGCTCTCGTCGCGGCTGCAGGCGGCGCTTGACTTCATCGCGGACAAGCCGGACATCCCCATCATCTGCTCAGGTGGTCAGGGGCCGGGGGAGGATATCTCCGAGGCCGACTGCATGGCCGACTGGCTCATCGCCCACGGCGTGGACGAGAGCCGCATCTACCGCGAGGACCGATCGACCAGTACGCAGGAGAACTTTGCTTACAGCGAAGAGATCGTGGCGGAGCTGGGGCTTGATGCGGGCGACACGTTCGCCTTTGTCACGAACGACTACCATATTTTTAGGGCGGGGCGCATCGCCGGAACAGATGCGGCCTGCGGCGTGGCGGCGACGCTGCCGCGCAGCGCCTATTACGATGCCTTACAGCTCAACTACTATGTGCGGGAGGCCTTTGCCACCGGTTGGCTCCTGCTGAGAGGAGACTGAGTATGAACGATAACATTTTATGCCTTTACTATTCCCGCACGGGAAACACGAAAAAAGCCATGGAGGAGGTCGCCGAGTCGCTGGACTGCGAATGTCTCGAAATTCGCGACAAGGTCGATCGCAGCGGCACGATGGGCTACCTTCGCTGCTGCTTTGACGCGATGCACAAGCGCACGAGCGCCGTTTCGCGCCCGAAGTGCGCGCGTCCTCTTTCAGACTACAAACTCGTTATTCTCGGCACGCCCGTGTGGGCGGGCCGCTGTTCGAGCGTCATCCGCGGTTTTTTGAAGCGCCGCGGCTATGAGATCCAGAACGCGGCGTATCTCATCACGCACAAGAGCGAGCAGGACTATAAGGACGTCTTCCGCCAGATGGACCTCTATTTGCAGACGCCGCACGTGGCAGAGGTCTCGCTCTGTCCCGATTCAGCAGGCTACCACTTCTGGCGTGACCAGTTTATCAAGGCCTGCACAGATTTCGTGGCGGAGGATAAGAATTGATGTGGGAGAAGCTGAAACAGCTCGCGCGCCGCTATGACGAGATCGGCGAGCTGCTCGAAGTGCCCGAGATCTATGCAGACCCCAAAAAGCTGCGTGCGCTCACGCGCGAGCAAAAGGAGCTCTCCGCCGTGGTAGAGGCCTACCGCGCGTACCAGAAGTGCGAGGACGACATCGCGCAGGCGCTGGAGCTTGTATCCGACCCCGAGCTCAAGGACATGGCGCAGGAGGAATTGAACGCAGCCAAGGCGGAAAAAGAGCGCCTTTTCGACGAGCTGCGCGTGCTGCTTCTGCCGCGCGACCCGAACGACGACAAGAATGTCATCGTTGAAATTCGCGGCGGCGTGGGCGGGGAGGAGAGCGCGCTGTTCGCCGCGGACCTCTACCGCATGTACGCGATGTATGCGGAAAAGCGGGGGTACCGCGTGGAGCTTTTGAACTATAACGACACGGAGCTGGGCGGTGTAAAGGAAGCTGACTTTATTGTCAGCGGCGACGGGGCGTACTCGAGATTCAAGTTTGAATCCGGCGTCCACCGCGTCCAGCGCGTGCCGGAGACCGAATCCGGCGGGCGCGTGCACACCTCGACCGCGACGGTCGCGGTGCTGCCGGAGATGGAGGAGGTCGATGTCGACCTCCGGCCCGAGGATATCGAAATGCAGGTCTACCGCGCTTCCGGCGCAGGTGGCCAGCACGTCAACAAGACGAGCTCTGCTGTGCGCCTCATCCACAAGCCGACGGGCATCGTCGTTTCGTGTCAGGAGGAGCGCTCCCAGCTCCAGAACCGCGCCAAGTGTATGGCGATGCTCGCGAGCAAGCTCTACGAGGCTGAGCGCGAGCGCGTGGAGGGTGCGATCACGAGCGAGCGCCGCGCGCAGGTCGGCAGCGGCATGCGCAACGAGCGCATCCGCACCTATAACTTCCCGCAAAACCGCGTGACTGACCACCGCCTGACGGGCGAGAATAAGAATTTCAACATCGACACCGTGATGAACGGTGATTTAGACCCCATCATCGACGCGCTCACGATGCAGGAGCAGGCCGAAAAGCTGCGCGAGAGCACCGAGGGCTAAGAAAGAAGAGAGAACATTGGAGACAAAATGGTTTACCCTCCGCACGGTGGAGGATAAAGAGAGCATCGCGCAGGCGGCGGACATTCTGCGCCGCGGCGGGCTTCTGGCCATCCCGACGGAGACGGTCTACGGCCTTGGCGCGAACGGCCTTGACGAGACCGCCGTGCTGCACATTTTCGAGGCCAAGGGCCGCCCACAGGACAACCCGCTCATCCTGCACATTCCGGATGCAAGCTGGCTTACGCGCTACTGCGAGGATGTGCCGGAGGCGGCCTACCGGCTGGCCGAGCGCTTCTGGCCCGGCCCGCTGACGATGATCCTGAAAAAAAAGCCCTGCGTGCCGCTGCGCACGACGGGCGGACTTGAGACCGTCGGCATGAGATGTCCCGACCATGCGGTCACGCGCGCCATCATCGAAGCATCCGGCGTGCCGGTCGCCGCGCCGAGCGCGAACACCTCGGGCCGCCCGAGCTGCACGACGGCAGAGCACGTGCGCGAGGACATGTGGGGCAAGATCGACGGTATCGTCGACGGCGGCCCCTGTCAGGTGGGCGTGGAGTCGACGATCATCGACCTGACGGTCACGCCGCCGCAGCTGTTGCGCCCGGGCGGACTGCCGCTCGAGAGCCTGCGCGATGCGCTGGGCGAGGTGACGGTCGACAAGGCCGTGACGCAGAAGATGAATGACGGCGAAAAGCCGCGCGCCCCGGGCATGAAGTACCGCCACTATGCGCCTAAGGCCCCCGTCACGGTCGTGACCGGCGGGGCGAAGGCGAGCGCACGTTATCTGCTCACACACGCGGGCGAGAAGTCCGGCATCATCTGCTTTGACGAGTTCACGCGGCTCTTCGACGGGCACATCGTCCACCCCCTCGGTGCGAGCGACGATAAGCGCGCGCAGGCGCAGCACGTCTTCGACGCGCTGCGGACGTTCGACGAGACGAATGTGGGCGAGATCTGGGCACAGTGTCCGGACAGTAAAGGCCTTGGCCTTGCCATCGGCAACCGCCTCAAAAAGGCCGCGGGCTTCCATGTGGAGGACGCGGACGACGGCAAGATCGTCATTGGCATCACCGGCGGCACGGGCGCGGGGAAGACGAGCCTTCTGCGCGCGCTTGAAAGAAAGGGCGCATGCGTGCTCGACTGCGACGCGGTCTATCACGAGATGTTAAAAGATGACGAGCCGCTGCTGCGCGCGCTGCGCGAGGCGTTCGGCGATGTCATTTTTCGGCAGGACGGCAGCGTGGACATCCACGCCATCGGCCTGATCGTCTTCAAGGACAGAAAAAAGCTCGCCGAGCTCGACACCATCGTGCACGAGCGCATCCCGCGCGCGCTGGCGCAGAAAATGGCGGCGACGAACGCGGAGATCATCGGCCTCGATGCTATCAAGCTCATCGAGAGCGGCCTTGGCGCGATCTGCGACGCGACCGTCGCCGTAACGGCGCCTGAAGAGGTGCGGGTCAAGCGCATCATGGCGCGCGACAGCATCACCGAGGAGTATGCAAGGTCGCGCATCGCGGCACAGAAGGACGCGGACTATTTCCGCGCGCAGTGCGATTATGAATTTGTGAACGATCTGCCGACCGCTGAAAAGGCGGAACACGCGGCAGAGGTCTATATCAACACGATCATCAACAATTTGAAGGAGGAAACTGAGAGATGAGTGAAAAGAACAAGCTCGCTGAAAACCTGCTCTACGCCCCCAAGAATGGCTATGACCGCCTGAGCGCAGAGGCTGAAAAAGCGATGGAGGCCTATTGCGAGGACTACAAGAAGTTCCTCAACAACGGCAAGACCGAGCGCCTTTGCGTGGAGTACTGCATCGAGCTGGCGGAAAAGAAGGGCTTCAAGGCCTACGAAGCGGGTATGAAGCTGAGCGCCGGCGACAAGGTCTACTTCAATAACCGCGGCAAGGGCATCATGCTCGCCGTCATCGGCAGCGAAGACCTGAGCCACGGTGCGAACATCGGCGCGGCGCATACCGACTCCCCGCGCCTCGACCTCAAGCCCCGCCCGCTTTACGAGGAGGCCGAGATGGCCTACTTCAAGACCCACCACTACGGCGGCATCCGCAAGTACCAGTGGGTGACGATCCCCCTCGAGCTGCACGGCGTGGTCGTGCTGCGCGACGGCTCGAAGGTCGACGTTCACGTCGGCGGCAAGGAGGACGATCCCCAGTTCATCATCAACGACCTTTTACCGCACCTTGGCCGCGAGCAGGGCAAAAAGCCGCTCAACGAGGCCATCCCGAGCGAGAGCTTGAACGTGCTGCTCGGCGGAAAGCCGTTTGAAGACAAGGACTGCTCCGACCGTTTCAAGCTCGGCGTTCTCCAGTATTTGAACGCGCAGTACGGCATTACGGAGGAGGACTTCATCTCCGCCGAGCTCGAAGTCGTCCCCGCCGGCAAGGCGCGCGACATCGGCTTTGACCGCAGCTTCATCGCGTCCTACGGTCACGACGACCGCGTCTGCGCGTATGCAGAGCTTGCAGGTATTTTTGACGCTGTGTCCCCGAAGAAGACCGCGGTCTGCATCTTCGCGGACAAGGAGGAGATCGGCTCCGAGGGCGTGTCCGGTATGCTCTCCCAGGCGTTTGAGTGGTTCATGGGCGACATGTGCCGCACGCAGGGCGTCGCGCTTTCTGACTGCTTTGCCAACTCCTTCTGCCTGAGCGCAGATGTGACGGCGGCCTATGACCCGAACTTTGCCGACGTGTACGACAAGCGCAACTCCGCCTTCGTCAATTACGGCGTGGCGCTGTGCAAGTATACCGGCTCCGGCGGCAAGGGCGGCGCGAGCGACGCAAGCGCTGAGGTCGTTGGCAAGGTACGCAAGCTGATGAACGACAACGGCGTCTTCTGGCAGATGGCCGAGATGGGCAAGACCGACGCAGGCGGCGGCGGTACGGTCGCCAAGTTCATGGCCCAGCGCAACATCGACACGCTCGACGCGGGTGTGCCCGTGCTCTCGATGCACGCACCGTATGAAACGGTCGCCAAGCTCGACTGCTATATGACCTACAAGTGTATGAAGGCCATCTTTGAGCAGGCATAAGAAAACATTCTGCGATTTCGAAAACGCTCTCCCACAAATGGGAGGGCGTTTTCTGTCCAAAATCATGCAATGGTGAACAAAGTGTAAAGTTTCCTGTGCTTTTACTTGCATAAGCGCTCGCGGCGTGATAAGCTGTCATAACGCATATTGCATAAGGATCAGAAAGGGAAGAGAGTCATGCTCCAGTTATTCACCGATACGTCCGCGAACCTGCCGGTCGCGCTGACGAAGCAACACCACATCACCGTCGTGCCGTTTTCCTACACGGTGGACGGAAAGGAGACGGACTATCCCGATGATGTGGATTTCGACGGCGCGGCGTTCTACGGCGCGATGCGCCGCGGCGCGGTCGTCAAGACCTCAATGGTCAATCCCGACCTGATGGCGAACTACTTTGAACGTGCGCTCTCTCAGGGCGACGATGTGCTCTACGTCGGCATGTCCGGCGGCATCAGCGGCACGGCGCAGGCCGCGGTCATCGCCGCGGGCGAGCTGACGGAAAAATACCCCGCGCGCAAGATCGTCACGATCGACACCTACGCTGCCTCCCTTGGCGAGGGGTTGCAGGTGCTCGAGGCCGCGCGCATGATCGAAGGGGGGAAGAGCTTAGACGAGATCAAGGCGCATTTGCTCGCGAGAAGACCGCACATGTGCCAGTTTTTCACGGTCGACGACCTTGCGTACTTAAAGCGCGGCGGCCGCATTTCGAGCGCGACGGCGCTGATCGGCACAGTACTGAGCATCAAGCCAATCCTGCGCGGCGACGAGACGGGGCACATCGTCTCCTGCGGCAAGGTGCGCGGCATGAAGCGCGCGTATCAGGAGCTTGCGAATTACTACGACGGCCGCGCGCTCGACAAGAGCGAGATGCTCGGCATCGCCCACGCGGACAATGAAGAGGGCGCGCAGGCGCTCATCGCGCTGCTGCGCGAGAGGGGCTTCACCGGCGAATGCCTGAACGTGGTCTACGAGCCTGTCACCGGCGCCCACGTCGGCCCGGGAACGGTGGCGCTGTTCTTCTACGGAAAAGAAAAGTGAACATAAAGAGCGTCCGAAGGGAAACCTTTCGGGAGCTTTTTTCTATGGTAGACTTTGCACAAAAGACCTGATATGATGACGAAAGAGAGATTTTGAGAGAAAAATGGGAGGGTTTTATGAAAAAATCGTGGCTCATCAGAGCGCTGCTGCTCACCGCGTATTGCGTACCGTTTGCATTTTTCTCTGTGAAGGGTGATATTACTTCGGGGACGATGGTGTATTACGGCGTGATGATCGTCAGCTTTGTGATTTTGTACCGGTGCGCGCTGAAAACAGACAACGTTCCGATCATTTTTATCGGAAATATACTGAGCTTTATTTCTTCTTATTTGACGGCAAAGCTGTCGAGGTTAGACCCGATGGAATGGTACTGCAAGCCGTTTACATCCCACTCTCTGATTGTCGCGATATCGGTCGTTTCCCTGATTTTCCATGCGATCATCGTATGGAGAAGAGGCAGAAAGCAGAGGAACGCACAGGGGTGTGACAGAACATGAAGAAACACAAAAAAGCGATGATCGCACTGCTGATCGTAGCCCTGTTCGGTATGATATTGGCCTGCATTTCTTCCCATCCTTTTGTTTCACGCAGGTGCGAGGTGCCGGAGGAGTATGTCGCTGAGATCCGCGCGCAGTCGGTGGGAGTTTACTCAAAGAAAGTGCCCTTGCTGCCGATTTGCATTTCCATCGAGCGGTTTTCAGCGGGACGGGCCTATTATACGGTTCACTATTTCCCGTTTGGAACGCTTGGCATGTCCTATAGTTTGACCGACGGATTTTGCCAGGAAAATCCGCTGACGGGCCTGCAATAAGATGAATCGGCAGAACCGGCTGTTTTTCCACTGGATTTTTGCGCACGCTTCTGTTATGATAAACGCCAAAGAAACGCCATGGATCGGCATTTTATCAGACCGTCAGCAAAGGAGAAACGAATATGGAAACGATACAGGCCATCAGAAGCAGAAGAAGCGTCCGTAAATATCAGCAGAGGCTTGTCCCGCACGAGGTCATCGAGCAGATCGTCGCCGACGCGGCCTACGCCTCCTCGTGGAAGAATACGCAGATCGCGCGCTATGTGCTCGTCGAGGACCGCACGACGATCGACAAAATGGCGGAGGAGATGGTGCTTGATTTCAAGCTGAACGAGAAGACGCTCAAAAACTGCCCCGCCGTTATGGTGCTTACCTATGTAACCGGCCGCTCGGGCTACGAGCGCGACGGCTCGTTCTCGACGCCGAAGGAGGCGGGCTTTGAGATGTTCGACGCGGGCATCGCCGCGCAGACATTTTGTCTTGCCGCATGGGAGCGCGGCGTCGGCACGGTCATCACGGGCTACTTCGACGAAGAGAAGATCACGAGACTTTTGAACCTGCCGGAGAATCAGAAGGTCGGCTGTGTTATCGGTCTTGGCTATCCCGATGAGGAGCCCGCCGCGCCGAAGCGCAAGAGCGTGGAAGATTTGCTGACGTACAAATAAAAAGCTGCAAGCGCCCGAGGAAAACGCCCTCGGGCGCTTTTTCGCTGGATTTGGACAATGCTTTCTGGTAAAATAAGCAGTATAAAAATATAGAAAAATGAGAAGAGATGAGCAAAACAGGCAGAAGGAGCAGCCCGCAAAC